>Ga0315281_10005208_pt1 | contig 18646 bp, 20 predicted proteins | sample YL17G07_0_MG_FD_204540 | JGI IMG/M metagenome (GOLD analysis project Ga0315281, IMG submission 204540) | Sediment microbial communities from Yellowstone Lake, YNP, Wyoming, USA - YL17G07_0 | ecosystem: Environmental > Aquatic > Freshwater > Lake > Sediment | place: USA: Wyoming | collected...
GTAGCATCAAGGATTGCAGAGGCTTTTTATAGACCTACAATTATTATTTCTGTAGAAGGTAGCGTTGCCAGAGGTTCAGCAAGGAGCATACCCTCAGTTGATATATACAAGACTCTTATAGGCTGCCAGGAATTCCTTGCAGGTTTTGGCGGGCATAAACAGGCTGCGGGGCTGGAATTAAACTCCAAAGATATTCCGTCATTTGAGGAACGTATTAACACGATTGTAAATGAGACTTTTACCGGTAAAGATTTTATTTCCTCAATCGAGATAGACGCAGATGTGGACTTTTCTGACATAAATTTTAACCTCACAAGGGAACTCGAGATGCTTGAACCTTTTGGGTTTGGTAACTCTGAGCCGCTCCTGGGCTCAAAAAAACTTGAGGTTCTTTACCCGAGGATAGTCAAGGACAAACACTTGAAGATGAAACTCAGGCAGAATAACCTGTCTATTGATGCAATAGGGTTTGATATGGCAGTTTTTTTTGACAAACTCGAAGCATCAACTACAGTTGATGCTGTATTTACGCCATTCATAAACGACTGGGAAGGAGCCAGAAGCCTACAGCTAAACCTGAAGGCTTTAAGACCAAGCCTTTAACAGCAGTGAATGGTATTTAGTAAATACTCGTCAGTAACTGTTCACTAACCCACTGTTCTAAAGTTGTATAATAAATTATGACAGAAGAACCAATAACCATTGAAGACCTGATTAGAAAGGTCCTTTCCTATAATCCTGATGCAGATGTTGAAGCATTGAGGCGCGCCTATCATTTTTCGAGTGAAGCCCACTCCAGTCAGAAAAGGGTTGGAGGCACACCGTATATAGGACATCCAGTTGCTGTTGCATCAATCCTCGCTGATATGAAGATGGATGTCGCAACCATTGCAGCAGGCCTTCTTCACGACACGATCGAAGATACAGTCACAACAATAAAAGACATAAAGGGTCTGTTTGGCGAGGAAATCGCTTTCTTAGTAGAGGCATTGACAAAGCTCTCCAAAATGGAGTTCATGACAAAAGAGGAGGCACAGGCGGAAAACTTCAGGAAGATGCTTTTGGCCATGTCAGAGGATGTCAGGGTAATATTAATAAAATTTGCAGACAGGCTTCATAATATACGCACATTACAGCACCTGCCGGAGAATAAACAGCAGAGGATCGCATCAGAAACACTCGATATATATGCACCGATAGCTAACAGACTCGGTATCGGGTGGTTAAAGATCGAACTTGAAGACTCGAGCTTTAAAATCATTATGCCTGATCTCTATGATGAACTCGTCAGGAAGGTTGCAAAAAGGAGGGAGGAGCAGGAGGGATATTTAAAAGAGGTTACAGAGATAGTAAACAGCAAACTGAAAGAGGAGGGTATCCCGAGAGCAGTATCATGGAGGATAAAACATTATTATGGTATCTATCAGAAGATGCAGAAACAGAAGATTACATTTGAAGAGGTTCACGACGTCCTCGGCCTTAGAATAATCACAGACACAAAAGCTAACTGCTATGCAATCCTCGGGCTTATCCATTCCCTATGGACACCTATTCCCGGCAGATTCAAAGACTATATAGGCGTACCGAAATCAAACATGTATCAATCCCTGCATACAACTGTAATAGGGCCCAAAGGAGAAAGGGTCGAGTTTCAGATAAGGACCACTGAGATGAATATGCTTGCGGAGCATGGCGTAGCATCCCACTGGAGATACAAGGAAAAAGGCGAGGTAGACGAAAAGAGCAACAGATATATTTCATGGCTGAGGGACTTGATAAAGGCTCAGAGAGAGCTTAGTGATGCAAAGGACTTCCTTGAGGCTGTAAAAGGTGAGGTTGTACCTGAAGTCATCTATATCTTTACACCAAAGGGAGAGATAAAAGAGATGCCTTTAGGTTCAACTCCGGTAGATTTTGCTTACAGCGTACATACACAGGTAGGGCACAGGTGTATTGGTGCAAAGGTTAATGACAGGATAGTACCTCTTAAATATACCCTGAAAAGCGGTGACACTGTTGAGATAACAACCTCTCAAACACATGGACCGAGCAGGGACTGGCTAAAATTTGTTGTTACACAGCGTGCAAAAAGCAGGATAAAACAGTGGATAAAGGCTGAAGAGCGGAAACAGAGCATAGAACTTGGTCTCAGACTCCTTGAAGTAGAACTGAAAAGGCATGACCTGAGCACGTCTATCCTTAAATCAGAAGATATGCAAAAGGTTTTGAAATTTTTTAGTATCCCATCTCTTGAGGACCTTTATGCGTCCATAGGTCATGGAAAATTATCAGCCCATCAAGTTGTCAATAAGTTTGTTCCAGAGGAACCAGAAGAAGGGGTTCCTGCCACAAAGATTATAAGGCCGCAGAAAGAACAGAAGGGTATAACCATAAAGGGGGTAGATAATGTTTTATATCATACTGCCAAATGTTGTTTCCCCATACCGGGTGATGGTCTTGTGGGTTTTGTAACAAGGGGAAAGGGCGTTACGATACATCGAAAAGATTGTCCGAATCTCGATAGGCTCGCTGTAGATAATGCAAGGCTTGTTGATGTTGAATGGAAGACAGAGGGTGATGCAACATCACCAGTAAGGTTATTGATAGAAACGGTTGACAGACCGGGCATACTCGCAAACCTCAGCGCTCTTATATCAACGGTTAATATAAACATAAGCGAGATAACAGCGAGTTCAACAGAGGACAAAAGGGCTTATATCACATTTATCCTCGAGGTGAAGGATAAAAAGCAGCTTTCAGGACTGACCCATAAGATTGCACAGATGGAGGGAGTGCTGAAGGTGAGCAGATGAAAGACCAAGGCTTTCCTATATATTAAGAAATATGGACTGGATATAAATAAGAGACTAAAGCTTACTTATGATGGAAATAAAATTTTCGAGGCATGCAGATAGAAGAATGCGCCTTTACAAAATTGATGAAAAGGATGTAAGAAATACGATAGAATCTATTATAATAGACAAGGGATTAATAGTAGGAAAACATGAGAAAGTAAATTACAACTTGAAAAGCAAATACGGCTACCCGCTAAAAGTTGTATTTGCAATAGGAAATGATAAGATAGAGGTTATAACAGCGTATCCCTTGAAAAAGGAGAGGGTAAAATGAAGATATATTATGACAAAGAGGTGGATGCAGCATACATAAGACTTTCGGATGAAAATCCTTCAGGTGTCATAGAAGTTTCTGAAGGAATCAATGTTGACACCACAGGTACGGGAGAGATTGTGGGCATAGAGATATTAGATGCATCAAAAAAGTTTCCGTTAAAGTCACTGTTTACCTGTGAATTTGACAGTGAATTACTTCTTGCAAAAACATAACCCTTTTATAGGACTTAAGACATCAGAATGAAAATGTTGTTAATTATATATGTGTGTTAATTATATATGTGATTTAATTGTTAAAAAGGAGTTTAAATATGAGTGTGAAAACACGAGCACATGTCGTTGTCGAAGAGAGTCTTCTGAGGGAAATAGACCGCCTGGTCGGAAAGAAGAAAAGGAGTTGTTTTATTGCTGATGCTGCAAAAAAAGAGCTACAGAGACTGAACCAGCTTGCTGTACTGAAGCAATTTAAGGGTTCATGGAAAGACAAAGATCATCCTGATATACAAGGCAAAGACGGCACCTATAAATAGGTGCGCAAGCTCCGTCAAGAAGATGAAAAGACCGATAGTGTAACTATGAGGTCGAACGGGGGCTTTACAATAATATTTTCTATAAGTTACAATTTGCCATGACCACTGTAACTGAGTATAAGTATATCGTAAGGGATGAGAAGATACTTGGTGGAGAGCCTGTAATTAGAGGAACAAGGACTCCTGTTAGGGCAGTTGTTGAAAATTGGAGACTCGGTCTATCTCCTGAAGAAATTGTAATACATATGCCCCATCTTACACTCGCTCAAATTTTCGAAGCCCTGAGTTACTACAGCGACCATCAGGAAGAGATTAACAATTATATTAAAGAAAACCAGATACCTGATGATAAAATCCATCCCGCCCTAAGGTGATCTCTATATACTGTGATGAGGATTTTGAACACTCATGAAACAGTCAGGGCATTGCTTGCAACCCGGTTCAGCACATCTTAATCTCTGGGTTCAGGAAAAGCTTTAAGAACAAAAGGCTCAGAAAACATAAATTCTTTATGTAATCAATTACCAAGACGGGGGTAAAGTCTACTTAGTGTCTGTTTATAAACTCAGTATTTGTCATCCTCCGGCCCTGGTCGCCTTCGGCGCCGCCAGAGGCGGGTAAACTTGACCGGGGAATCCAGAAGGTATTGAAAACACTGGATTCCCGCTTGTCGGGAATCTTTCTGAAAAAACCAGAAGGATTGCGGACAAGCCGCAATGACAAAAAGTGATAAGAATGTCGCCTTACTAATGACCGCCTTAGTATCTTAAAAAAGCAAGAGAGATTACAGAGAAAAGGATAAAAGGGTTAGGAACTCTTTGATAGCATGGGCAAACATTTAGTGATAAAGGACTATATTAGCCTAATCGGATATGCGGTTATCCATATTTCTATTTGCTGAAATCTTGCTTTAAGCTTTTCTTTGAATTCTTTAAAGAATTTTTCTGTTTCTGGAGTGGTTTCTATATCGATTATAAAACGAATTAATTCATCAGCATATTCTTTACTGCCATGTGTCCAGATGCCGTGAACACTTTGAGGTTCAACTGTATCGCCCCAAATTTCTCAACTAATTCTATTTTCTTTTGCCTAAACTTTTCAGGCTCAACAGGCGTGCCATCATTATATTTTAGCGGAAGCAGTATCTCGTATCTTTCTAATGGCATTATCAAAGCCTTCTGTCTCGATGACCGTGTACGGGATATTTAAAGAGTCGATCATCTTAAGGGCAGAGAATGGAATTTCATAAGTATCCTCAGGGAGGCAGATAACTTTTATTCGTTTAGATAGCTCAAGAAAGCCAACAGCATCATTTTCTGTGCCTTTAAATTTTATTCTTACCATTTTCATAATTAAACTATAGAGATTTAGTATAAATAAAGTCAAGGGTTCGATAAACCTATGTAACTCATTACATAAACACATAACAGGATTTCGCATCTTTTCAAAATAAATTCAATTTTTTCCAATACTTACAGAATGGCACAGGAATTGCTAATTAAAAATATCTTCAGAATGGTTAATATTTTAATCAATAGAAAAAGCAATAGAAAAGGTGTAATATTAACACTGAAATCATTTATGAGATCATATGAGGTGAGATAATGAAGAAGGGTAAATTGATAAGATATGCGTCAATTCTGTTATTTATATTATTTTGTATTCAGTCAGTACCGCTTTATGCCGCTGAAATGGAAGACTACTGCCTTGTCCCGCCTTATGTTAAGAGAGATGTTGCGCCTAATATTATGATGTTGATGGACGTTTCAGAGGACATGAACGGCCCTGCCTATCCTGGTACTTATGTGCCCTATGATGCAAGTGATCCAATTCATACAACTAAAACCGGATACTTCAATCCTCCTGGATGCTATAAAGTTGATGGCACCAAGTTTGTAGAAGAATATAAATCTACAAGTCCGAATATCAGTTATACATTTACTGACCCATGTCCTTCCTCTGCTCCATTCAGGGGCAATCTCATGAACTGGGCAACCATGTCAAAGTTTGATATCCTGGAAAAGGTAATTATCGGCGGCAATACAACATCAAAGCAGTCCAATGCTCATACACTCGGAGGCATCAGCGGGACCTGGACTGACAGGACATATGGCGGCTGCGTTTTTCGTATGGATGCTGGAAAATTTATTATAACTGAAACTTCACCCGAAGCATGTCCCTTGCTTTTTTCTACGCCTGTGCCTATTGCCTCATTGAAAAATGCTCCGGGCAATATCTTAGTTGCCATGCGAAATACAGGGGACAGAGTCCCTGCTGCAGAAATCTCCGGCGATCTTAAGAATGTTTCATCAGGTCTTTCAGGGATTACGAAAAAAATCGTGGATTTTGCCTCAAATATCTGGAACAACATTCATTTTGTTTCAGAGGCAGAGGCTGCATGTACACTATCTCAGAGTCTGGATTCATCATTAACTGCAACTGTCGGTACTGCTTATGATTTTAAACTTATTGGGAGTGGCGGTGCCGCAAATGACCCATTTGTATGGAACTTAACCACTAAACCTTCATGGTTGTCCGGACCTACATTTCCTGCTAGTGGTGACAGTAATAAACATGCGAAACCAACGTGGTCCGGGACGCCTGATGTTGCCGGTAACGCTACTGTGACTGGTACGCTGGCCAAAACAGGATGCACAACCATAGACTTTTCTTATGTAATCGCTATATCCTGCCCGAGCAATCCTATCATAGATACAGCCAGCCTTGACACGGGATATGTAGGGCAAGCCTATAGTGGTTCAGCAATGGCAGGAAGGAACGGCTACAACGCAACCTGGTCAGCAACCGGCCTTCCACCCGGTCTTTCAATGAGCTCAGCCGGTGTGATCTCAGGCACTCCAACAACCTGTGGTACTTATAATAGTGTTGTAGTGACCTATACAGATGCTGCCCCATGCACATCATCTGAAATCTCAAAGACCCTTTCCATGACAATTACTAATGGTCTTGCTATAACCCAACCCGCTGGTACCAGTCTTAGTGATGGACAGACTACTCAGCCATATACCTATCAGCTCCTTGGTTCAGGAGGTACTGGTTCATACACCTGGTCGATATCATCCTACTGTGCCGGTGCTTCTCCTCCCCCGGTAAACTGTTTGCCTTTTGGCCTTAGTTTAAATGCGGGCACCGGCCTGATCTCCGGTACTCCTGTATATGGGCAGGGCGGTCAGACTTTTAATTTTAGAGTAACTCTGACAGACACGAGTACTAACTGCACTATGCCATACAAGGATGTGACCTTGCACCTTGAAATCTGGAGTACAGCACTTAATATAAACAGTCTCTGTCCTCCGGCTGCTATAAAACGTGATCCATATTCCTATACGGTAACAGCGCAAAGCGGTACCCTGCCATATCACTGGGACAATTTATTATCGGGCGGTACATGCGATGGGACGACCTGTACTGGAGGAGGGCTTCCAGCCGGTATTTCCCTTGACCAGGCAACAGGCGTGATCTCAGGCACAGCCCCTAATACCACCAGCAGCGTTGCTATCACTATTCGTGTTACAGACAGCGCAGCTACTCCTGCAACTGCAACACAGAGCTGCACATTTCAGGTGGTTGCGAGCACAGCTCTCAAATTGACGAATTTTGGCGCTCTAAGGGTGGATATGATTGAAGAAACTTTCACAGATTCGAATGGAAATGATATCTATGACCCTGGCACAAATGATACATTTAATTTAGCAAATGATTTAAACGGAAACGGCAAATGGGATGGAAAACAGGGCGTATTTCAGAAATACTATAGTTCAACTGACCCAAAGGCCAGATGGGGCCTGACCAATTATAACAATTCAGGCGTTCTCATCTCACCCTCAGGCTGCATCCCTGTTTCTCCTGCATCTGCTTTCTATACAAACTTTCAGAATATACAAATACGGAATTCTCAACTTTCTGACGGACTCTATGCTGACATAAGTTATTACGGCCAGGGGCATTTTACCGGAGCTCCTGTTTCTGATCCCTATGCTGGAAACTGCGGCGATCCGATAGACAATCTGAAATGCAGGAAGAACTTTGTTTTGATTATCACAGCCGGGGCTGATGTAGCAGGGTCTAATTTTAATAAACCAACCTGCACCAGCGTTACGAACTATAATGCGCCCCTTGTACAAAATGGATGTTTTGGCTTCAATACAGACCTGAGAGATGATAAAGATGGCAAACAAAATGTTTTGACATATATTGTCAATACAATGGGCAATTACAATAACAGCATACTTGATGATGCAGCAAAGGCAGGAGGCGGAAAATTTTACAATGCGGCAACTGCCTCAGACCTTGAGGCACAACTGGATCAGGCATTCAAAGACATTCTGTCACGTGCAGCATCCGGGACTGCAGCATCTGTGCTTGCATCCGGTGAAGGACAAGGAGCAAATCTGGTGCAGGCAGTATTTTACCCGAGAACTCAGAAAATCGAGGCTGGAGGAATATTTGATACTGAAGTTTCATGGATTGGGAGGCTTACAAATCTCTGGTATTATGTTGATCCTTTCTTTAAAAACAGCAGTATAAGGGAAGATACCATCCAGGAATCCCCCTACAGAAAGCTTAATCTTGTAGACGACTTCGCAGCGCAGCTTTACTTCGATTCGGCGGCAGAACAGACGAAGGCATCGCGGTGTGAAGATACTAATGGTGATGGTAGCATTGATGATGATAATAATGGTATTTGTGATTCTCCAAAGCCCACAGTCACCCTTGAAAACCTAGGGAACCTCTGGGAAGCAGGTCTTGAATTATGGAGGAGAGATCTCTCTGCAAGCCCAAGAACAATTTATACAACTACTGGATCTGATAGCGACAGTGATGGACATCCGGACAGGATACTTTTTTCAGAAGGTAATGCTGCAGCATTACAAACATACTTGCAGGCAGCTGATGCAAACGAGGCCCAGGCAATTATAAAGTATATGCACGGTGAAGACAATCCCGTTGTTTCAGGCACTCCTTATCCATACAGGGAGAGGTCTACAGGCATTAAAATAAATGGAGTCATTGAGAGTGCTAAGGTCTGGAAACTCGCTGACGTGCTGAATTCAACCCCTAAGATTGCTTCATGGATACCCATGAATACCTATGATCAGGTTTATGGTGATACATCGTATGGGACTTATCTGAACTCTTCAGATTATCAGAACAGAGGCATGATGTTTGCCGGTGCAAATGATGGAATGCTTCATGCCTTTAAACTCGGCTCACTGAACCTTCCATCCCATAATTCAGCAACACCTACATGTTCTTTTGTGTCAAAAGATGTGGCATGCTTATCAGGCACGGAGCTTGGAAAAGAGGTGTGGGCGTTTATCCCCAAAAATGCATTGCCTTATCTCAAATATTATGCAGACCAAGGCTACTGCCATATATATTCCGTTGACCTTACTCCTTATGTCTTTGATGCAAGTATCGGCACAGGTTCAACTGACATCTCTAATGATGCCAAGCCAAATGATGGTACAACATGGAGGACTATCGTTATAGCCGGCATGAGATTTGGCGGTGCATGCAGAAACTACAATGATGTTTGTACAGATTGTGTAAAAACACCCATTGACGGTGTCGGTTATTCTTCCTACTTTGCCCTTGATATTACTAACCAGAATACCCCAATACTGCTCTGGGAGTTTTCAGATTCTGAACTTGGGTTTACCACAACAGGACCTTCGGTTGTAAAAATAGGTACTGACAGGAATAAAAACGGTAAATGGTTTGTTGTATTTGGGTCAGGTCCTACGGGGCCGATCAGTGCTGACGCCCAGCAGTTCCTTGGCCGATCTGATCAAGAACTGAAGCTCTTTGTTTTTGATTTGAAACAAGGACCCGGTACGAACAACCTAAATGTAACTAAAATTCCGACTGGAATCGAATATGCCTTTGCTGGTTCTATGCTGAATGCTACTCATGACTTTAATTTAGATTATCAGGATGATGCTATCTATATTCCATACGTAAAGAAGGATCCCATTGCAGGGACATGGACACAGGGAGGTGTTGGAAGGCTTTTGACAAATGGATCAAGTAGTCCGGGTGCTTCTCCGGGGGGATGGGCATGGAGCAAAGTAATAGATAATATTGGCCCGGTTACCTCATCTGTTGTAAGACTTCAGCATAAAACAAAGAAAACGCTGTGGCTTTTCTTTGGTACAGGAAGGTATTACTTTGAACAGGTCTCGACTGTGGATGATCAGGACGGCCAAAGGCATCTGTTTGGAATAACAGAACCATGCTTTGAGAATGGAGCCTTGAGCGCAGGATGTGTAACCAGCAGGACCATCGGCCAGTTAACACCGGTTAACCTTACCGGTACATCCGGTGTGTCTGATCCTGAGGGCTGGTATATTAATCTTGATGCCTCTGCCGGAAGCTACAGAGCTGAAAGGGTAATAACAGACCCGTTGTCTACAACAACAGGTCTTGTATTCTTCACAACGTATAAGCCGTATAACGACGTCTGTTCATACGGAGGCAAGAGCTTTATTTGGTCGGTTAAATACGATACAGGCGCTGCACCTGGTGCTTTATTAAAAGGGATGGCATTACTGCAGGTTTCCACAGGCAGCATTGAACAGGTAAACCTATCTACTGCCTTTACAGAGAAAGGTGAGAGGAGGACGTCTGCGCTGGAAGGTGTGCCGCCAACATCACAGGGTTTATCTTTAATATCAACACCTCCGCCGGTTAAGAGGACGATACATATGAGGGAGAGGTAGACGATACAGGATGCAGGATACATGACGAGAAAGAAGCAATCGTACAAAGATATCGAGATATATACAATTGCAAAGGAACTTGCTGTAAAGGTTCACAGGATAACATTAGAGAAATTACCAAAATTTGAAATGTCTGAAGATCGTGTATCATGAATCATGTATCTTGCATCATGAAAAATAACGACGGCGTAACATTAATAGAGCTTATAGTTGCCGCTTCCGTGGTGATCATAATCGTTGTCGCCCTCGGGTTCAGCTTTGAAGGATGGATGGGTAGCTACAAGGCAGAAAGTCAGATGAAAGAGATGTATACTGATTTGATGAATGCAAGGGCAAGGTCAATGGAGAGAAACAGGTCCCATTTTGTGAGTTTGACAACAACACAATATACAATACAGGAGGATATTAGTCCTTGGCCTGATGGAGACGGAAGCCTGACCGCAGCAGATAATACCCGTCCAACTGGATACAACGATCCAATACCTTTATTACAAAAAAATCTAAATCCAAAGTATCCCATTACATGGAGTGATATAGGCGACACTCAGATAGATTTTACTACAAGGGGACTTTCTAACGATACTAAAACTATATGTATAAACTCTGATATTGATACAGATAATAATTGTATTGTTATATCTGAAACGAGGATGAATCTTGGAAAATTAACAACAAAGATTCCAGCTCCATATGGAGGAACGTGTGATTCAACAAATTGCGTTGCTAAATAAAAAGGGTCTTTCACTTGTCGAGGTAATGATAGCTCTTGTGATCGTTCTTTTGGTCTTTCTTGCACTGATGCAGACTGCCTTAGTAAGTATTGAATCAAATACGGTAAACAGCCTGAGAGATGAGGCTGTAAGCATCACTGAGATGAGGATGAATGAGTTAAGGAATAGACCTTTTGACGATTTTGATTTAAATGGCACCCTTGACCCTGATCCTTTAACTATTAACCAAACTATCAATAGAAACATAAAAAACATATCAAATTTTGCATTTAATACAGTAACGACTATTAATGCGCTGAACGCAGACAACAAGCAGATTACCATAACTGTTACATGGGATTGGAAGGATAAGACGGTGGCAAATGGTAACCCTTATACACACAGCATTACAACTATCAGGAGAAGGACATGATCCGACGTCAGGCTGGGTTCAGTTTAGTAGAGCTGATGATAACAATGGTTGTCTTCGTATTTTTCATCGTTGCAGCTTCACAAGTGTTTACGGGTTTGTTAACACAATTTAAACAGCAAAGCAAGCTGGCAGAAACAAATATAGAGGGTATAGTAGGTCTCGAAATCTTAAGACAGGATATAGAGCACGCAGGATATGGCCTGCCGTGGTACGTAACAGGAGCTAACTGGTCAGACTTAACAAACTATATAGAGGCTGAATCTATTAGCTGTACTCCAAATACTAACGATTTTGATGATGCACCAAATAATGCACCGAAAGCTATTTTAAGCAGAAATAATGCAAGCTTCAGCGGCTGTGGAGCAAATAGTATTTTTAATGGTTCGGATTATCTGGTGATAAAGGCAGTAAATGTAGGCCGCAATGATGCATGTAATAAGTGGACTCCCTTGAAGGCAGCACCATTTACATCGCCATTTAATCCAAGGAAGTGGACGCCGGCTTTAACGCCGCCACAAGGTGAAGACTTAGCAAGTACTGACAGGGTAATTGTCCTTAGACCCGGAAGCACAGATGCAAATGGCAGGACTTTGGTTGTCAATGGCGCAAATTTTTATACAACATTCAGCAGTGTAACTTCATCGCCCTGGCCTCCTGCGGATACCTCGGAAACCCGCATCGTATATGGTGTTGACCCGGACACGGATTTGAGGATGCCGTTTAACAGGGCTGACTATTATATCTGGAGAAATAGTACCAGCACTGCCACAGACGAGGTGCCTGACAGGTGCGCCCCTAATACAGGCGTGCTCAGAAAGGCTGTTATCAGTCAGAATGATGGTCTAAGGCAAAACCCCCTTCCTCTTCTTGACTGTGTAGCTGACATGCAGGTGATATTCGGTCTGGATACTAATAATAATGGGATAATTGGAACATATACTGATGGTGATGGTACTACTTTTATCCCCTGGCCTGTGGGTACCCCTGACGAAAGTGTAACAAGTATAACCGCATTTGCTGACGCAGCGTCACTGAGGCAGCAGGTAAGGGAAGTAAGGGTCTATATCCTTGCTCATGAAGGACAGAGAGATGTGAATTATACATATCCAACTAATCCAATAACTGTTGGAGAATTTGGACTTGGAAGAAGCTTTAACTTTGTGACTGCCGGCATTACCAACTGGCAAAATTACAGGTGGAAGATATATACAATAGTTGTAAAACCGACAAATCTTCTGAGGTAAAAAATGAGAACAATACTGAATAAAGCGAATATGTCTCCTTACTCGTCATTGCGAGGCGAAGCCGAAGCAATCCCGGTAGGCGAGATTCCTCGCGGAGCTCGGAATGACATTTCAGGAGTATTGTCAAACGAAAAGGGCATCGCCCTTGTTATGATATTGATATTGGCAGCTATTGCACTTGCCATTATGGCAGGGTTGATATACATGATAACAGCAGGAACCCAGATCTCAGGTATGCAAAAAAGGTATAAAACTGCCCTTGATGCTGGATTCGGGGGTGCAGATATATCTTATCAGCTAATTGCTGCCAGGGGAGACCCGGGTATACCTCTTGCTAACTTTCTCATTAATGCAACATCGTCATGCTTGACAGATAAACTCAATAAAAAAACATCTGACTGGGGATCAGGATGTGACAGTTCAATAACCGTCAGCTCTTCTTCCCATGATATGCATTTTGATCTCGGAACAGTCGGCTATCCCACATATAGAGTTTATTCAAAAATAGTTGACACTGTTGAGGGTAATTCTGGTGGAGATGAAGGCCTACTTAAGAGTGGTGTAGTAAGCGCCAATAGCGGCGAGGTAACGGTAATGAGTATTCCATATCTTTATACAATAGAAGTGGATGCTGAAAATTCAGCTAATCCGTCTGAAAGAGCAAAGCTGTCTATATTGTATCAATATTAATGTTTACATCCCATGCATAAATTTTTATGCTGTATAATTCTTTTTTTCTTTCTATCCTGCTCATCAGAAAAGCCTTCTGAGGTCGGTAGTCAAAAGCCTTCAGATGTAGGAGGCGGCAGGGTTTCTGAAACCTCTCAGCCTCATGTTTCTACAACGGTTAGCTCTTATTCATTGCAAATCGTCCCTGTTAATGCTACCCGTAATTCAACAATATACTTAGTTGCTCAAGGTTTTAAACCTTCTGATGCAAAGATAGAGTGGCTGGTAAATGATAAAATAATTAGCAGTCCTGTAGTCTCTCAACTCAATACCGCAGAAATGGAAAAAGGGGATAAGGTTCAGGCTAAGGCAACAATACAGGGCAAAGAGATACTTTCTAACACTGTGCAGATAAAAAATTCCCCGCCTGTAATCAGCAGGGTAAAAATCCTCCCGGAGGTCTTTAAACCGGGAGATACCCTGAGTGTTGAAGTATCTGCGAGTGATGTAGATGGGGACGAGGTAACCGTCTCATATGAATGGACTAAAAATGGGGAACTCGCAGGCAATGGCAAACGGATAGAGGTTCCGCTTAAGAGGGGGGATAAGGTTGATGTCAGGATAACCCCGTTTGATGGAGAGGTTTACGGACATCCGGTTATTTTACACAGAGAGATTGTAAACCTCCCTCCAATGATTATCGAGGATAAGAAATATAATTTTGATGGAAAGATATATACCTACCATGTTAAAGCTACAGATCCTGATGGAGATACCCTAACCTATTCCCTCAAATCTGCACCTCCCGGCATGACCATTGACACTTCAACAGGACAGTTAAAATGGAATGTACCGCCTGAGTTTACAGGAAAAACTCCTATAACTGTTTCTGTCACAGACGGTCATGGAGGAGAATCGCTTCAGAGCCTCACCCTTGAGATAAGACCTGAGAAAAAGTAAATTACAGAAAAGATCGTCATTTTCTATAATCACTATTTGAAATGGAAACGGTAACTTATGCTATACTTTTGTAAAGAAGGGATAGTAATGGTTCTAACAAGAAAAGCGCTTGCAGAGATGCTTATAAAATACATAAACAAAAAGATAGACCTGTCAACTCTCGTTAATTGGGCAGAGGATATGATAAAGGAAGCCGATTTCGAGAACAGTAGTTTCGAACTTATAAGGGGAATTCTTGCCCGCATAGGACTTGCAGATGTCCGTGAATTTGGTCTTACATGGGATGATTGTTATGATTATCTCCAGAAACTTGGGTATAATGTAAAGGTAGAATTACTGGAAGTTTAGTGTAGTGTAACCATAATGGCTTTACAATTCAGAACCTCACCCTTGAGATAAGACCGGAGCAGAGGAAGTAATTGCTGCCCTGAAAACTGTTGGATAATTAAGGTCGGATTTTCTATAATATGTCAGAGGTGAGTTATATGGAGATTATTACTGAAAAGACCACAAAAATTCTTGACCTCCTAATCCCGCAGGGAAATATTGACTCAAAGGTCAGGAAGATTATTATTGAAGACCTTAAAAGGAAACTCACAGAGTTTCAACTAATCGACTATCGTTTTCAGAAAAAATATGGGATGACTTTTGACGAATTCGAGAAAAGAAATATTATTAAAGAAAAGGGATTTTCCTTTGAGGTGGAAAGTGATTATCACGAATGGGACTCTGCTATAGATGCCATTAAGACCCTAAAAGATTATCTCGAAGACCTCGCCAAAGAAGGATGATAGATGATGTTGAGCGATTTTCTCCAGAAGAAGCGAGAAGGCTTTTAAGAGGAGCAGGGAAAGGAGAGAGGCTCACAGAGCGGTTGCTAAAATCAAAGGAGGAGAACACACCCCTGCACCCCTCTCAAGAGGGGAAGGGTGAGGGGATATTTTCGGGACAAATATTTTTGCAATCAGTCAGACGGATTCCCCAAAGTTTCTCTATGTAAAGTATACCACTGTAATTCACTTTAACCCGAAAAATGCAATTCATTCATTTTAAGGCAGGTATATATGCAGAAAAAGCTTTACCAGCAGCACCTTTGTAAGACACATGATATTCAGAGAGCCTGAATATTTTCATCAGCAACGATTGATAACATTGAATAACCCAATTCTGCTTTGTAAAGGTTTTTATGCATATATACCTGCCTTGGTCATCAGATAAATGCAGTTTTCGGGTTAAGATAAAATTCAATGCTCCGCCTATTAGCAAGAGGTAGACACTGACACTATATCCCAAACAGCAATGCAAGGCGGTAGGCCGCCATTCCACTGCCTAATGAGATGAGAAGCATGAAGACGACCGAGAAGAGGAACCACTTTGAGCTTTCTATTTCCTGCCTTATCACAGACACTGTTGCTGCGCATGGGATGAAGAGCATCAAAACGACAAGGAATGAAAGAGCCGATGCATGGCTCATCATATGTGGCAGGACATTCCTCAGCCCTTTTTCTCCAACGCCATAGAGCACCCCGAGCATTGCTATCGAGTTCTCCTTGGCGACAAAGCTCCCCAGAAGGGCCACTATCATCCTCCAGTCCAGACCCATGAGTGCCCCTAAAGGTTCGATGAGGCGCCCTATCCGGCCAAGCACGCTGTCCTCTATCCTCCCGCCGGGGATGTTGGACATCAGCCATATCAGTACGGAAAACCCGAGGATAACCGTCCCGGCCCGCTTAACAAATGCCTTTGTCCTGTTCCAGACAACCATCCCTATTGTCTTAAGGTTAGGTTTGTGATACAGGGGAAGTTCCATTATGAAGGGCATTGGTTCCCCCCTCAGAAACAATCTGCCGGCAAGCATTCCGGAAAACCCAAGGGCTAATATGTTCACGGTAACAAGTGACCAGGAAACAAAAGCCGCCCGCTCCATGAAAACCGCAGCAGCGACTAAGGTTAGAACGGCGAGCCTTGCTGTGCACGGTACAAATGGCGCAAGGAATATCGTAAGAAGTCTTGCCCTCCTCGACTCGATTATCCTTGCCCCCAGAACCGCAGGGACATTGCATCCAAACCCAAGAAACATAGGTATAAAGCTCTTTCCGTGAAGCCCTATCGTGTGCATGAACCTGTCCATTACAAAGGCAGCCCTGGCCATGTATCCGACATCCTCAAGAAACGCCATAAAGGCGAAAAATATCAGGAGTATCGGCAGGAATGTGAGGACAGTCCCTGCACCTCCTATAATGCCGTCTATCACAATTCCACTGATCCATCCGGGAGCCCCTGAAAGAAAGTGCCCGGCCCATCTCGCAAAAGAGTTCACCAGCCGTTCCAGCAGCCCCTGCATGGGTGATCCTATCCCGTATGTCAGCAGGAAGGCAATGGCGAGCACACTTAAAAGTATAGGTATGCCGAAGACTGGTCGTGTGAGAACATGGTCTAACCGATCTGTCATGAGGACCTGCCCTCTCTTGAAGTGGGAGACAGCGGCGCGGGTCACAGCCTCTATCCAGTCGTATCTCCCGCCGACAACAGCACGGAGAGAGTCCTCATGTTTAATGAGAAGCGACTGTGTCCTGCTCCATTTTTCACCCGGCAAAATATCTTCCATCATCTTTAAAATCTCGGGATCTCCTTCCATCAGCTTTGTCACAATCCAGCGGGCTGTATATGGAGCAGGGATATGCTCTCTGGTAAGCTCTATTAAGTTCAAAAAAATGTCTCTGTGATCCTGAGAGATATCCGGTATTTTAGGATCATATTTCAGTTTTCCCTCTGATAGGAGGATTATCTCTGAGAGGAGCTCCTTTATCCCCTCATTTTTACTCGCAACCATCGGGACAACCGGTATCCCAAGGGAATTTTGCAGGCTGTTAATATCTATATGAATTCCTTGATACTCGGCTACATCCGTCATGTTAACAGCTACGATGACAGGAGAATCGAGAAGAAGCAGCTCGGAGAGGAGATACAGGCTTCTTTCAAGCGCTGTGGCATCTGCTGTAAGCACCATAACGTCAGGCCGCTCATTTATAACAAAATCTCTCGCAATCTTTTCTTCTTCGGAGAAAGCAGTGAGACTGTATGTTCCCGGAAGGTCTACTATTCTCATCTCCACATTATCGTATACGTGAATTCCTTCCTTTTTCTCAACGGTTTTTCCGGGCCAATTCCCTACGTGCTGGGACAGACCTGTAAGCACATTGAATACTGTGGATTTTCCAACATTGGGTTGTCCGGCAAGTGCAATAATCAGTTTATGCCTGCCGCTCATTCTGCAAGCTGCCCTTTCTTCTGGCGTGATAAATCAAAAACTATCAGTATTTTTGAGGCCTGCCCTCTTCCAAGAGCTACCCTTGTGTTGTTAACAAGCACAATTAGGGGACCCCTGCTGTTCCGGAGGACCTTGATCTCTGTGCCGGGGACAATCCCCATTCCCGCAAGTCTGCTTATTAAACTAAGCCCTCCGGATATTGAATGGATAAGACCTTCTTCACCTTCTTTAAGCGATGTAACTGGAAATGATTTCTTGTCCATCTTTCTGTCCTCTATTCCTGATCTTGTCAAATCTTTTATCTTCTTTTCTTCTGACATTTCTTACAGTATCCCCTTATCTCGAGAGTGTGGTTTACTCCCCGAAAATTCTGCTTATTACAGAGACCTTCCTGGAGTCTCTCGAGATCTTCAGAATAAAACTCAATGGTATTTCCGCACATAATGCACAGCATGTGATCGTGGTGCTCATGGCCGAAGGTATGTTCATAAATAGTGCCGTGTTCTGTCTTCCGCACCTTATCTATAAGGCCACATTCACACAATAGGTTTAATGTCCTGTAAACTGATGCCCTTGATGCCTTCAGGCCGGTCTCCCTTATCTTTAAATAAAGAGATTCAGGATCAAAATGGCCGTGATAAGAAAGTGTCTTCCGAAGGATAGCTGCCCGCTCTTTGGTAAAGCGCTGCCCTCTGTCCTTAAGGAAACTGCTGAAGATTTTCTTTTCCATTGCCCTGCCGGTTTCTTATTTGAGACTGATTCTCAGTTTCATTTTAAAAGATTGGGTGGTTATATGTCAATAGCCATGTCTGGTTCTGTTTCATGGTCATTCCTGCGAAAGCAGGAATCCCGTCCTTTCTGATTTTTTTCTGGATTCGCGTTTTCACGGGAATCGTTATGCCCCGAAAACTTTCGGGGCACAAAGGAGCATAAAAACATCTTTTATTCCCACTTT
>Ga0315281_10005210_pt1 | contig 18644 bp, 21 predicted proteins | sample YL17G07_0_MG_FD_204540 | JGI IMG/M metagenome (GOLD analysis project Ga0315281, IMG submission 204540) | Sediment microbial communities from Yellowstone Lake, YNP, Wyoming, USA - YL17G07_0 | ecosystem: Environmental > Aquatic > Freshwater > Lake > Sediment | place: USA: Wyoming | collected...
TCCCGGGGAGAGTTTTTTTGTTCTTGTTATCTCTTCAAGAATTTTTCGGAGCTGTAGGTCGGTATCATGACAAAGTTTTGTAAATCTTCCCCATCGTGATTCTGTGGGAGGAATAGCTGTTCGTTTTGTCCAACCACCATTTGCATAGTGGAAAAAGTCATCCTGCGGGCGAACGCCCCTGTCCATATCCCTGGTATTGAACCCCCAGTTTTTTGATGCCTTCTTGGATTTCTTTGTTGTTTTTTTCATGTCGTTCTGCCATTCTACAGAAATTACCAAAATCTGCTAGGATTAGATTTATGACTTCGGGAGATATACGTTCCGCCTATCTGGATTTCTTCAAAACCCGCGGGCACGCTATTGTGCCGTCGGCTTCTCTTCTGCCGGAGAACGACCCGACGACACTTTTTACCGGGTCCGGCATGCAGCCGATGCTTCAGTATTTTTTGGGAACACCTCATCCGTTGGGGAAACGCGTAGCGGATTCCCAGAAGTCTTTCCGGGCTCAAGATATTGAAGAAGTGGGGGACAATCGCCACACTACGTTTTTTGAGATGCTCGGCAATTGGTCTTTCGGTGATTATTTTAAGAATGACCAGATTCCGTGGATGTTTGAATTTTTGACGGAAAAACTCGGTCTTAATCCGGAGCATATTTACTTCACCTGTTTTCGCGGGAATGAAAGTTTGGGCATTCCCAAGGATGATGTTTCGGCCAACCTCTGGGCCGGCCTTCTTTCAAAGCGCGGAGTAACAAGTGGCATTCAGGATTTTTCGGAGCGTGACGGAATGAAAGACGGCGCACGCATTTTCTACTACGATGAAAAGAAAAATTGGTGGAGCCGTTCCGGGGTGCCGGATAAAATGCCGGAAGGGGAACCCGGGGGACCTGACACGGAAATGTTTTGGGATTTCGGGTCGGGACATGGTTTTCACGAAAAGTCCGAATGGAAAGGAGAGCCTTGTCACGTGAACTGCGACTGCGGTCGGTTCATGGAAATCGGCAATAACGTTTTTATGGAATATCTCAAGACCGACAAAGGTTTTGAAAAGTTGCCCGCCCCGAACGTTGATTTTGGCGGCGGCCTCGAGAGGCTCTCGGCCGCCCTTGGAAACAATCCGGACGTATTTCTCATCGATATTTTTGAGACAGCCCGAGAAACCCTCGAACAGAAGACGGGGCGCGCCTACGCCGAGTCTCCGGAAACGACCCGTCTCTTCCGGGTTATTCTCGACCACATTCGCGCGGCCACCTTTCTAATTGGCGATGGAGTCACACCTTCAAATACCGACCAGGGCTACGTGCTTCGCCGTCTTGTTCGTCGGGCTATCACTTCAGGAAGAAAACTTAATCTGAAAGAGGGCACGCTCGCAAAAATTGCCGATGCTTTTATCAAAGTGTATGAGACACACTATCCCAATCTTCAAAGTCGCACTTCGATAATCACCGAAGAAATCAGACAGGAAGAAGAAAGATTTCGCGCCACTCTCGATAAGGGACTCAAAGAGTTTAATCTTTTGCCGGGGCCGGTTATTTCCGGTCCCCAGGCCGCGCTTCTATATCAAACTTATGGTTTTCCATTCGAGGTTGTCGAGGAACTTGCAATCGAGAAAGGGTTCATTGTTGACCGGGCGAGTTTTGAAGAGGAGATGGAAAAACATCAGGAGCTTTCTCGAGCTGGTTCTCTCCAGAAATTCAAAGGCGGGCTTGCCGGCCACTCCGACAAGGAAGTGCAATATCATACCGCGACCCATATACTCCACCAAGTGCTCCGTGTTGTTTTGGGCGAGCATGTTCTACAGCGCGGAAGTAACATCACTCCCGAACGCCTACGTTTCGATTTTACGCATGGTGTAAAAATGACCGATGAAGAAAAAAAGAAAGTCGAGAATTTGGTAAATCAGAAAATTGCCGAAGCGCTTCCGGTATTCCGCGAAGAGCTTTCGATTGAAGAAGCGCGTACTCGCGGGGCTATCGGGCTTTTTGGTGAGAAGTACGGAGACATCGTGTCTATATATAGGATAGGGGACGCTGACAACCAATTTAGTCTCGAATTCTGCGGTGGCCCTCATGTGACAAATACCGGAGAGCTGAAAGGCACTTTCAAAATCCAAAAAGAAGAGGCGATATCTTCCGGCGTCAGACGCATAAAAGCGGTTCTCGAATAACTTTGACAATAGTTTTTTAAAGGAGTAATAAGAGAATATAAGTTCTTTTAATTTTTTGCTATGGTAAACTCTCGACCGAGAGAGCCCGCTAGCGCGCAACACGTTCACTCTTTCGAACACGTTGCATCAGTGAAAGGACACGTCAATGGCTGACACGTTCGTCATGTCCGCCCGACAGGCGGCGGAACTCGATCACGCGTTCGAGCGTAATGGCTGGACACCGACCGATGTAAAAACCCTTTCAAAGGGTGGTACTCTCGCCGAGTTCCGTAAGGTGTTGCTTGGTCACGCAATCATCACGGCGCTCGGGCATTTCATCGACTGCGATGCCGACCCATACGTTCCAGCCGGCTGGAAGGTCTTTGAGCACCGGAAGGGTGGCCAGTTCAATTTTTCCGCGGCTCTGGTGAAGTTGCACATTGACCCCGACCAGCAGAACGGGGAGTACATCGGGGGTAACAAGCTGTGCAAGAAGCTCTTTGGTAAGTCGATCCTGAACGCGAATGTTCTGGACTACTTGCTCAAGAACCCCGACCTCATTCCCGAGGACTGGAAGAGGGATGAAAATGGCAACGCCCGCTATATCTTTTTCTGGGGCACCATCTATCGCTACTCCTACGGCCATACCTGCGTCCGTTACCTCGGCTGGAACGACAAGTGGTGCTGGGGCGCGTATTGGCTCGACGACGAATTTGGGAGAGATCTCCACGCGGCTCTGCGTGTAAGTTGACCTAATTCAGTCCTCGGAACTTGGTTCTTGGCCCGGCGTTTCCAAACGCCGGGCCCTTTCTTTTGAATATTTGATTATTTAGTTATTTACTATTTTGCTATAATAAATACATGAGATTTTTCTCTCGCGCCTCAAACGCCAGAACGCTTTCTCTCGTTCTTCATATTGATGTCGGCTTAGGTGGCGCGCGCGCGGCGCTCGTCGAACATGGCGGAGCAAGCACTCCCTCTATGCCATTCACTTCGACTCATTCCGAAAAAGTTCCCAGAAAAGGGAAGGACGGATTGCTTTCCGCATCCCTCCTTTCGCTTCGCGAGTCCATCGACGATGTTATCTCATTCATTCAGAGAGAAAACAAAGCTGGTCGCCCGAAAAAAATCGGGGCCATCTACGCGATTTTGGCTGCACCCTACTACTTGTCGCATACCGCTCTTATCAAATATAAGGAAGAAAAATCTTTTGTCGTTACCCCGGCCTTGGTCTCGAACATTCTTCACGGATACCGCAAACACTCCGACAAAGACAGGGAAGACGAATCGGAAGAAATTCTCGGGAATGCACCGATTACCGTCGCTGACAAAATTATCGGTATGCGTCTCAACGGTTATCACACCGGATCCCCGTACGGTAAAAAGGCCATAACTCTCGACCTGTCGGTTTTTAAGACGGAGGTGGCGGGGGAGGCGGTGCTCGGCATCGAGAGAGAGATTAAAAAACGCTTCGCTCTCCCGGTGATTTTTGAATCCCTGTCGCTAGCCGTCTACGTTGCTCTTCGCGGGACAATCAGTTTCAACCCTAACTTCCTTTTTATAGTTGTGGGTAATGAGGTGACCGAAGTCTCTCTTGTTCGCGACCATATGCTTTTAAAAACAATTTCATTTCCATTCGGAAAATTTTCACTCATACGTCACGTTGCCCGCGAGGTCGGAGAGCCTGAAGAAATGGCCATTTCTTCAATTTCACTTCATGGTGTTGACGGACTTCATACAGTTGGAGCTGGAAAAATAGAAGCGGCACTTCAAACGGCCGCGAAAACCTGGGCGCCATTTTTTGAAAAAGGTTTAGTGTCGCTCTCCGACCGTTCCGCCGTGCCGCATTCGGTGTATCTGGTGGCGGACCCTGATGTGGGCAAGGCTTTCCAGGGTTTTCTTACTTCGGATGGATACGTGAGCCAGTCACTTGTGCCAACCGGTTTTGCCATTGAGTTAGTCGATGTCGAAAAAGCTAAAAGCATTATGCACTTCGGTCCCGAAGCTTCCTGCGACCCGATTCTCTGTCTCGAAGGTCTTTTTGCCGTATCCACAAAACTTCCTCTCCACACACGCGGGACTTAAATGCTAGAATGGAAAGAGTAGAACTCAAATTTATGACACGACAACCCATACGAGATATCACTCCTCCAAAAAGAACTATCAGGGATATTCCGGTGCCTATTCATCGCCGCCCTCAAAACGTGGGCACACCCCTGTCTGCCGGTAGGCATGTCCCGCCACCCCCGCTACCACCTTCAGAATTTACGTCTGACGATATGCGTCGCCGTCCACGACGGAAATTCTCTTCTATTTTAAAATGGGGAGTAATTCTGGTTGTCGTTGTTGTTCTAGTTTTTCTCGGAAGGGAGTTTTTGCGTGAGCACGCGACAGTGACGGTTGTTGAAAAAACTCGCGCCGTTGCTGTCGAGGGTCCCTTCATCGGCAAACGCGATGCCAAAGACGGGGAGCTTGCCTTCGAGACGCTTTCTTCTTCGAAAGAGGATTCGGTCACCGTACCTTCAACCGGCGAGAAAAAAGTTGAGACCCGCGCCTCAGGCACTATTGTTATTTATAATAATTATTCAACCGCTTCCCAACGCCTAATTAAAAATACCCGTTTTGAAACTCCCGACGGCCGTATCTATCGCGTTGACCAGTCGGTAGTTGTGCCAGGAAAGAACAAGGCCGACACTCCAGGGAGTATCGAAGCCGTCGTTTATGCCGATGCGGCCGGTAAGGACTACAATATTGGACTTTCTGACTTCACTATTCCGGGGTTTAAGGGCGACCCACGCTATTCCAAATTCTATGCTCGTTCAAAAACTCCAATGTCGGGCGGTTTCATCGGTATGATTAAGACCGCTTCTCCGGAAGACTTGAAGAAGGCGAAAGATTCTCTCGAAGCCGGACTTCGCGAGGCGTTGATGAAAGATGTTGTTGCGCAGAAGCCGGATGATTACACGCTCTTCCCGAATGCTTTCTATGTCGAGTATGAATCCATGTCGCCACCCGACTCGAATGAAGTTCACGAGAAAGCGACGGCTTACGGAGTTATCTTCAAGAGCGCGGCTCTCGCTCAAGGAATTGCCGCGAAGACCGTTGCCGATTACGAAACGGGGGAGATAGTGAAAGCAACGAACCTTAGCTCAATCATGTTCACTCCAATTCCGGCCGAAACGAAACCATGGCAAACAGGGGTAGTGTCTTTCTCGCTTGTTGGTACGACGACACTCATCTGGATATTTGATGAGGAGAAGTTAAGGAATGACCTTTCTGGTCAAATGAAAGACAAGACCCGCATTGCCGAGATTCTCAAGGCTTATCCGAGCATCGATACCGCCGAGGTAGTTGTGCGACCCTTCTGGAAGGCGACCTTGCCTAAAGACCCCCAAGCCATTTCAGTCAAAATTAGCGACGTGGCTCCAAAATAGAGGCTGTAAACCCCCTTGACTTCAGGGAATCCGTTTTATATACTTATTTTTGTCGGCTTGAATTTCAAGCCCGCAGACGAAAGTTACCTGAAGGATAAGAGGGGGTGTCTTTCGTTTGACGTTATTTTGTTTCTCTGATAGCATAGCGCAATTCGCTTTTGGCGATGGATAATAGTAAAAAAATAGAACGTATTACGGGGGTGGTCATGGAATCGCTTCCAAACACGCTGTTTCGTGTTGAGCCTAAGGGCGGAGGAGATATCATGCTCACTTACCTTGGTGGCAAGATGCGCCTTCACCGTATCAGGGTACTTGTCGGAGATACGGTTGAAGTTGAAATTGAGCCATACGGAGGCAAGGGCAGAATTGTGAAGAGGCTATAAGCGGAAATACATCTTCCTCCATATATATAATGAAAGTCCGCGCATCCGTTAAAAAGATATGTTCGAGTTGCAAGTCGCTCCGCCGCAAGGGGCGCATTGTTGTCATTTGCAAGAATCCAAAGCATAAGCAACGCCAGGGCTAAATAATAATATGCGTATATCCGGTATCACACTTCCAGATAATAAGAGAATGGAAATCGCCCTCACCGCGATTTATGGTATCGGTCGTCCGCGCGCTCTATCTATATTGAAGGAGTCTGGAGTTGATTTCGGCAAAAAGGCCAAAGATGTGACGCCAGCGGAAGAAAACAAGATTCGCGCAATCGTTGAAAAATTTAAGACTGAAGGAGATTTGAAGCGTATTGTTGCCGGGAATATCAAACGTTTAAAAGATATCAAATCATACCGTGGTAGCCGTCACGCCAAGCGTCTGCCCGCCCGAGGACAGCGCACCAAGACCAACTCCCGAACTATCCGCGGTAACGTCAGAAAGACAATGGGTAGCGGTCGCAGGAAGGTAGAAAAGACATAAAATATCATGGGAAAGAAACGTATTGTCAAAAAATCCGGTGGAGAGGTGAATTCGGAGATGCATTCGAAGTCTCTTTCGCGTGCGGCTAAGAAAAAAGTAGATGCCGGCACTCTTTTCATCCAGTCAACATACAACAACACCCTCGCGCTTCTTGCCGACAAGAATGGAAACGCGCTGGCCGCCTCTTCAAGTGGAGCCCTTGGTTTTTCCGGCGCGAAGAAGGGCACGCCGTTCGCGGCCGCTAAGGTGGGGGAGCTTTTGGGGGACAAGGCCCTCGTTATCGGGGTCAAAGAGGTCGACGTGGTCGTCAAGGGCGTAGGTAGCGGCCGCGAGTCTGTTATCCGAGGTTTTTCTTCAAAGGGTATTAGCGTTTCCTCAATTCGCGATGTAACCCCAGTTCCACACAACGGCCCGAAGCCGCCTAAACCGAGACGCGTTTAGAAAATTAAGGAGCAAGGCGACTATAATTTTCTAACCCAAGCGCCACTTTCACTGATATGACCATATACAACATAAAAAATGAATCTTCCCAAATAGCCCTTGACGGCGGCTTTTCAGAATTGTCTGTAAAAGTGGTGCTGGGTACTCAATTTTATTATTACTCACTTCGTTCGTAAATAAAATTGATATGCACCTAGGACCAAAATATAAAATTGCAAAGAGATTGGGAGCGGGCGTCTTTGAAAAGACGCAGTCGCAGAAGTTTGTGCTCTCTGAAGCGCGTTCAAGCGTGCGTAAGAAACGCTTCGGCTCTAAGAGCGAATTTGCCAGACAGCTCTTGGAAAAGCAGAAAGTGCGTATGACCTATTACGTCTCCGAGCGCCAGTTTAAGAATTATGCCAAGGCCGCGATAGCTGAAGGTGGCGCAAATCCGGCCGAGAATCTCTTTATCGCTCTTGAGACCCGTCTCGACAACACTCTGTATCGCTTGGGACTTGCTCCAACCCGCCAAGCCGCGCGCCAGATGGCCGCTCATGGTCACATCATGGTAAATAACAAACGCGCGACCGTTCCGTCACTCCACCTTTCCCCCGGCGATACTATTGGAGTTCGGTTGGGAAGTCGGGTGAAGACGTTATTTCTTAATCTGGTTGAGAGGCTCGCGGACAGAAAGGCGCCGATTTGGGTTTCGTTCGACATCGGGAAGTTCGAAGGTAAGGTAATCGGACTTCCGAAATATGAGCGAGCCGAACATCACTTTGACCTCGCCCCCGTCTTGGAATTCTACAGCCGCTAATTTTTTTAGATAATTAATAATTTTAATAATGCGTATGGACTATCAAATCGTATTACCATCGAAGCCGAAGATTGTTTCCGAGAAAGAATTTTCAGGCGTGTATGAAATTGACGGACTCTACCCCGGTTACGGTCATACTCTGGGGAACTCGCTTCGCCGCATCATCCTATCTTCGCTTCCCGGCGCGGCTATTACCGAAGTTAAGATTGAAGGTGTCCAGCATGAGTTTTCGACCTTGCCCGGGCTCAAAGAAGACATCGTGACCGTGCTTCTCAATTTGAAGCGTGTTCGCATTAAGCTCAATACCGATGAACCGCAGACAATTTCTCTTTCGGTGAAAGGCGCAAAGGACGTTACAGCCGGCGACATTGACGCTCCAAGCCAGGTGGAAATCCTCAACCCCGAACAGCCGATTGCGACACTGACCGACAAGAACGCAGTCCTAAGAATCGAATTGAAAGTCGAGAAGGGCTTGGGCTACGTCTCTAAAGAGGTTCATCAGAAAGACAAAATGGATATTGGGGCAATCGCGCTTGATGCTTCATTCACACCGATTCGTCGCGTGAACTATGAAGTTGAAAACATGCGTGTCGGCGACCGCACTGACTTCAACCGCCTCCGCGTTTCGATAGAAACCGATGGCACCATCACTCCTAACGACGCCTTGTCACATTCGATTGAAATAATGATTAGCCAGCTTCGGGCTGTTGTTGGTTTCAAAGAAGAGGAACAAGAACCGGCGAAGGAGGAAGATTCAGGCGAGAAGAAAGACAAGAGGCCTTCGCTTGACCCCGAACTTCTCAAAACTCGCATTGAGACCCTAGACCTCTCTCCTCGGACCGTGAACGCGCTTGCCTCGGCCAACATCCGCACGGTGGGAGGCCTTGTCCGCAAGAAGGAAGAGGACATCCTTGACATTGATGGCTTGGGAGGCAAGGGTATTCAGGAAATCAAGCGAATACTCGGTAATTACGGTATCAATCTTAAATAATCAACCATGCAAAAGCGAAAAAAAGGTCGAACGTTTGGTCGGGTACGCAAATTGCGCGTGGCCCTTATTCGCTCGCTTGCCGAGAGTCTTATCGAAAACGGCAAAATCAACACGACCGAAGCCAAGGCCAAAGAGCTCCGTCCCTACATCGAGAAGCTTATTACCATGGGCAAGAAGGGAACCATCGCGGCGGAGCGTCTCATTGTCGCTCGTTTGGGCGGACGCAAAGCTTCGGCTAGCAAGCTTGTAAAAGATATTGCTCCGAAGTATAAGGGGAGGGCCGGCGGTTACACTCGCATCGTGAAGCTTCCCGTTCGAAAGGCGGACGCCTCGGCGAGAGCGATGATTGAATTTGTATAATTATATGGCACAAGCAAAAGACATTATCATTAGCGCAAAGGGTAAAAGGCTTGGTCGCTTGGCAACCGAGGTGGCAACTCTTCTTCGTGGCAAAGCAGAGAGCTCATACGAGCGCCACGTGATGCCTGAGGTGACCGTTGCCGTGACGGACGCGGGACAGCTTGATATTTCGGAGAGGAAGCTCGGATTCATTGAGCACAAGCGTTACTCCGGTTACCCCGGCGGGCTCACTGTGCGGACCGGAAAGCAGGTGGCGGCTTTGAAGGGTAATCGTGAACTCATCAAAAAAGCAATCTATGGTATGCTCCCGAAGAATAAACTCCGCGCTAAAATCATCAAGAATTTGACGATAACGGAATAGTGAAATATCTAAATATTAAAATATTAAATTATCAAAATGGCTGAAGCTAAAGTAAAAGTAAGATACATTGAAGCGGTTGGTCGCCGAAAGACGTCCATAGCTCGTGCCCGTCTTGAAGAAGCGGCGAAGCAGTCTGTCATTGTTAACGACAAGGAGATTTTTAATTATTTCAAAACTAAAGAACAACAGCACACGGTAACGGAAGCTTTCAAGGTAACTGATCTTCCTGTGAAATTTAAGGTTTCAATAAAAGTTTCAGGTGGCGGTTCTTCTTCACAGTCCGTGGCGGTACGGCACGCCATCTCTCGCGCCCTTTTGAAGCATGATGCGTCCCTACGTAAAACTTTAAAACCTCTCGGTTTTCTCAAGCGTGACCCGCGCGCCAAGGAGCGCCGTAAGTTCGGTCTGAAGAAGGCCAGAAAGGCACCGCAGTGGAGTAAGCGTTAATATTGAAAAAGGGCCGGAGCCTCTGGCTCCGGCCCTTTTTTGACCACGTTGTAAATAACTAGTATAGTATCTGTCCATCATATATGCCCAAAGACGAAAAAGAAAACCAAAAATTTGACAATATTCCTGAAATACAGGATAATGTTGAAAAGGAGGACGCGGAGGTTGTCTTCGAAGATGAGGATGAGAGTCCAAAGGACCTCATCAAGAAACTTCGCGAAGCCTTAAAAAAGAGCCAGAAAGAGCGGGCGGAATATCTCGATGGTTGGCAGAGAATGAAGGCCGATAGTGTGAATGCCAAGCGCCAAGAAGAAGAATCCCGCAAGGAGTTCGTGAAGTTTGCCGAAGAGAGGCTCATCGAGCGACTTCTACCAGTTCTTGAGAGTTTCAATCTGGCGACGGCAAATAAAGAGGCCTGGGAGGCTCTCCCGAAAGATTGGCGGACGGGAATGGAATACATTCAGAAGAGTCTGGTTGGGGCGCTTTCCGAAGGAGGACTTTCCGAAATTGACCCGAAGGTGGGCGAGCCTTTTGACCCTCAACATTCAACGGGGGTTGAATCGGTCGCGACATCAGACAAGGCGCTCGACCACACAGTTGCGGTTGTTTTACAGAAGGGGTATTCGTTGAACGGCAAAGTGCTCAAACCGGCTCGCGTCACGATTGCGGAATATCACGAATAATTTTATATAATTAGTAATCATTAAAAATAAAATCTATGGCAAAAATTTTAGGAATTGACTTGGGTACCACAAACTCGGCAATGGCCGTGATAGATTCCGGCGTGCCAAAGATTATTGAGAACGCGGAAGGCGCGCGCACCACGCCGTCTGTTGTCGCCCAATCAAAGACGGGCGAGCGTCTTGCCGGACTTCTGGCCAAGCGCCAGGCCGTGACGAACCCGACCAACACCGTTGTCGGTATCAAGCGCTTCATGGGCCACTCGTTTGACGATAAAGGCGTCCAGGAGGACAAGAAAAACGTTCCTTTCACTGTAGATAAGTCGGATACCGGAGGTGTATCGGTCAAAATGGGTGATAAATCATACCGTCCGGAAGAAATCTCGGCCATGATTCTCCAAAAGTTGAAGGCTGACGCCGAAGCGAAGCTTGGTGAGAAAATCACTGAAGCCATCATCACCGTGCCGGCTTATTTCAACGATGCCCAGAGAAAGGCTACGAAGGATGCGGGCGCCATTGCCGGTCTTGATGTGAAGCGCATTATAAACGAGCCGACCGCGGCCGCCCTCGCCTACGGTTTTGATAAAAAGAAGGATGAAAAAATAGTTGTCTTCGATTTCGGTGGCGGTACTTTTGACGTGTCCGTGCTCGAAGTCGGGAATGATGTCGTCGAAGTTAAATCAACTGACGGCGATAGTCATCTCGGCGGTCGCGATATCGACCAGAAAATCATCCGCCATATTGCCGATGAGTATAAGAAGGAAAGCGGTATCGATGTATCCAAAGACCCGCTTGCGCTTCAGCGGTTGGACGAAGCAGCCGAAAAAGCTAAACACGAGCTTTCAACGACTCTTGAAACTGAAATCAATATTCCGTTCATCACCTCAGACGCATCCGGTCCCAAACACTTACTCATGAAAATGACTCGGGCAAAGCTCGAGGAGCTTTCACGCGAGTTTGTTGACCGGGCTCTGGCCATTACCAAGCGGGCCATGGAGGCCTCGCCGTTTAAGAAGGGAGATATAAATGAAATAGTGATGGTGGGCGGCCAAACCCGCATGCCGATGATAGTGGCCGCAGTGAAAGAGTTTTTCGGCAAGGAACCGAACAGAAGTATCAATCCGGATGAAGTGGTGGCGGCCGGAGCGGCGGTGCAAGCTGGGATTCTTCAGGGCGACGTTAAAGACGTTCTTCTGCTTGATGTTATCCCGCTTTCTCTCGGTATCGAGACTATGGGAGGGGTGGCCACAAAACTTGTTGAACGAAACACCACTATCCCGACTTCGCGCTCGCAGGTTTTTTCAACCGCCGCCGACAACCAGACCTCGGTTCAGATTCACATCGTCCAAGGAGAGCGCGCCATGGCGACGGACAACAAATCATTAGGGCAGTTTATTCTCGACGGAATTCCGCCAGCGCCCCGTGGCCTGCCTCAAGTTGAAGTGACCTTCGATGTGGACGCGAATGGCATCCTCAATGTGAAGGCCAAGGACAAAACTACCAACAAAGAACAATCTATCCGTATCGAAGCAAGTTCAGGCTTAACACCTGAAGATATCGAAAAGATGAAGAAAGACGCCGAAGCGCATGCCTCGGACGATGAGAAGAAGAAGCAGGCGGTTGATGTTAAAAACACCGCCGAACAGCTGACCTACACTGCCGAAAAAGCTTTGCGTGATGGCGGTGACAAGGTTCCGGCTGATATTAAAACGGCAGTCGAGGTTAAGATTGCTGAACTTAAGAAAGTGAAAGATGGAGAAGATGTAGAGGCAATCAAGAATGCGACGAATGCACTTTCGATGGAGCTTCAGAAAATTGGCGAGGCGATGGCCAAGGAGAATCAGGCTAATCCTCAATCAACAACGGACAATACTCAAGCAGGGGCGGGAGGAGAAGAGAAGGTGCGGGACGCGGAATTTAAAGAGGGTGGGGAAGCGGAAGGGGAGGCCAAAAAATAGATAAAAATAAAAGCCCCCGCGCCAAAGGTTGCGCGGAGGCTTAATCGCCCAATTTCATCGGCCTAGCCCGCTCGCATAGCCGAAGTCCGTTACGAGCCTAGTAATGAAATACCAGACCGTCTTGATGGAGTGAAGGATTTTCGACTCCCGAGTCTTGGTGGCCACAAGGTCGGAACGTATGGTGATCATCCCGGATCCCAAAAACGTCCCTCGATACCAATCTCCATCAGCCCAGTCCCTCCGTCTTCTACCTTCCGGAATATCGAGAATGTCATGGTCATACATGTCATACATCGGAATCCCTCCCATTGTTAGGATTTAGTCTCAAGGCTTTACTTTTTCCGTCTAAGAATTACTATAACAAATATATGGCCAAGGACTACTACGAAACATTAGGCATCGCGAAGACCGCCTCAAAGGATGAAATCAAAAAAGCCTTTCATAAACTCGCCCACAAATATCACCCTGATAAGAAAGGGGGAGATGTGGCAAAGTTCAAAGAGCTCTCCGAAGCTTACAGTATTCTCTCCGACGACAAAAAACGGGCCGAGTATGATTCATATGGCCGGGTGTTTTCAGGTGGCGGTGGCGGCCAAGGGTCGGGTCCCGAAGGCTTTGATTTCTCCGGCTTTCAGCAAGGTTTTGAGAATATTGATTTTGGAGATATCTTCAGCGATTTTTTTGGCGGAGCCCGCGAACGTGTCCGTCGTGGTCGCGATATCTCCATAGACCTTGAGCTTACGTTTGCCGAATCGATTTTTGGTACCGAACGCAAGGTGCTTATTACCAAGACTTCAAGTTGTATGGCCTGCGGTGGCTCTGGTGGCAAACCCGGTGTCGGAACGAAAACATGCGAGACTTGTAACGGTAAAGGCCAAATCCGCGAATCCCGTAAATCATTCCTCGGTACTGTTTCGACCACTCGTGTCTGCGAGACTTGTCGCGGTTCGGGTAAAATTCCGAAGGATAAGTGCGCGAATTGTCACGGTGTTGGAGTAGAGCGGAGAGAAGAAGAAATCACTATTGCTGTTCCGGCCGGTATCGAGAATGGCGAAATGATTCGGCTTTCAGGCATGGGCGAAGCGGTTCAGGGAGGCGCTCCGGGAGATTTGTATGTAAAAATTCACATCAAGCGCCACCAGACATTCCACAAAGAGGGGAACAATATCGTTATGGACCTAAACATCAAACTATCGGACGCCCTTCTTGGTTCCGAATACAAAATTGCAACGCTCGACGGCGAGATTTCCGTGAAGATTCCTGAAGGAGTGGCTTTCGGCGAAGTCCTTCGTGTCCGCGGTAAGGGTGTGCCATTTGAAAAAGGAAAGCGCGGTGACATTCTCATCCGCATCAACATCACGCTTCCGGCCAAGCTCTCCAAACACGCCCGTGAGTTGTTCGAGCAAGCGAAGAAAGAAGGGATTTAAGAGATACTCAATAATCAATAATTTAGTTATCTCGGACTTTAGGAGATATCCGAGTCTCAAAATTAACCAGCCGGCCATTTCGGCCGGCTGGTTTTGCTGATATAATTAGCGGCAAACATGAGAAGAATCTCAGTCGGTATCAACGGGTTCGGGCGTATCGGGCGGGCCTTCTTTAAAGTCGCCCGTGTGCGCAACGATATCGAAATTGTCGGCATCAACGACCTCGGTGACCTTGAAAATCTCGCTTATCTCCTCCGCTATGATAGCGCCTACGGGCGAAGCGATTTCAAGGTGGAAATTGAAAAGGACTCGCTTGTTATTGATGGAAAAACCATACCCGTAACGCATGAAAAAGATCCGGCCAGCATTCCATGGGGCAAGCTCGGCGCGTCTGTCGTGGTGGAATCAACCGGTGTTTTTGAAACTTTCCAGAAAGCGAGCGCGCACCTTGTCGGAGGCGCCAAAAAAGTGGTCATTACCGCTCCGGTGAAAGACGACCCGCTTCCGGATATTTCCTCCGCTACGGTTTTAATGGGAATAAATGATGAGATGCTCAAGACCTGCGTTATTTCTTCAAACGGTTCCTGCACCACGAACGCGGGGAGTCCGATTCTTTCTATCCTTCATGAATCTCTTGGTATCGAAAAAGCGCTCCTCAATACGGTTCACGCTTACACGGCCACCCAATCAATTGTCGACTCTCCGGCCAAGGGCGATGTTCGCCGCGGCCGGGCCGGCGCCCACAACATCGTACCGTCTTCGACTGGGGCGGCGATTGCGGTGACCAAGGCCATTACAGAGCTTGAGGGTAAATTTGATGGTGTGGCGATTCGGGTGCCGGTCGTGACCGGCTCGCTTGTTGATATAACTTTTGTCGCGAGCCGTGACACGACGGCCGAGGAAGTGAACGAGATTTTAACTAAAGCCGCGCACAGCGAGCATTGGAAAAATATTTTTGCCGCCACGACCGAGCCATTGGTCTCTTCCGATATTATCGGCATGCCGTACGGGGCGATTGCTGACCTGGCCATGACTCGCGTTATCGGCGGAAATCTCGTTAAAGTGCTCGCCTGGTACGACAACGAAGTCGGATACGCACACACTCTGGCCGAGCATGTCGTCAAAACAGGAAGTTTTAACTAATACCCGATATACAAAATTCTATATTCAATGGGGGAGAAATTTAAATTTTTGGATTGGCCAGTATACAAAGATTCCAGAAATCTATTTTCTTTTGTTATTTCACTAATAAAGAAATTACCACAACAATATCGTTTCGAATTAGGTAACCAGATTTTAAGGTCTAGTTTTTCAGTTTCTCTAAATATAGCCGAAGGTAGTGGCAAGAGTACCAAAAAAGATTTCAGTCATTTTCTTGATATTTCCTTAGGGTCATTATACGAAACCATAGTGGCAGCTGATATGCTTAGAGACAATAAGCTTATTACCGAAACTGAATTTCAGACTGTTTTGGAAAAGGCTGATAAAATATCGAGACAACTAGGAGGTTTCAAAAAAAGCCTAAAAAAGACCTGATTTTTATTGTGTTATATTGTTAATTGAATATTGATTATTGAATATTGCCCATGAACATCTACATTGCAAGTGATCACGCCGGTTTTGAATTGAAGAATGCCTTGACCGAGTTTGTAAAATCTCTCGGGGTTACGGTGATTGATAAGGGCCCTTTTACCTTGGACGAAAATGATGACTACCCGGATTATGTGCGCCTCGTGGCGGATGAAGTTTTGAAAGACCCGAATGGCGTGCGGGGGATAGTAATAGGGGGTTCGGGACAGGGAGAAGCGATGGTCGTGAATCGCCGGGCCGGAATTCGGGCCGCCGTCTACTACGGCGGCCCTCTCGACATTGTCACCCTTTCTCGAGAGCACAATGATGCCAACATCCTCTCGCTCGGCGCGCGGTTCCTTGCCACTGAAGATGCCGAGAAGGCAGTGAAGCTCTGGCTCGAGACACAGTTTAAGGGCGAAGAACACCACAAACGCCGGATTGAGAAGATAGACGGACTGGGTTTTTGACAATAGTGATATACGGGACTAAAATTCAAATATGATGAAAGCACCCAAAATGACAATCGAAAAGCTGGCCGAAATGGTACAGGGTGGCTTCGGAGAGATAAACCGGCGTTTTGATACGGTTGACCACCGAATTGAGGCAATCAATAAGAAATTGGATGAAATGGAGGTGAGACTTGATCGCATCGAAAACCTGCTCATTCGCGCTCACGACAATCGAATCGAGCGACTTGAGGATAAGATAAAACAGGTAGAGACAACCCTCGCCCGGTCAAAGTAGCCGGCCTTCTCAAAGGTCGAACCTTGGTAAGTTTTGAAATGGGTGTGCACATTACCGGAAACCCTTGATTTTTTGCGATTAATATTGTAGGGTTTCGGCAGTAGTTCCAATCTAAACCCAAACATGGCGCTAAGGAGGCGCGAGGGAAATGATGAAAATTCTGTCGTTTTTGGCGGCCGCCCTCTTGGTGGCAATGATCTCGACTTACGCCACAGCCGCCACTATCGAACTCAAGGATTATGGCGGACTGGTCCTTTCTCTTCCGAATGACGAATGGCCTGATATTGATCCTGACATGGTCGGCGAGACGAACGGCGTAGTCGGAGTAATCAATATCCTGTATGACAAAGAAGATTCCAACGGGGCACATGAGAATCTGGCGTACGTTGGCATCGCCGCCTCACCCGACCGAGAGGACAAACTAGGGGACATGGACAGCTGGTTTGAGAATTACCAGCTCGTGCAATTCCTCGATTGGTACAGGAGAGGATATGATATTACAGAAATCTCTCGGGAAAGGTCGGATACCATTGTCAGTGGTATGGTCGCCAAACGAGTCAACCTGGTTATCTCATCGAAGTTTGGCCGGAGCAATATCGCGGCCCTGTACTTCAAGGATCCGAGCGGAAAGTTTAGGTACGCGGTTTTTGTTTTCAATCCTGGTGGTCGTGAAGGTGACGTCAGCCCAGTCGTTGATCTGGTCAAATCCGATATCTCTTGGCCGGCAAAGACCACTTCTCAGTGAAAGTGTTAGACATTAGCCCCACCCGCCAAATTTGCGGGTGGGGATTTTCTTATCCACATTGATGTGTGTGGAAGAAGGTCAGTAAAGTTATAATAACAATGTGAGTATGGAGACTACAGATACAATAGGCCAGCCAATTTCATTTGGCAGGGCGTTTGCTGTTCTTGTCTTTTTATTCTTGTTTGCGGCAGGTGCTTTGGTTTTTATATATAAGGGTGAATTGACAGGCATATTTCTAAAGAAACAACCTGAACCCGCCGGATTCATATACTTGACCTTATATCCCTGGATGCCTGGAGCAATCAAGAATATACCCACGGTCGCGAGATTTGATATAAAGACTAATGATATTCAGTTTTTTGAAGGGGATGACATATCTATAACAGGAACTATTTCTCCAGACGGATCACAGATAGCTTACTCCGCTATACCTTACAAGGACAATGAATCAGAGAATCTACAAATTCGTGTTTCAGACATCGATAATTCAAACGAAAGAATAGTCACCATGTCTCCAACTTTATACAAGAGAATGCCAAAGTGGTCGCCTGACGGTAGGAAATTATCTTTCGTGTCAATTTTGAATAGAGAGGATACTTTAAGACCCAACAATTGGGGTGTCTATGTGACAGATTTACTTGGAAATGAAGAATTTATCACAGAAGGTGCGAATCCATACTTCTCCTCTGATGGTAAAGAGTTGTTGATACTTCGAGACGATGGTTTGTTTCTCGTGAGCATAAAATCCAAGGTTGCCCGAAAGACAGAAGTGATAAACGGAGCGGATTCCTTAAGAATGCCGATTAGTTTTTCTTTGTCCAAAGATAAAACAATGATTGTCTTGTCAGATCCGGAACAAAATAAACTAAGTGTCATGAAAATAACTTCATGGTCGCCGTTTGAGACAGAAATAGTTGGTGTTTTTAATGTCAATGCCAATTGGCCAATTTTTTCTCCGGACAATAATTTTTTGGCTTTCCAGAAGATAGAATTTGTTGAAGGCGTCAAGGAGCTTGATCAACCACACCAGTTAGTTATATATGATTTAAAAAATAGACTGGAGTATTATAAATTTGATTTAAGGCCATACTACCTTGATAAGACTTTCGTGACAGATTGGACAGCGCTGGGTCAATAATATTCAATTTATACTGTCACTGATTAGCCATGATAAAATTGCAAATTAAACAAAAAGTCATAGTTGAGAGCCTGCCGTTTATTGCCTTTGTCACAGTAGTTATTTTGGGATTGTCGGCTAATCCTGCCTTGGCACAATGGGGAAGCTCTGGAGCAAACAGTGGCACCGGTTCAAACTCCGCAGGCCTTGGTGGAGGTGCGGTAGGTAGCGCCTCAGATGGTGCTGGACACAGAGTGAACGGGCCGACAAGTTCTGGGAGTTCATCTAGTAGTGGTCAAGGTGGCAACTCAGGCGGTGGCTCCGGTGGTCAAGGTGGCAAAGACCATGACGGAGGGCCAAGTGGTGGAACGGGCGGTACCGGAGGTGGCACAAGGGGAACCGGCGGTAGTGGTACCGGCGGAGGTGGAAGAGGTGGTGGCTCATCAGGTGGTGTTCCCCAATGTTCAAACGGTATAGATGACGTCGACCAAGAAGACACTTTGGCCGAC
>Ga0315281_10005211_pt1 | contig 18642 bp, 16 predicted proteins | sample YL17G07_0_MG_FD_204540 | JGI IMG/M metagenome (GOLD analysis project Ga0315281, IMG submission 204540) | Sediment microbial communities from Yellowstone Lake, YNP, Wyoming, USA - YL17G07_0 | ecosystem: Environmental > Aquatic > Freshwater > Lake > Sediment | place: USA: Wyoming | collected...
GTTTGGGGGGAGGGCAGGGGCCGTCGGCCCCTGGCCCTCCCCCCAAATCTATCTATCCATCAATATTCTTCATCTTCGGGTGGAGCAGGGCCATGAGTTCCCAGGCCTTGGCGTTCATGCGCTCTTCGGCGGCCGGGTGGTCATGGTCGTAGCCCAGCAGATGTAATATACCGTGAATCAGAAAAAAATCGAGGAGTTCCTGCCAGGGCCAGGCGGATTCCCGAGCCTGGCGGCGGGTAGTCTCCACGGAAATCACCACTTCCCCCAATACCGGAGGAGGCCCGCCGGTTGTAGGGGCGGTTCGCGAACCGCCCCCGGGGATCATGACATCTACGGGAAAGGCGATGACGTTGGTGGGGCCCCGGCGTCCGAAGGTCTCCCGGTTGAGGCGGGCCATGGCCCGGTCCCCCACCAGGGTGAGGCTCAGCTCGGCGTCAGCCCATCCCAAGGCGCTTAAGATCTTCCCGGCTTTTTTCCTGAGCTTCTCCGGATTTAGGGCCGTTTTTCTTTGCCGGTTGCTTATCCAGATCTTCATGGGATTTCTTCTTGTCGACGGGCTGGGGGTAGTGCACCCGGTGGTGGAAGATGCCGCTCAGGATCTTGTTGAAGCTCTTGGCGATGAGGTGCAGGTCCTTCAGGGTGAGCTCGCATTCATCCAGTTGGCCGTCGGCGAAGACGTTGTTGATGATCTTCTGGACCATGCCCTGGATGCGGGCCGGGGTGGGATCCGTCAGGGTTTTGGAGGCCGCCTCCACCTGGTCCGCCAGGAGGACCAGCCCGGCTTCCTTGGTCTGGGGCTTGGGCCCCGGATAGCGATAGTCCTCAATGTTCACCTGCTGGGGGTTGGCCGCCTGGGTCTTGGCCTTGTGGTGGAAGTAGTGAATCAGACCGGTGCCGTGGTGCTGGCGGATGATGCTGGTGATGCCTTCTCCCAGCATTTGCTTCCGGGCCAGGTCCACCCCGTCCTTGACATGGGCGGTGAGGATGAGGCTGCTCATGGAAGGGGCCAGCTTCTCGTGCTTGTTTTCCCCGGCCACCTGGTTTTCCACGAAATAGGCCGGCTTCTTGATTTTGCCGATGTCGTGGTAGTAGGCCGCGGCCTTGGCCAGCATAGGGTTGGCGCCGATGGCCTCGGCGGCGGCTTCCACCATCTGGCCCACCACCAGGGAGTGGTGGTAGGTCCCCGGGGCCATGAGCATCAGCTCCTTGAGAATAGGCTGGTCCAGGTTCAGGAGTTCCAGGAGCCGGATATTGGAGGAGTAGCGGAAGGTCGTCTCCATGACGGGGGTCAGCCCCAGGGCCAGGATGCCGGTGAGCAAGCCGCCGCTCAGGGCAAAGACTTCGCCGTTCAGCAGGTCCCTGGCGGCAAAGGGAAACTCCAACATCTTAAAAGCCGCCACCAGGATGAGGTTGACCAAACCGATGAACAACCCGGCCCGGATCAGGGCGTTGCGCCGCCGGCAATTCTTCACGCCCCACACCGCCACCAGGCCGCCCACCGCAAAGTACAGGAACAGGGGAAAAGGTTTGTCCACCATCAGGGCGGTGAAAGTGGCGCCCAGGAAGGCCACCCCGATGCCGGTCTCCAGCCCCAGAAACATGGCGGCAAAAATGGGAGCCAGCCCCAGGGGCAGCAGGTAGACTAGGTTCTGGGCCGCCAGGGGGTGGTTCCGGACCAGGCTTTCTCCCAGAATCAATATGCCTTTGTTAATCAGGATACCGGCCAGCAGCAGGGCCGCAATGAAGGCCAGGTCCCGGATCTTGTCGGGAAATTGCCTCAGGGAGAGACGGGCCAACTGGTAGCAGACTACCAGCAGCAGGCTGAGGCTGATGAAGATGCCCAGGAAGATGAGAGCGCCCCGGCTGCGCGGGTAGATCTTGGCCTGGGCCTGGAGCTTGACCAGGTGCAGGGGGGTCAGGCGCTCTCCTTCCCGCACCAGCATCTCGCCCCGTTTGACCTTGAAGTACACCGGCTTCAATTCCCTCAGGCGGGTTTGCTGGCGCTCATGGGTCTCGGCCCAGTTGGGGGAGACGTTGGGCACCAGGAGATACTGGGTCAGGTCACAAACCAGCCAGCGCTCCGTGGGGGAGAACTCCACCGCCACTTCCCGGCAGTAGCCCGCCGCCGACTTCCTGCCCTCGTCCAGCGCCACAAAGGGGTAAGGCGAACGCTCCAGCGCCTCCTTGCGGGATGGCAGGCGGCGCAGCGAGAGCTCTTTAGATTCCGACGGGAGGACGGTGCGGCTGCTGATCACCCCCTGGTGGAAAAACTGGCCCAGAACCTGGCTGCTCATGGCCTCCAGGTAAGGGGAAAATTCGCTTCTGGCCAGGAGGTGAAAAGTGGGGTTGGGGATGGTGACGCCCAGGAGCTTGTCGAAATCGGGCTTGTGTTCCAGCAAGGCCTTGTAAGAAGCCGCAGGCTTGCGTTTGGAGTTGCCCCTGGAGCCAGCCTTGGCCTTCTGGGCCGATTGCAGGGCCTCCTGGTAGGTGCGTCGCATGAATTCCATGGCCTTCTGGAGGCGCCCCAATACCTGGTCTCCCAGCTCTTCCTGCAAGTCAAAGACCAGTGGGGTCTGGGCCATCAACTCCCGCTGCTTTTGGGCGGTGGTGTCCACGTCCTCTACCAGGAGATCCCCGATGGCCTTGACGTTTTCCCGGGCGACGTCTCCCACCTGGTAATTGCGCAGGGAGACCGTGGTCCTGGGAGCCAGGATGAGGGCCAGCCACAGGCTCAACCCCAGGAGGAGCAAGATCTTGGCGACCTTGTCCTGCTGGAACCAGGCGAGGTTCTGGCGGGACAGGGCCCGGGGGAGCTTTTGGCGGATGCGTCCCAGGCCGAAGATGCGGCTGATTTTGTCGGTGGGTTCTTTCTCAGGCATCGGGGCTCTCCGCCCGGGTGGCTGGCCGGCGGGCCCGGCGGCTCTCATAGGCCCGGATAATATTCTGCACCAGGGGATGCCGCACCACGTCCCGTTCGGTGAAATGGATAAAGGCGATCCCTTCCTCGTCTTCCAGCAACTGCCGGGCCTCCACCAGCCCGGAGACCGCTCCCGGGGGCAGGTCGATCTGGGTCACGTCGCCGGTAATCACCGCCTTGGAGCCGAATCCCAGGCGGGTCAGAAACATCATCATCTGCTCGGAAGTGGTGTTCTGGGCCTCGTCCAGAATGACGAAGGAGTCGTTCAGGGTGCGGCCCCGCATGAAAGCCAGGGGGGCCACCTCAATGATGCCCCGTTGCACCAGGCGAGAGGCCTTCTCGAAATCCATCATGTCGTGGAGGGCGTCGTACAGCGGCCTGAGATAGGGGTTGACCTTCTCCGCCAGGTCGCCGGGCAGGAAGCCCAGCTTCTCCCCGGCCTCCACCGCCGGCCGGGCCAGCACGATGCGGATGAACTCCTGGTTCATCAAGGCGGCCACGGCCATGGCCATGGCCAGGTAGGTCTTGCCGGTGCCGGCCGGCCCCACGCCGAAGACGATATCGTGGGCGCGGATGGCTTCGATGTAGCGTTTCTGGTTGAGGCTCTTGGGGGAGATGCGCCGCTTCATGGCGGACATGAAGACCGTGTCCAGGAAGATGTCCTTGACGGAGACGCTCTCCTTGTCCTGCAGGATCTTGATGGTGTACTGGACGTCCTGGGGGACCACCGGGTAGCCGGAGCCCAGCAGTTCGTAGAGTTCCAAGAGAACCCGCTGGGCCAGGCGGACGTCCGCTTCCTTCCCGGCCAGGTTCACCTGGTTGCCCCGCACCTCCAGTTTCACTCCCAGACTGCGGCTGACGATCTGGAGATTCTTGCCGTGTTCGCCGTAGAGGGCCTGGGCCAGAGCATTGTCCGCCAAGGTGAGCTGGGTCCTGGTGGCGGCGGCGGCAGCCATGGGGGTGGGCTTCAAACGTTTGATGGCCTGACCCCCATAACTAGTCCCCGGATGTGGCGCGACCGGGGCCGGTTGTCAAAGTCCAGCAGCACGATTTGTTGCCAGGTGCCCAACAGCAGCTGTCCGTCTTCCACGGGGATGGCCAGGGAAGGTTTGAGAAACGCGGCCCGCACGTGGGCGTAGCCGTTGCCGTCGCCCCAACGGCGGTCGTGCTCGTAAGAAAGGTCCTGGGGAAAGAGGCGCTCGATGGCGGCTCTTAAGTCGTTCACCACGCCGGATTCGTACTCGATGGTGGTCAAGGCCGCGGTGGACCCGGGAATGAACAGGGTCAACAACCCCGAGGCTACGCCGCTGCGCCGCAGCTCCTGCGCCACCGCCTGCGTGAGGTCCAGAATATCGGTGCCTGCCGTGGTCGCTACCTCAAGAGTGAAGCTCGTTAACACCATGACCGGAAAATGTATTTTACCAAAAACTTGGGAGAGCCACAACGTTTCTATTTTAATTAGATTTTACCATAATTCCGTTGCAAAGGGTTATGGCAAAAGTCTTCCCCGGCGGAGGGGACGGTGCTATTGCCGTTTTTGTCGGCATTATGGGGCATTTCCATTACCCCTCCGGGCCCCAAAGCAGGCCGGCCGGGACTTATTACTCGGAGCATTAAAGAAATTGCATGGGCTCGGTTTGAGGGCACGGCACGCCGTGCCCCTACGGTTCAGAAAGGGCAATTGGTTTTCCGCTCCGAGTAATAACTTATAATATTAATTTGACGTCAAACTTAGAGCATTTGAGGCCGATGGTATGCCATCGTGAAGCTTGACAAATCCCCCTAAATCCCCCTTTTTCAAAGGGGGACTTTTAAGGGACCTCGCTTTAGCTCCCCCCTTTGGAAAAGGGGGGCTGGGGGGATTTCAGCATGGTTGTGTCAATACTCTGTTTATGACGTACAATTAGTATAAGAACAGCAACGGGGCGGGGACGCCGGCCCGGGCCTTAGTTATTCTTGGGAGAAAAACCGTTTGGGTTGGATTGAGATGGGTGACTGCGGCGGCCAGCAGATCCGGGCAGGATTCTTGGCCAAGCGCATCCCTATGGGATAGAGGGAGATCTAGTTATTCTTGTCACCCTGAACGCAGTGAAGGGTCTCAACCGGCCACAATGATGAGATTCTTCGCTTGGCCCAGAATGACAGTTAGGCGCACCTTTTTTTCCACAGCCTCATGGCCTGGAAGAAACGTACGGTTCTGAGGTCCTTGGCGGGGGCGAGGCCGCCTCGCCCCCCCCCAGGCTCCGGGGTCCTCACCTGGCTGCGGCGGGTGCCGCCGACCGGGCCGATTGTTCCAGAGTCCTGAGGCGCTCCAGGGCATACTGGACCTGGACGTCGTACTCGGGCGAGGAGTATTGGAGAAAGCTGCGGTAGGCCAGCGGCGCCTCAGCCTGCCGCCCCGCCTTCTCGCAGGCCAGGGCCTTGTTAAAATGGGCCTCGGCGAAAGAGGGGTTGATCTTTAAGGAACGGTTGAAATCGGCGATGGCCCGGTCGTGATCGCCTTTGTTTTCGTAAGCCACCCCGCGGAGGTAATAGGCCTGGGGTAGATGGGGATTGTGCTTCAGGGCGCGGCTGTAATCAGCGATGGCCCGGTCTACGTTCCCCTTCTTGCGGTGGGCGACGCCGCGGTTCAAGTAGGCCGCAACCAGGCGGGGGTTCAGCTTCAGGGCCTGGGTATAGTCGGCGATGGCCCGGTCGTACTGGCCCAGTTCATGGTAAGCATTCCCCCGGTAGTTGTAAGCCGGGCCGTACTTCGGGTCGAGCTTCAGGGCCTGGTTGATTTCGCCCAGGTATTCCTGCCATTGGGAGTCGTTGCCATACCCCATGGCCTTAAAAATATGGGTGGCGGTTTGGGGTTTGATGTTTGGGGCCGCCACATCTTTGAGGGTTTCCAGACAGAGCAGGGCCGGGGGCAAGAATGGGTCATCTTTCAGGGCCTGCTCCAGGGCCTCCCGGGCCGCCGGAAAGTTCCCCTGGGCCCCCAATTGCACCGCCTGGTAGAAGTTATCCGCCGCGGTCTCCCCGCCGGCGGCCACGCCCGCCGATAAGCAGGTTGCCATCAACAGCGCCATTGTTTTGCTCCACGCCAGCTTCATGGCGGCGCCCTCCTGTTGGGAGATGCTACTGCCTGGTAACGCATCCATCCCTCCTACTGTTTTAGTATATATCCTTATCCTATTAGATTAGTATATATAAAATCTATAATTACAAATTCACAAATTGTCAAGCGAAAACTCGGCAGAATCCGGAAAATTCCCTGCCTACTCAGTTTTTCCAAGGTTTTCAATTGGTTGGTTTTAAACGGGTCTGATTTGTGGTAGGGGCAGCCCCAGGTGCCGGCATCTGGGCAAGGGCGGAGGCGCAGGTCCGCCCCCGTGAGTTACTTACCAAACGGCGACTCTGGTATTAGGGCTTGACTATGGTCCGGGAATAATCTAAAAATTTGAAGTTTATGGAAAATGTCACAGAATCCGCGGGTAATTCCCCAGGTCCGGTCCATGGCCCAATCCGACTACCTTAAAAATCAGCGCCTGCAGAAGCTGGCGGAACTCCGGGCCCAGGCCATCGACCCCTTCTACAACCGCTTTGGCCCCACCCACAGCGTGGCGCAGGTGGTGGCGCAGTTCGGGTCTTTGAGCGGGGACGAACTGGAGGCCCTGGGCCAGACCTTCGCTCTCGCCGGCCGCCTGATGCTGGTGCGGGAGTTTGGCAAGGCCACCTTCTGCCACTTTCAGGACGGCAGCGGCCGTCTCCAGGCCTACATCCAGCGGCAGGTGGTGGGCGACGATGACTTCGCCCGGTTCAAAAAGCTCCTGGACCTGGGAGATATCGTGGGGTTCGAGGGGACGCTCTTCCGCACCCGCACCGGCGAGCTCACCCTGCAGGTGCAGCGCTTTACCCTGCTCACCAAGTCCCTGCAGCCCCTGCCGGAAAAATACCACGGCCTCACGGACGTGGAGCTGCGCTACCGGCAGCGCTACCTGGACCTGATGGTGAACCCGGCGGTGCGGGAGGTCTTTGAGAAACGCACCCGAATCATTCAATTGGTGCGCCAATTTCTGGACGCCCGGGGTTTCCTGGAGGTGGAGACCCCCATGATGCAGGCCATTCCCGGGGGCGCCACGGCCCGCCCTTTTGTCACCAATCACCAGGCCCTGGATATGACCCTTTATCTGCGCATCGCCCCGGAGCTCTATCTGAAGCGCCTGGTGGTGGGCGGTATGGACCGGGTGTACGAAATCAACCGCAATTTCCGCAACGAGGGCCTGTCCATCCAGCACAACCCCGAGTTCACCATGCTGGAGTGCTACCAGGCCTACGCCACCTACCAGGACCTGATGGACCTGACGGAGGAGCTCATCTGCTTCGTGGCGGAGCAACTCCTGGGAACCCTGCGCCTCAGCTACCAGGGGGAGGCCATCGACCTCACCCGGCCCTGGCGGCGCCTGGAGCTGCGGGAGTCTCTCACCGAACTGGGGGGCATCCCGGCGGAGGTGGTGCGCCACCCGGAAGCCCTGGTAAAATTGGCCCTGGAGGAGGGGGTGGTGCTGCGTCCCGGGGAGGGTTACGGCCGGGCCCTCACCAAGCTCTTCGACCTCTTGGTGGAGGCCAAACTCACGGAGCCCACCTTCATTCTGGGCTACCCGCTGGAGACCTCGCCCCTGTCCCGGCAGAGCGACACCGACCCCGAGGTGGTGGACCGCTTTGAACTGTTCATCGGCGGGCGGGAGCTGGCCAACGCCTTCTCCGAGCTCAACGACCCGGTGGACCAGCGGCAGCGGTTCGAAAAGCAGGTGGCGGCCCGCCAGGCCGGGGACGAGGAACTCCCCCACGCGGTGGACGAGGACTTCATTCTGGCCCTGGAGCACGGCATGCCCCCGTCCGCGGGGGAAGGCATCGGCATCGACCGCCTGGTGATGCTCCTAACCGATTCCCCCTCCATCCGGGACGTCATTCTCTTCCCGCTGCTCAGACCGGAGAAGTAGTGTCCATGGGGTTCTTTGAGTCCTTCGTGGCCCTGCGTCTGCTGCGGGGAGCCAGGCGCCAGAAAGGCTTCTCGCTCAGCACCTTCATCTCCATGGCCGGGGTGGCGGTGGGGGTCATGGCCCTCATCGTGGTCATCGGGGTGATGACCGGCTTCGACCAGGATTTGAAGAAAAAGATTTTAAGCGTCAACGCCCATGTCATCGTCCTGAAGCAGGGGGCCCCGGTCACCGACTCCGCCCAGCTGGTGGCCCAGGTGCAGACCGTTCCCGGGGTGGTGTCGGCTGCTCCTTTTATCTATACGCAAGTAATGTTCTCGGCTCCGGGAAATATTTCCGGGGGGGTGATCCGGGGGCTGGACCTGGCGACCATCGGCCAGGGGGGCCCCCCGGCCCTGAACGTGGTGCAGGGTAAATTCGCCGACCTGACGGACACCGCCCCCGAGGATCCGCCCCGGGCGGCCATCGGCAACGAACTGTCCCGCAACCTCAACCTGGGGGTGGGGGACTACCTGAATATCATCTCCCCCCTGGGAACCATGACGCCCATGGGGCGGCTCCCCCGCATGAAGGCCTTCCGGGTCAGCGCCATCTTTCACTCCGGCATGTACGAGTTCGACTCCAACCTGGTCTACACCAGTATCCCCCGGCTCCAGGAATTTTTGGGCCTGGGCCACCGGGTCACGGGCCTGGAGGTGGAGGTTAAAGACATCTACGGGGCGGAGGAAGTGGCCCAAGCCATCCAGAAGAAGCTGGGGCCCGGCTATTACACCCGCAACTGGATGCAGATGAACCGGTCGCTGTTCGCGGCCTTGAAGCTGGAGAAGATCGCCATGTTCATCATCCTCACCCTCATCGTCCTGGTGGCGGCCTTCGGCATCGCCTCCACCCTGGTCATGATGGTCATGAGAAAGACCCGGGACATCGCCATCCTCAAATCCATGGGGGCCACCCGCCAGAGTATCATGCAGATTTTCATCCTGAACGGCCTGGCCATCGGCGGGGTGGGGACCACCGTGGGGTTGGGCCTGGGCTTGGGGCTTTGCGCCATCCTGAAGCGCTACCAGTTCATCCCGCTGCCCCGGGACGTGTACTACATTTCCACCCTGCCGGTGCAGATCCAGGGGCTGGACGTGGCGGCCATCGTCGTGGCGGCCATGGCCATCAGCTTTCTGGCCACCCTGTATCCCTCGTGGCAGGCGGCGCGTCTCGACCCGGTGGAGGCCATCCGGTATGGGTAGTTTCGAGTTTCGAGTCTTGGGTTTTTGAGCGAACTTGATGGCTTTCCGGCAAATATTTGAACGGAGAACCGACTGATTTCTCCTTAATGTTTCGGGACCAAATTTTTCTAACAGAGAGACCCCATTGGAAACGAAAAACTCAAAACTCGGAACTCGAAACTCAATCATCACGTTGACGCTCCCGGGTGAAAGTGGTAAGGTGGCTTACCCCCTGATGGGAAGGATATGGTAACAGCTGAGAGATTCCCTCAGGCCCCGGTGAAGATCCAGACCCGGGGGCTGGCCAAGACCTTCAGCCACAACGGCATCCGGGTGGAGGTGCTGACCGGGGTGGACCTGGATATCTTTAAGGGGGAGACCCTGGCGGTGGTGGGAGCTTCGGGGGTGGGCAAGTCTACCCTGCTCCATATCATGGGGACCCTGGAGCGCCCCAGCGCCGGAGAGATGCTCTGGGACGGGGAAGACGTTTTTTCCCTGGACGATAAATCCCTGGCAGCTTTCCGCAACCGCAAGGTGGGGTTTGTGTTCCAGTTTCACCATTTGCTCCCCGAGTTTAATGCCCTGGAAAATGTCATGATGCCGGCGCTCATTGCGCGGCTGCCCCAGACCGTGGCCCGGGAGAAGGCCGAGGCGGTCCTGGTGCGGGTGGGGCTGAAAGATCGCCTGAGCCATCGGGTCACCACCCTGTCGGGAGGCGAGCAACAACGGGTGGCGGTGGCCCGGGCCCTGGTGCTGGAGCCTGAGGTGCTCCTGGCAGACGAACCCACCGGCAACCTGGACCCCAAGAGCGGGGCCCGGGTGCACGAACTCATAGTTGGCCTCAACCGTGAACTGGGGCTGACCTCGGTCATCGTTACCCATAACCTGGGACTGGCCCGGGCCTTGGATCGGCAAATCACCCTGATGGACGGCAAAGCTGTGATCGTACAGGGGGAATAAGGTGGCACCACGCCTGATACTTTCAATTCTCTTGCTCCTTCTAACCTTAAGTGGGCCTGGGGCGGCCCAGGAACCGGAGGTGGTCCTCAAAAAGGTGGCGGTCTTCCCGTTCGCCGTCACCAGCAGGGAACCCATGGAATACCTGGGAGAAAAGGTCCGTCAGGAAATTGCCGAACGCCTCAAAGCAGAAGGCTTCACCCTGGTGTCCCAGGAGGATATGCACAAGGAGCTCTCCCTGCTGAAGGAGCCGCTGACCGAGGCCCGGGTCCAGGAGCTGGGGCGCAAATTGAGGGCTGACCTGGCCATCTGGGGCACCCTGTTGAAAGTGGGCGACCTGCTTTCCCTGGAGGCGCGACTCCTGGACCTCAGCAGCCGCCAGGGCCCCGTCACCCTGAAAGCCCAGGGCACCGGCCTCAATGCCCTCCCCGGCCTCAGCCGCCAGCTGGCCCAGGAACTCAGCTTGAAGATCCTGGGCAAAGAGCGGATTGCCCGCCTCAATGTCAAAGGCAACCGCCGCATTGAGAAAGACGCCATCCTGGGCGTGATGCAGACCCGGGAAGGCGAGATCCTGGCTCCCACCCGCCTGCGGGAAGACCTGAGATCCATCTACAAGATGGGCTATTTCACCGATGTGAAGTTCGACGTCAGCGACACCCCGGAAGGCAGGGTCCTGACGGTTCTCGTGACGGAGAAACCGGCCATCAAGGAGATCATCACCAAAGGCAACAAGAAGCTCAAACGGGACGCGATCCTGGAAGCCATGGACCTCAAACCCTTTTCCGTGGCCTCGGAAGCCGCCATCCGGGAAAACATCAATAAGATCCAGAATCTGTATCGGGAAAAAGGGTTCTATGAGGTCCGCATCACCTATGAGCTGGTACCCGTCACCAACACCGAGGTCACCCTGGTGTTCCACATCAACGAAGGCGGCAAGTTGGCCATCAAAGAAATCGACTTTGAAGGCAACAAGGCCTTCAAGGACAAAGAGCTGCGCGCGGTGATGGAGACCAAGGAAAGAGGCTTCTTTGCCGTGGCCTGGATCACCGGGGCGGGCAAGCTCAGCCGGGACACCCTGGAGCGGGACCTGGAGAAAGTTGCCGCCTTTTATTACAACCACGGTTATATCAAAGCCAAGGTGGGCGAGCCCAAGATCGACATCAAGGGCAAGTGGATCTACATCACCATCCCGGTCCAGGAGGGACCCCAGTATCATGCGGGCAAACTAGATTTTCAAGGAGACTTGCTGGAGGACAAAGACAAGCTCCTGGAAAAGATGCAGACCCCCAAGGAGAAGATTTACAGCCGGGAGACGCTGCAAAACGACCTCACCGCCCTGGGCGATTTATATGCCGACAAAGGGTTCGCCAATGCCGACATCACCCCTTTAATCAAGGAGAACGCGGAAAACCTGACGGTGGACGTGACCTTCGACATCCGCAAGGGGGAAAAGGTATATTTTGAGCGCATTGAGATAGGCGGCAACGTCAGGACCCGGGACAAGGTGATCCGCCGGGAACTCAGGGTTTACGAACAGGAGCTCTTTTCCGCCACCAACCTCAAGGAGAGCATCAAGAATTTGCGGCGCCTGGAGTACTTCGAAGACGTGAACTTCAGCACCACTCCGGGCAGCGCTCCCAACCGGATGAACCTGAAAATCAGCGTTAAGGAGAGACCCACCGGCACCTTCGGGGTGGGCGCCGGTTACAGCACCCAGGACCGCCTGGTGGGCATGGTGGAGGTCAGCCAGAACAACCTGTTCGGCCGGGGGCAGCAGCTCAAAGTCCAGGGAATCCTCGGCTCCATTTCTCACCGGGTCCGGGCCTCCTTCACCGAGCCTTATCTGTTCGACCGGCCCCTGGCCTTCGGCCTGGACGCCTACAACTGGGAACGCCAATACTCTGAATATACCCGCATCAGCAAAGGCGGGGATATTCGCCTGAGCCACCCCCTGCGCTGGAAGTACACCCGGCTCTTTGGTATGTACCGGTTTGAAAACGTGGATCTTCATGACCTGCGGTATGGCGCCTCCCAGGTGCTGGTGGAAGCGTCGAAGATCCATAACACCAGCGCGGCCTCCATGAGCATCCGGCGGGACTCCCGGGATTCCCTGTTCGCGCCCACCAAAGGATCGGACCACAGCCTCAGCATCGAGATGGCCGGATTTGGCGGCGACACCGCCTACTTGCGGTATATTGCAGAAACGGGCTGGTACTTCCCCTTAGCCTGGACCACGGTGGGGGTGATCCACGCCCGGGTCGGGTACATGCAGCAGCTGTCCTGGGGGGCGATGCCGGCTTACGAGAAGTTCTACCTGGGCGGCATTGAGACCCTCCGGGGTTTTAAATATGCTGAAGTCAGCCCCCGGGACCCAGTTACCCGGGAGCGCATCGGCGGCGACAAATTCACCCAGCTGAACGTGGAGTACCGCTTCCCCCTGTACAAAAAGCTGGGCCTCTTGGGGACGGTATTCTTTGATGCCGGCAACGTTTACGGCACCAATTATATCGGTCCGGCGTTACGCACCGCCGCCGGCATTGGGTTTCGGTGGTTCTCCCCCATGGGTCCCCTCAGGGTGGAATGGGGCTACAACCTGGCGCCCAAGTCCTTTGAAAGGGCAAGCGCCTGGGAATTCACCATGGGCGGGACCTTTTAGCCCGATGGTTTGAAGTACAGGAAGCTACTTGTTATAACTTTTCAAAAACCCCTTGCCGGGGATGATCTTATTCCCAGCATTCCAGGAGGATTAAATGTTCAAACTTGGCATTAGCGTACTCTTAACCCTGGGCCTGGTTCTGACCCCGCTGTGGGCCGCAGGGGCCGACCTCAAGGTTGGCGTCGTCGACGGCATGGACGTGGTGTCCAAATCAGCCGAAGGCAAACGGGTGCAGGAGAACCTGAAGCGCAAGTCGGAGGAGTTGGGGAAACCCTTTGCGCAGAGGCGCCAGGATATTGGCCGCCAGGTGGAGGAGTTTCAGAAGCAGGCCGGCGTCATGAAGGAAGATGCCAAGAAGCGCAAGGCCGAGGAGCTGGAAAAGAAGATGCGGGAACTGGAACGGCAAGGGGCCGATGCCGAAAAGCAAATGGCTCAATACCAGGAAAAGGAACTGGCGCCGTTGTTCCAGAAGTTGGAGGGCGCGGTAAAGGCGGTGGCCCAGGAAAATAAGCTGGACATGGTCCTGGACAAGCGCAACTCCGGGCTCCTGTATGCAGCCCCGGGTATGGATATCACCGAGAAGGTGCGCAGCAAATTCGGTCAATAATACCCTGATGGGACACACCCTTGGAGAACTGGCGGCCCTGCTGGGAGGGGAACTTAAGGGCCCGGCCGATCTCAAGATCGAGGGCATCGCTGCCATCGAGTCCGCCACGCCCCGGGACATCACCTTCATTACCCAGCGGCGCTACGCCCGCCTGGCGGGCCAGAGCCGGGCCGCCGCCTTCATCGTCTCCCCGGAGCACGCCGATCTGGGGCGGCCGCTGATTGTGGTGGACCACCCTTACCTGGCCTACGCCCGGGTCGCCGCCTGCTTCGCTCCCCCCCGGCGCCGCTGGTCCGGCGTCAGCGACTTGGCTTACCTGGGCCAGGAAGTGGAGCTGGGCCGGGAGGTCTCCATTGCTCCCCTGACCTTCATCGGCAACCAGGTGGTCCTGGGAGACCGGGTGACCATTATGCCGGGCTGTGTCATCGGCGATGAGGTCAGGATCGGGGCCGACACCCTGCTCCACCCCAATGTCACCATCCTGGAGCGCTGCACCGTGGGAGAGCGCTGCATCATCCATAGCGGCACGGTGATCGGCGCCGACGGCTTCGGCTTCGTGCCGGGCCAAGACGGACATACGAAAATCCCCCAACTGGGCACCGTGGTCATCGAAGACGACGTGGAGATCGGCGCCAATTGCGCCATCGACCGGGGGGCCCTGGGCGAGACCCGGGTGGGGCGGGGGGTCAAGATGGACAACCTGGTGCACCTGGCCCACAACGTAGTGGTGGGGGAACACTCCTTCCTGGTGGCCCAGGCGGGGGTGGCCGGCTCCACCCGGCTGGGAAGACACGTGGCCCTGGGGGGCCAGGCCGGCGTGGTGGGTCACCTGCAGTTAGGGGACGGGGTCCAGGTGGCGGCCCAGGCCGGCGTCACCCACTCCCTGGACCCCGGTCAAATGGTGATCGGCTCCCCGGCCAGACCTGGGGAGGAGTTCGCTAAGATCAACGCCCACTTGCCGAAACTCCCGGAGATTTACCGCCGGCTGAAACAGCTGGAACAGCAGCTAAAGGAACTCTTCGCCAGGCTGGAGAAGGAGCCTGAGACATGACCGTGCCGGAAAACCTTAGTCTGGAAGACATTAAGCGCATCCTGCCTCACCGCTACCCCTTTCTGCTCATCGACCGCGTCCTGAGCTTCCGGTTGGGAAAGAGTATCGTGGGGCTCAAAAACGTCACCAGCAACGAGCCCTTCTTCCAGGGCCATTTCCCCGACCGCCCCATCATGCCGGGAGTCCTCATCGCGGAGGCCATGGCCCAGGCCGGGGGCATCCTGGCCCTGTTGTCCACCCCGGAAAACCTGGGCAACCCCTCCGTCTTCCTCATGGGACTGGACAAGGTGCGCTTTCGCCAGCCGGTGGTGCCGGGGGATCAGCTACGGCTGGAAGTGGCAACCATCCGCAGCGGCAAGAAATTTTGGAAGATGCAGGGGAAGGCTTTCGTCAACGACACCCTGGTGGCCGAAGGGGAAATAATGGCCGCGGTTGGCCAGGAAGGGGAAATGGGATGACCCAGATCCATCCCACCGCCATCGTCGACCAGACGGTGGAACTGGGCCGGGGGGTGGCGGTGGGCCCTTACAGCATCATTCAGGGACAGGTGGTCATCGGCGATGAGACCCAGATCGGCTCCCACGTGGTGATCAAGGGTTTCACCACCATCGGGGCCCGTTGCCGCATCTTCCAGTTCGCCGTCCTGGGCGAGATCCCCCAGGATTTGAAGTTCAAAGGGGAAGAATCCCACCTAGTCATCGGGGATAACAACACCATCCGGGAATTCGCCACTATGCACCGGGGCACCGCCGGCGGCGGCGGCGTCACCCGCATCGGCCGGGACAACCTGTTCATGGCTTACACCCACGTGGCCCACGACTGCCAGGTGGGCAACGGCGTCATCATGTCCAACGCCGCCACCCTGGGGGGCCACATCAGCGTGGAGGACCACGCCATCCTGGGGGGCCTCTCGGCGGTGCACCAGTTCTGCCGTATCGGCCGCCACGCCTTCGTCGGCGGCTGCTCCGCGGTGCACCGGGACGTTCCTCCCTATGCCATGGCCGTGGGCAACCGGGCCAAGCTGGTGGGCCTCAACCTGGTGGGCTTGAAAAGGCAAGGATTCACCGACGCCACCCTGCACGGCCTGAAACGGGCCTACGAACTCCTGTTCCTGTCCGATCTCAATCAGAAAGAGGCCATGGAGAGGATCAGGCAGGAATACCCCCAGGTCCCCGAAGTCCAGCACCTGCTCAAATTCCTGGAGACCTCCGAACGGGGTCTGCTGCCGGCAGATGTCCGAGAACATCGGCTTAATCGCGGGTAAGGGCCAGTTCCCGCTGCTTTTCGCCCAGGCCGCCCGGAGCCATGGGGTCCAGGTGGTGGCGGCGGCCCACCGGGGCGAGACCGACCCGGCCCTGGCCTCCCTGGTGCAGGAACTCCACTGGGTCTACGTGGGCCAGCTGGGGAAGATCATCCGCATCTTTAAGAAGGCGGGGGTGCAGCGGGCGGTGATGGCCGGCGGCATCACCCGGGGCCGTCTCTTCAAGGAGTTCCGCCCGGACCTCAGGGCCCTCAGCGTGGTGCGCCGGGCCGGCGCCGGCAAGGACGACCGGCTGCTGCGGGCGGTGGCCGCGGAACTGGAATCTGAGGGCATCACCGTGGTCCCCTCCACCCTGTTCCTGGACGACCTCCTGGCCCCGGCCGGGCAAATCGGCCGCCGGGCCCCCTCCCCGGAAGAACTGCAGGACATCGACTTCGGGCTGCAAGTGGCCCGGGAAGTGGGCCGCCTGGACATCGGCCAGTGCGTGGTGGTGCGGCGCCAGGTGGTGGTGGCCCTGGAGGCCATCGAGGGCACTGACGACACCATCCGCCGGGGCGGCTCCCTGGCCGGGCCCGGCACCGTGGTGGTGAAAATAAGCAAACCCAACCAGGACCTGCGTTTCGATGTGCCCGCGGTGGGGCCTGAGACCATCGCCGCCATGAAAGAAGCGGGGGCCGCGGTGCTGGCGGTGGAATCCGGCAAGACCCTCATCTTCAACCGCGAGGAGATGCTTAAGGCCGCCAACCAGGCAAAGATTGCCGTCTGGGGCCTTTAGATGAGATTCTAACTATTACCATCAGTAAAATTCCAAATCTGCACCTCAAGCCAATCTTTCCACCATTTCAGCCTCAAAAATTCGTCAAACCTGAATTTCTGATATTTACCAATATCGCAATTTATTTAAAGTTTAAATATTGGCAAGTAATCGCTTACCATGTAAGCGATTGGTATGCCATAATTTTGAAAAGATACCTCACCCCCAGGTCAGGCGAAAACCTGACCCCTTTTTTTGTCTTGCACGGATAGTTGCAGATAGGTGCTGGTGAACGGAAGTTGCCAGCGCCCAATTTTTTCAAAAAATATATCATATGATAATTTTATTTCTTGACTTTTTATCTTATGATATATATTTTAGGACATAAGGAAATTTAAGATAAGCTACTGCCGAAGTATAAGGAAGAGAAACTATCTAAGGTATAAGGAGGGGCAAAATGTGCTGCGTAAAATTCGCAAAATTTCCTGAAGTAAGCCATCGGGAGGTGTCAATTAGAAACCCTATCATCCCTTTCTCATTTGCCATGTGCTTTTTTTCTAAAGGAATTCAAACAATTGATTCAACAAGGCAATTTATTGGTGCTATTTAGCTCGAAAAATCTAAACTCTTTGGCCACATTTGGGCTAACGACTGAAAACCGAAAAGAGTTATTGCTTTCACTTACTGTCGAAGATTACTTCTCGGGTCCTGAACCTGATCATAGTTTTCCAGGGGATGTCTGGAAATTTGGGAAAGAGGTTGGAGGCGAGGAAGTATACATCAAGTTAAAAATTGAAGACCAGGGGCATCGTAAGGTTGCGAAGTGTTTGTCATTTCATATTGCTGAAAGAGAGATTTATTACCCTTATAAATCTTCTAAATAGGGAAGGCAACAATGACTAAAGATATCTGCTGGAATTGTGGAAAAGAAACCGATTTAGAACATATCGAAAATTATGAAGATATTTCTGTGCGCGGGGAGGTGATCAGTGTTCTAGTCAAATATTATAAGTGCCATGAATGCGGAGGTGAGTATGAAGACCCAAAGTCAAGCTATGATCCTCTGGCATTAGCTTATAAAGTATATCGAGAACGCCACAACATGATGCAACCCGAAGAGATTCGCGAATTGCGACAAAGATATGGACTAACACAAAAGGATTTATGCAAACTTTTAGGTTGGGGAGAAGTCACTCTTTCGCGATATGAGAATGGAGCTCTACAAGATGATTCTCACAATAGAATGCTTCAAATGATTAAAGAACCTCATAATTTACTTAACATAGTTATGCAAAATGGTGATTTTCTTGCTGTCAAGAAACGTGAAAAGCTTATATCATTATTAGAGAATGAAATTGAAGAGACACATTCATTTCCTTTAATCCTTGAAGAACTTTTTGGCAAATATAGGCCTGATATTCTTAGTGGATTCCGAAAACTAAATCTCGATAAGGTGTTTCAAACTATTGTCTTTTTTTGTGTTGATGGAATATTAAAAACCAAACTCAACAAATTTCTGTTTTATTCCGATTTTAAACACTACAAAAATAATGCATTATCTATAACTGGTCTTAGATATGTTCATCTCAAGTATGGCCCTGTACCTGATAATTACGAACACTATTATGCTACGTTGCAAAATGTTGAAGAGTCAATCAAGATTGAGGAAGAATTTATTGGTGAATATGTTGGAGAGATTTTTTCTGCTGTGAGAAAGCCAGACTTATCAATTTTTTCAACTTCTGAAATAAAGACCTTAATCGAAGTTAAAGATTTCTTCAAAAATTATAGTGCAAGTGGCATTAAAGATTTTTCTCACCGCGAGCGTGGATATAGTGAAACAAACGATGGTCAAATAATCCCATACTCATATGCTGATTATCTTCAAATTTAGGGGAGGAATCTAAATTGAGTAAACCAAGGGACACTTATAAATACGTGATGAAAGTTGGAAGGAAAATTGTTCATGGTGGAATTACAAATGATTTAGAACGCCGGCAGGCAGAGCATCAACAGAAATGGCCTAATTCCCGAATTGTCCAGGTTGGACGCCGAACTACAGAAGATGCGGCAAATGAATGGGAGAAAGATAAAGGTTACGATTAATTAATTAAAACGCTTATTGCCTTAGCTCCGAAAAGGTAACGGTTTGAGCATTAAGACACGCAGTGATCATCCGGTTAAACATTTGGGGTTCCCAGAAGCGCCGGTTGAAGCGGTAGCAAAATTCCGCCAGA
>Ga0315281_10005212_pt1 | contig 18641 bp, 15 predicted proteins | sample YL17G07_0_MG_FD_204540 | JGI IMG/M metagenome (GOLD analysis project Ga0315281, IMG submission 204540) | Sediment microbial communities from Yellowstone Lake, YNP, Wyoming, USA - YL17G07_0 | ecosystem: Environmental > Aquatic > Freshwater > Lake > Sediment | place: USA: Wyoming | collected...
GCCGCGGAAAGGGAGGCCGAACTGGAGGCCATCGGGCAGCGCTACCTCCACGCGCTCGACCAGCAGGCCCGCGCCCAGGGCCGGCCCCCGCTGCCCCGCCGGCTCAGCGGCGCGGAGACGGCGCGGCGGCTGCTGCCGGAACTCATCGGCCCGGCCACCGGCCCGCGCCGGACGCTTGCGGGAGGCGCCGGCAACATCGCGCCGCGAAAACCTACCCGGGGGGTGCGGGGGGACTTGTTCCCCCGCTTGCAGTTTGTTGTTCCGCGCCCCGCCTAGATCACCTTTGAGTAGCGCTTCTTCTGGTCGGCGTCGCGCAGGTAGCGGTCGAAGACCATGCAGATGTTGCGGATCAGCAGCCGCCCGGCCGGGCGGACGCGGATGGAGCGGTCGTCCAGGTCCAGCAGTCCGTCCTGATGCATCAGCGCCAGGTCCGGCAGTTCGCGGGCGAAGTAGTCCTTGAAGACGATCCCGTGGCTGCGCTCGATCCGAGGCAGGTCGAGTTCGAAGTGGCAGATCAGTTGCGTGATGGCCTCGCGGCGCAGCCGGTCGTCGGCGTTCAGCTCCACCCCGCGCATGATGGGCAGTTGCCCGACAGCCAGGGCGGCCAGGTAGCCCTCCTCATCGCGCAGGTTCTGGCTGTAGCTGTCGGCCACCATGCCGATGGAGGATATTCCCAGCGCCACCAGGTCACAGTCGGCGTGCGTGGAGTAGCCCTGGAAGTTGCGATAGAGCGTGCCGTTGCGCTGGGCCACGGCCAGTTCGTCGTTGGGCCGGGCAAAATGGTCCATGCCGATGTACACATAGCCGGCGTCCGTCAGCCGCCGGATGCAGTGTTGGAGGATCTCCAGCTTGTCCTGGGGGCTGGGCAGGTCCTCGGCATGGATGCGCGTCTGGGGCTTGAACAGGTCCGGCAGGTGCGCGTAGTTGAACACGCTCAGGCGGTCCGGCGCCATGGCGATGACCCGTTCCAGGGTCTGGGCAAAGGTCGTGACGGTCTGGTGGGGCAGGCCGTAGATCAGGTCGAAGTTGATGGAGCGGAAGCCGTGCTGGCGGGCGGCGTCCAGCACGGCCTGGGTCATGGCCTCCGGCTGGATGCGGTTGACGGCCTTCTGCACGGTGGGGTCGAAGTCCTGCACGCCCAGGCTGATGCGGTTGAAGCCCAGGCCGCGCAGCAGGGCGATGGTATCGGCGTCGGCCTCGCGCGGATCCACCTCGATGCCGTATTCGCCGCTGTCGTCGCTGGCCAGGTTGAAGTGCCGCGCCGTCTGGGCCATCAAGGCGCCCATCTCCGCCGCGCTGAGGAAGGTCGGCGTGCCTCCGCCCCAGTGCAGCTGGGTCACGGGCCGGGAGCGGTCAAAGAGCGCGCCCTGCAGCGCGAGCTCATGGTGCAGCGCCTCCAGGTAGGGCGCCGCGCGGGACTTGTCGCGGGTGATCAGCTTGTTGCAGGCGCAATAGAAGCAGACCGAGCGGCAGTAGGGGAGGTGAAAGTACAGCGACAGCGGCCGCGCGGCCGCGCCGGAGCGCTCCGCCCACTGGCGGTATTCGGCCTCGCCAAAGCCGGCGTGAAACTGCACCGCCGTGGGGTACGAGGTGTAGCGTGGCCCGGACTTGTCGTAGCGCCGAATCAGGTCCAGGTCGAAGACGATGCGTTGGTCCATGCGCAGCCTCCTTCCGCCTGTAGGATACCGCCGGCGGGACCGGTGTCCATGATAATCATCATGCCCGGCCCGCGGGTCATTGCGGCTCCGGTGGCGGCCGGGCGCGCCGCGGCCTCCGCTGCGCTTCCGCCTGTTCCAGCGCCGTCCGGCAGTCCGCGTTGAGTTCTTCCCGGTGCGCCTTCAGGCAGCGCGACACGCGCCCGCGGCCGGGCCGGCCCGGGCAGAAGCGCCGGATCTCCCCGGCGCAGACGGCGCCGAGCCCAGTGCGGGGCCGTCCCCGGCTGGGCGCGGCCCGGGCCGCTTCGCCCAGGACCGCGGCGGCGAGGCCAGCGCCCAGCAGCAGCGCGATCCAGAGTCTGGCCATGTGGAGTCTCCCCGGTCCCGCATCGGTTTCCGCGCGCCCCGGCGCTTCCATGGGTGCCGCCGATGGCGCCGGCGCGGGGCGCATCCGGCGCAACCGCCTTTACAATTCCCACCATACTCGCTACACGGTGGGCACGCACGAACGCAACGCTTCGCCCCGGTGTCAGCGGCCCCCGCCGCCAACCTCCATCGCCCCAAGCCAACGCCATGTCCGACGAGGAAATGCTGGAGCGGGAGCAGGCGATACTGGAGGAAATCATCCAGTATTACCTCCGCCACAACGAGGCGGTGAGCGCGCGCACGCTGGCCAAGGTCTCCCACCTGGCGCTCTCGCCCACGACCATCCGCAACCTGATGGAGGACCTGAGCGCGGAAGGCTTCCTCACCACCGAGGGCGTCCCCCGGGGCCGCATCCCGACGCAGAAGGCGTTCACGGTCTACGTGACGCGGCTGGGGGCGCGCCCGCCCGGGCCTGCGCCGGAGCCGGAGTTGCCGCTCCCCAAGCGGGACGACCCGGCGCCGCTGGCCGACGCCTTGGCGCACCTGGGGCCGCTGCTGGCCGAGCGCACGGGCTGGGTGGCCCTGGCCGCGCTGCCCCGGCGCGACCGCTACGCGCTGGACTGGGTGCGTCTGCACGCCGTCCCCCGCCGGCAGGTGCTGGTCACCGTCCTGACGCTGTTCGGAGACCTGTGGAGCAAACAGATTCCCGTGGCCACGCCCCTCCCGGACGACCTGCTGGCCCAGGCGGCCCACTACATCAACGGCCAATACCACGGCGCCTCCCTGGAGCGGATCCGCAGCGAGATCATGGCGGGGGAGCCCAAGCCGGTGCTGGCCAACATGCCCTCCCTGGGCGCCGCCTTCCGCATGTTGCGCCGCGCCTTCGAGTGGGAGGAGGGCCCCGCGCACCGCGTGTGGGGGCGCGAGCACCTGCTGCGCCTGAGAGAAGGCCACGACCCGCGGCGCCAGCTGCAATTCCAACAGGTCCTGGGCGACCCCGACCTGCTCCCCAACTCCCGCGCCGCCGGGCGGCCGGTCGAGGACGGCTGGGTGTCCATCGGCACGGAGATCGGCTACCGCGGGCTGGAGGACTGCTCGATCGTGGGGTTCCCCTTTGGCCTGGGGGATTGGGAGGGCCAGTTGGGCGTGCTGGGGCCGATGGGCATGAACTACGTGCAGGCGGTGGCGCTCGCCGGGGAGGCCGCCGCCGCCCTGAACGGCCTACTGGTCCGGCTGCGGGAGCACGCGCTGCGGGCGGAATGAGGCTGCCGCCCCCGCTGCCGCCCTGGAGCGCCTCAATTCCCCTTGTCCCCGCTCCCGCCGCCGCCTTCGCGGCTGCCGCGCAGGCGCGAGAGGAACAGCTCGGCGTCCTCCCAGTTCACGGTGCGCTGCTCCTGGGGCTCAAAGCTGGGGTCGAGGTATTGGGCAAACTCCTCGCCCACGATCTGCTGGGTGGCCTGGGAGATGGCCTCCGGCGGGGAGAGCTTCACCGTATCCACCAGCCGCTGCGCATAGCGGACGATGTGGATGCCGTCGCGGGAGGACACGGGCAGCTCGTGCTTGTGGGCCTTGCCCAGGAAGCCGCTCACCAGGTCCAGCAGTTCGTCGTCGCCATAGGGCAGGTTGGCCTTGAGGATCTCCCGCTCCTCCTCCGCCGTGGGGAAGTTCACGCGCACCTGGGGTTGCAGGCGGGAGAGGATGTACTCGGGAATCTCGTAGGTGGAGGAGTCCTCGTTCATGGTGACGCAGACCCGGAAGCCCGGCGCGGCGTGGATCTTGATCCCGGCGATGATGGACTCGACATAGCGGCGGCTGTCCAGCAGGGGCGCCAGGGCGGCCCAGCTCTTCTCGCTCATGCGGTTGCCTTCGTCCAGGATGCACACGCCGCCGCGCAGCATGGCGGTGGTCAGGGCGGAGGCGTGGTAGCGGATCACCTGGCCGGAGTCAATCACGGGGGTCACCAGCAGGTCCTCCGGCCGGGTGTCGGAGGTGCACTGGAAGATGTAGACCTCCGGGGCAAACTCGCGGGCCACCGTGAAGGCGAGCGTGGTCTTGCCCACGCCGGGGCGGCCCAGGATGCGCGGGGAGAGGGGCGGCTCGTCGCGCCGGTTGCCGGGGGGCGTCAGCCAGCAGGCGCGCAACTGGTTCTTGACGGCCTCCGACGCCACGGCCAGCACGGGCATGTCGTCCGGCAGGGCTAGGCGCAGCTCCACGCCGTCAATGGCGACCATCCGGCCGTCGCGACCGCTGGGGGCATTCATCCGGTACTCCTTGGCTGTGCGGGGTGGTTCCGAGCGCGGCCGGCGGGCCGCTGGGCTACCGGACAGTTTGCCACGGAACCGGCGGGGTGTAAAACGGAAGTCCAACCGCGGGCGCACGGCGCGAGGTTCCGCGCGGGTTTTGCGCGGAACCCGAAAACCCCCTAGGATCGGCGCAGCGGCGCCGGACCGCCGGATTCCGGCGCGCCCGGCCGTGAACCGATGGCGCTTCCCGGAGCAAGCGTGAACCTGGAATTCTACCTGGACAATGCCGCGACGACCCCGGTGTTTCCGGAGGTGCTGGACGCCAGCCTGCCCTACCTGCGGGAGCGCTTCGGCAACCCGTCGTCGCTGCACGCGCTGGGCATGGAGAGCCGCAAGGCGCTGCGGCAGGCGCGGGAGCGGCTGGCGGGTCTGTTGGGCGTTCCGCCCCAGGCGGTCACGTTCACCAGCGGGGGCACGGAGAGCGACAACCTGGCGCTCAAGGGCGTGTTCGCCTCCCCGCGCCTCAAGGGCGAGCGGCTGCTGGTCTCCGCGTTCGAGCATCCGGCCGTCCTGGCCTCTGCCGCCGCGCTGGCGCGCCAGGGGGTCAAGGTTTCCCAGGTTCCCGTCACCCGCCAGGGGGTGGTGGACCTGGCCGCCCTGGAGCGGCTGCTGGACGCGGACGTGCGCATGGTGTCCTGCATGGCCGTCAACAACGAGCTCGGCGTCTCCCAGCCGCTGGAGGAGATCGGACGGATCGTCAAGCAGGCCGCGCCCCGCAGCGTGTTCCATGTGGACGCGGTGCAGGCGTTCACCAAGCAACCGCTGCCCTGGCGCGAGGCCCAGATTGACCTGCTCAGCCTGAGCGCCCACAAGGTGCACGGCCCCAAGGGCAGCGGCGCCCTGGTGCGCTGCCGCCCGGTTCCGCTGGAGCCGCTCCAGCATGGCGGGGGTCAGGAGGACGACCTGCGCAGCGGCACGGAGAACCCCTTTGGCGCCGTGGCGTTCGCCCTGGCGGCGGAGCAGGCCACGCGCCTGCACCGGGCGCAAGCGGAGGAGCGCCGCGCCTATTATCTTCGCTGGCAGGATGCGCTCTCCGCCTACCCGGCGGCCCGGGTCTTCCGGTCCGAGCGGGCGACGCCCTTCGTGCTGCACTTCAGCTACCCGCCCATTCCCGGCGAGGTGGTGCTCAATCATCTGGAGCAGGAGGGGCTCTACGTTTCCACCGGATCGGCGTGCTCAACCCGCAAGCCCGAGCCCTCCCATGTGCTGCGCGCCGTGGGGATTCCGGCGGAGGACGCGGTGTGCTCCGTGCGGCTCTCCTTCTCGGTCCACAACACGCTGGCCGGGATGGACCCGGTGCTGGCGGGCTTTCAACGGGCCATGGCCCGGCTGGCCCGCCTATGAGGCCCGGAGGGCCGGGGCCGGGATGCCCATGAGACAACCGCGCTTTCCAGCCGGAGGGGACATGCCGGAATTGGTGTGGGAGGGCAAGTACGACGCGCAAGGCCGCCGCCGCGGCCCCCAGTGGCCCGTGCCCGCGCCCACCCTGGTCTGGACCGAGCGGCATGTCCCCCTTCAGCCCGATCTGCTGGGCGCGGCGCCCTCCGACGCGCCCTGGCGCAACCGGCTGATCCTGGGCGACAACCTGCTGGTGATGGCCGCGCTCCGGGACGAACTGCGGGCCCAGGTTCAGCTGGTCTACATCGATCCACCCTTTGACGCCGGGGCCGACTTCCAACTGACGGTCTCCGCGCCGGGGGAAGCCCGGCGGCGCGGTCTGGCGTACCGGGATCTGTGGGAGGGCGAGGATACCTCGTACTTGCAGTTCATGTACGAGCGCCTGGTGCTGCTGCACGAATTGCTGGCCGATACGGGCTGCCTGTGCCTGCACTGCGACTGGCGCAGCCATGCGCCGCTGCGGCTGATGCTGGACGAGGTCTTTGGCCGGGCGCGGTTCATCAACGAGATCGTCTGGCACTATTACAACAAGTACTCGGCGGGCAAGGACTGCCTGCCGCGGGCGCACGATACCCTGTTGCTGTACGGCAAGACGAGCCGGGCGCGGATCACCCCGCCGCGCCTGCCCCGCGCGGAGCCCCGGCGGCAGCTGAAGCGCCGCAGCGTGGACGGCGTGCTGAAGAACGCGCGGGACGAGTCCGGCCGCCTGATGTACCAGTGGGTGACGGACAAGAAGGCCGACGACGTGTGGGACCTGCCCCAACTCCAGCCGGCCTCCGCCGAGTGGACGGGCTTTGGCACCCAGAAGCACCACGACCTGCTGGCCCGGGTCGTGGAGATGGCGAGCGGCCCGGGCGATCTGGTGCTGGACGTGTTCTGCGGATCCGGAACGACGCTGGTGGCCGCGGACCGGTTGGGGCGCCGCTGGCTGGGCTGCGACGTCGGCTTGCCCGCGCTCCACACCTCCCGCAAGCGCCTGCTGCGCGGGGCGGCGGGCTTCGACGTCCTGACCCTGGGCGGCGCGGAGCCGGCCTTGTGGGCGGAACGAATCGCGGGGGATTTCCCGCGGGGCTTCCGGGACTTCGTGCTGGCCCGGCTGGGGGCATCGCCAGAAGCGGAACCGGACTGGCGCCATGGCCGGCTGGAGGGCGCGGCGGTGCACGTCGCGCCTCCGGGGGCCGCGGTCGCGGGCGCGGCCGCGCGGGCGCTGGTGCGTGCCGCCCAGGCCGGGGGCGCGGCGCGGCTGGTGCTGGTCGCGTGGGACTTCGAGCCGGGCTTCTGGGCGGCCGCGGGCCCCGGCGGCGGACTGTTGCCGGTGCTGCTGCCCCGGGAATGGCTGCGACCGGGCAATCCGGCACAGGTTCCCCCGCGGGTGCTGCCCCGGCTGGCGGCGAACGTGGAGCGCAACGGCGCGGGCTCGGCGACCGTCCACTTGGGCGCCTTTCACGCGCCCACCTTGGCCGAGGTGCCGGCGGGGGAATGGGAGCCGGAGCGCTGGAAGCCCGCCCTGGTGGACGGGTGGGCCGCCCAGGCCGGATGGTTGCCCGGGACTCCCTTCCAGCCGGATTGGTCGGATTTCCGCGCCCACCGCCGTCCCCACGTACAGGTCAGCGCCACCCTGACCCCGCCCGCCGAGTGCCGGCGGGTCCTGGTCAAGGCCTGGGATCCATTCGGAACGGAGGGCAGTGTCGTGATCGAGCTGTAGGGGTCGAGCCCCTCCCGACACCGGTTTTGGGCAGGCTCCCCTCCGGCCAGTCAGGGTTTGAAGGATGCCCCCTGTTGTGGCACCATGGCGTCCAGAAACCTCGCCGCGCCCGAATCGGTTGGGACGAAGTCAAGCCGCCTCGACCCTGATGCAAGACCGGTGGCGCCCTGGCGCAGCCATTCGCGGCCTGGAGTCCACGCGCCGGCCAGAATCTTGCCGCGCCGCGGCAACCCTTAGGAGTAGAGACCGATGCCCGAAGCTCCCGCTACCGCAAAGAAGGAAGGGAAGTACTCCGCCGCAGGCAAACTGCTGGTGGACAGCAAGCTGATCAGCGCGGCGCAATTGGAGCACGCCCTGAGCGAACAAAAGGAGAAGGCCCTGCGGCTGGGAGAACTGGTGGTCAATCTGGGCTTTGCCTCGGAAGCGGACGTATTGAAGGCCTTCAATGATCACTATCCGGTCCGGCTGACGCGCTTGAACGAGCGCCGCAGCCTCATTCCGCGGGGGCTGGTCGCGACCCTGATGGCGCGAGTGCGCGGGATGCGGGTGTCCATCAAGGCCAAGCTGTCCGTGGCCATCATCTTCATCCTGCTCCTGACCATTTTCATCTTGAGTTTCGTGATTCTGACGCGGCAGCGGCAGAACCTGTACTTGCAGACCGTGCAGACCGGAAAAGTCAGCCTGGGCTATTTCGTCAGCAATGCGAAGATTCCGTTGTTGAACGGTGAAGTGCTGGCCTTGAATCGGCTCATCAAGGAGGCGGGATCGGTGGAGGGGCTGGTCTATGCAACCATCACCGACCGGGACGGGACGATCATGGCCCACACCGATCCGACGCAATTGCGCAAGAAGCTGGCCCTGCCGCAGCATCCGCGGGAGCTCACCAAGGAAGGGACCTACACCTATTTCACCTATATGAACGAGAAGGGCCAGCACGTGCTGAACATGGCCAGCCCGGTGACCCTGCAGGACAAGGTGCTGGGTGAGGTGAATGTGGGGGTATCGCTGGACTTCATCAGCCAGCAGATTCGCCAAGAGACCCTTACGGTGCTCCTGCTCAGCTCCGGCATCATCGCGTTGGGGATCGCCATTGCGGTGTTCATGGGGATCGGCTTTTCCCGGCCCATTTCCCAATTGGTCGTCGGGGCACGGGAGATCGGCCAGGGCAACCTGAAGTACAAGATCCCGGCCGGCAGCAACGACGAGCTGGGGGACTTGGGGACGGCCTTCAACTACATGTCCGGCGAGCTGTGGAAGAAGCAGATGATGCAGGAATCGTTCGGCAAATATGTGGGGTCGGACATCGTCCAGATGATTCTCGCCAATCCGGAAAGCCCTTGGCTGAAGGGCACCCGCAGCACCGCCACGGTGATGTTCACGGACATCCGCGGATTCACCCATTTCTCGGAATCCCGGGAGCCGGAAGCGGTGGTGGAGGCGCTCAATCAGTACTTCGAGATTGCGACGCGGGTCATTCTGGAGTACGGGGGGTACGTTGACAAATTCATCGGCGACGCCGTAATGGGGGTATTCGGCGTCCCGGTGGAGAGCACCGTCCATGCGCAGTCGGCCGTGGGCGCGGCGCTGGCGATGCAGAAGGAGTTCATGGCGGCGGCGCAAGCATCCGGCAATCCCGTTCTGGCTCACGTGGGCATCGGGATCAACACCGGGGTGCTGGTGTCCGGCAATCTGGGCTCGCAAGCCAAGATGGAATACACGGTGATCGGCGATACGGTGAATACGGCCTCGCGCCTGAACGGCCTCGCGCAGTCCGGCGAGGTCGTGATCAGCGCGGCGACGCTGGAGCCGATCCGCGCCCTGGCCGAGGTCGAGGAAATGGAGCCGCAGATGGTCAAGGGCAAATCGGAGCCCGTTCAAGTTTTCAAGGTCTTGTCCATGAAGGAAGGAGATTCCCATGCGCCTGGCAGCGCAAGGCCCCAGCAGGCGGCCGTCTGAATCCAGCCGGTTCGTTCTCCTCGCGGCCTTGCTGGCGGCGGGGGCGCTGGCGGCCTGCGCGCCCGCAAAGCCGCCGACGCCGATCCCCGAGGAGCCGCTGCGGGCGCCGATCGTGCGCTATGTCGCGGCGGGCGACGCCCAACTGGAGATCGTCTGGCGCCCCACCGGACCGCGTGACACCTACACGGTGTACTGGAGCACCGCGCCCAAACTGACCCAACAGACCGCGACCAAGGTCAGCGGCCTGGCCGCACCCAGGTATATCCACAAGGGACTGACCAACGGCACCCAGTACTATTACCTCATCACGGCCGTGCGAAACGGGCAGGAATCCACGGACCCGGCGTCTACATCGGGCATCCCGATGAAGGTGGCGGCGCGCGAGTTTCCCAAGTTCTACGCCGCCGTGGCACAACCTTCCGACTCCTTCGAGTCCCTGGCGGACCAGTACCTGAAGGACCCTCAGATGGGCGGCATCATTCAGGACTTCAACGATCTTGACGCCGTGGAGCCGCTCCGCGCCCTCGCCATTCCCAGGGAGCCCGCAATCTTGGGCGGCCTGGGGGTCAAGTCCTACCAGATGGTGCCGGTATTGACCTACCACCGCTTCTCGCTCAATACGGGCAACAAGATGACCGTGAAGGTGGCCTCCTTCGCGCAGCAAATGCGCTTCCTGAAGGACAACGGCTACTGGGTGGTTCCGCTGGATACGTTCGTGAACTTTCTGGACATGAAGGCCCAGCTGCCCGAGAAGGCGGTCGTCATCACCGCGGACGATGGCTGGAAGTCCTTCTACGAATATGCCTATCCCATCCTGAAGCGGTATGGATACCCGGCAACGCTGTTCGTCTACACGGATTTCCCGGAGTCCGACCAACTGGCGCTGACGTGGAATCAGATCCGGGAGATGTCCGCCAATGGGGTGGACATCCAGTGCCACAGCAAGTCCCACCGCAACCTGCGCATGCAAAAGGGCGAGGCGTTGCAGCAGTATGTGGCCGCCCTGGAAACAGAGATGAAGACGTGTCAGCGGATGATGAAGGAGAAACTCGGAATCACCACCAAGTACTTGGCCTACCCCTACGGAGCCAACAACCACCTGGTCGTCGCCATGGCGCGCAAGGCGGGATTCAAGGCCGCGTTTACCGTGGATCGCGGCAGCAACCCGTTCTTCTACAATGACTACCGCATCCGGCGCTCCATGGTGTACGGCGAATACGACCTGAAGGCGTTCGAGAGAAACCTCGGCGGGTTCGATGACAAGGTGTTGAAATGAGCGCCCGGCTGATGATTCTGGTCGTGCAGGCCGGCGCGCTCGCCATGCTGGTGGGAGGAATCGCCGCCCCGCTTCAGGTGCGCGGGGCCGTGGCCAATCCCCCGGCCAAGCAGATGAAGAGCGGCCAGGACCCCTTTGCCGATCTGGCGGAGCGCCAAAGGAACTTGGCCCTGGCGGCGGAATCCGAAGGCGAGTTGCCCAGAGCCTATCAGCACTGGGAGGCCGTCTCCAGCCTGAACCCACAGGATGGGGTCGCGAAGGCCAAGCTGGCGCTGCTGCACGCCCAGATCAGGGAACGGGCGGAGCAGTACTTCAGGGACGGGAACGCATTCTACCAGAAGGATGAGATCGGCCCCGCCTTCAAGGCCCTGCTGCGGGGGCTGGCCTATGATCCCACCAACGCCCAGGCGTTGAAACGGGTCAAGGAAGACCTGAACGCCAAGAGTGTCGTGGAGTACCGCGTTCAGCCGGGAGATACCCTGGAGACCATCGCGGCGAAGCAGAAGAACGAAGGGTACAACGATCCCGCAATGGCGGTTGTGATCTCCACGTACAACGACCTGAAGCCCGGGCAGGCGGTGAGTGCAGGCCGGGTCTTGCTGTTGCCGGTGATGGTCGGCGTCCCCTACAAGGCCCCGAGCTTGGCCAGACGAGGCGGCCGGGCCGCCGCTGCCGGCACCGCCGCCGCGAAGGGCGGGGTGACCGAGCCAGCCGCCCAGGCCGGGGCGGAGGAGTCAACCGAATACGATGACACGGAATCGAACACCCAAGCGGACGCGGCGCGGGAACTCCTGACCCAAAACCGGTTTGAGGAGGCCGCCACCTTGGCGGCCAAGGTGGTTGCCGAGGACCCTGTCAACAAGGATGCGCGCGAAGTGCGAAACGAGTCGTACTACAAATTGGGACGCCAAAGGATACAGGAGAAGAACTTCCAAGCCGCCCTGATGGCCTTCAGCCGCGTGGAACCGAGCTACCGGGACCTCAAGGCCGATATTGTCGAAGCGCAAGGCGGAATCGTGGACAAGGCCGAGCTGAGCTATGTGGAGGGGGTCAACTACTTTCTCGCCGATGATCTGGAGAACGCCATCAAGGCCTTCGAGTTGACCCTGAAGCTGAACCCGAATCACCCCCAAGCGCAGAAGGACCTGCTCGTGGCCCGCGATACCCGGGACAAGCTGAGCAAGGTGCGATAGATCCGCAGGGCAACCGACGCTATTCGACAAACCATCACCCTCCCTCGGCCGGAGCGCGCAACCATGCCCGCCATGACGCTTTACTACTCCCCAAACTCGCCTTTCGCGCGCAAGGTGCGGATTGTGTTGCGGGAAAAAGGACGGGAGTGCCGGGAGGTTGTGGTGGACACGAATAACCTGCCCGCGGATTACGCCGGCATCAATCCCAATTTGCGGGTCCCGGCCCTCCAGGACGGGCGCACCACGTTGTTCGAGTCGAACCTCATCGTGGACTACCTGCTGCGCACCTACCCGGGAGGAGATGGCCAGCCGGCCTTGGCCTCGTCTCTCACGCGCAGCGAGCAACACTGGGGGGACAGCCTCCTGCTCACCACCATCGAGACCCTGCTGGACAGCGCCATCAACATCTACCAATTCCACCGCAACGGCATCCTGGCCGACCAATCCGCCTATCTGAAGAAAGAGCACAGCCGCACCCAGTCGTGCCTGGACTGGCTGGAGGCGCGGGCCACGCCGGAGGGAATTGTCCCCGGCGTGTTCTCCATTCAGGACCTGAACCTGGTCTGTGCCTTGACGTGGATCGAGTTCCGGAAGCCGGTCGCGTGGGCGGGCCGGCCCAAACTGGCGGCCATCGTCGCGCGCTATGCCGAGCGGCCATCGGTCCGGGCCACCCAGCCTGCCTGAAGTTCCAAGGCCGGCTGGCTGTCGCTACCTTCCCGGGGAATTCAGATTGCTGACGAAGGCTGCCGGACCGGAACCGCGCTGGGCGAAGCTCCCGGGGCGCCGGCTCTAATGGCCGTGCCAGGACTTGCATAGGTGCTTGTCCGAGATGGGCAGCACCGGCACGCGGGACATGAAGCCGAAGAAGGAGAGAAAGAACATGCCCGCAAAGCCCACGGTCATCAGAATCTCGTGCAGCCCGAACACAAAGTGGAAGTCCCCGCCATGGCTGACCTGCACCGAGGGGACCACCAGCAGGTAGTGGGCCCACCACTGACCCAGCCAGAGCACTCCGGCAATCGCGGATACCAGCACGGGGATGCGGCTGACCGTCCGCGACATCAGTCCCAGGAACGGCACCCCGAACAGCACCACAACTAGCGTCCAAAACAGGGGCTTCCAGGGCGTGGGGTCAATCGAGCGGATCACCAGGAAGGGCGCCTCCTCCGGCAGGTTGCTGTACCAGATCACCAGGTATTGGGAGAACGCCATGTAGGTGTACAGCATCGAAATGGCGAACGTGAGCTTGGCCAGGTCATTGAAGCGGTTGATGGTCATGTATTCCGACAGACCGGGCAAGCGCCGTGCGACCGTGACGATGATCAGCATCAGCGTCAGTGCCGAGTACAGGTTCCCCACGAAGAAGTACACCCCGAAGAGCGTGCTGTACCACTCCTGATCCAGCGACATGACATAGTCGAATGCGACCATGGTGATGATGAACGCGTAGAGAATACCCACGGCCGGCGCCAACCGGCGCGAGCGCTTCTCCAGCCGCACCACCTCCTGGTCATGCTCGCCAAAGCCTTTTAGCATGTGCTCCGCGAAGCCCCCGCCCCAGCCCGGAATCAGGCGCCGCGCCAGGGACAGGTCCGGGGCCAGCGAGGTGCGGATGAACCAATGCGACATGCCGAACAATACCAGCAGCCCGATGACGTTGCGGGTGACGAAGAACCCCATGTTCAGGTAGCCGGCCTTCTCATGCATGGGATGGGCTACCCACGCGTAGAGGTACTTGGCCCCAAAGAACACCAGCACAAACATCACGAACGCCACGGGCAGAAAGGCTCCAAAACCCTCCGCGATCCGCTTGTAGGGACGGCCCCACTTGGCATCGGTGATCTGCCAAATGACGGCCAGCATCACGCCGGCCTGCGCCATGCCGCCCCAGAACACCGTGTTGATGAGGAACGCCTGCCAGGTGCGCTGCGCGGTGCCCGTGGCCAAACCGATGATGAACATCAACACGCCCAGGGCGACGCACATCCACAACACGGTCCTCCAGCCGGAGGGAAGCCGCAGCGTGGATTGTTCCAAAATGTCTTTCATGGGGCTCATTACTTTTTCCCGAATTGGGGGCTTTTCATATAGTTCACCATGTCCCAGCGCTCTTTGCGGGAGGTCTGGTTGCCGTAGGCCGGCATGATTGGCCCGCCATACAATGCCTTGTTGTACAGGTGCGCCTCGCTCAAGACCGGCAGCAGCGGCGCGATCGGGGGCGACGGCATCCCTTTCAGGGTCACCGGGGTGCCCGCCATCCCGTTCAGGGCGTGGCAAGCGGCGCAGTAGATATCGTAGATCGCCTTGCCGTCGGCAATGGACTCCGGCGTGGCCGCTACCGGATTCTTGGGCATCAGGTCGCGGGCCAGTTGGGAGCCCACGGTCGCCGACGCGTCGATGAACGGCTCCACTCCCGTGCGGGGGACGGAATCCAGCGGAAAGCTTTGGAAGGTGCCTTCTTCCTGCGGCTTGATGGAGGGCTGGTTGAACATGTCCAGGAACCAGTCCCAGTCCTTGCCGTCAAACCAGGGCCGATTCAGGTCGTATCCTTGATAGTCATCGGGAACGGGTCTCTCGGCGGCCGCCCGCACGAGGGTGAAGAACACGCCGGCCACAACCAACAGACCGGCGGCGCCACCGATCATCGCGATGCGCATGCGGCGCGTCCTAGAATTCACGGGCCACCTCCTCGGCACTGTGTTGGCGCATCAGGCGTTCCACGGCATCGGCATCGCCGGCCGGACAGCGCACGACGACGCCGAAGCGGTCCACGGAAAACTTGGTGTAGCCGCGGAACTGCTCCGACCTCGGCATGGGTTTGCGCAGCAGGTCGAGGTGCCCCAACAGAAAGATGCCGATCGCCGTGCTGACCCCGCCCAGCAGCACCATCAACTCGAAGCCGAAGATCGTGAACGACGGAATTCCGACGATGGGCTTCTGGCTCACCGGCAACACCCAGTCCATGGCGGTCCAGGAGGGGTATCCGTAGCCGAAGAAGATGCCGCACGCCCCGAAGAAGAGCGTGATGAACGGCAGCTTGCTCTGCGGATGGCCCAGGGCGGCCATCAACTCGTGGCGCGGACAGGGGGACAAGACGCTGACGTCCTTGCCTTGCTTGCGGAGCGTCTCCACAACCGTCGCCGCCTCGTCAACATAGGGGAACGTCCCCCAGACGCCGTTGAATGTCTTGCTCATTTGCTGTCCGTCCTTTCCCTCCAGATCAGTGGTGCTCTGCCGCGTGCTTCAGGGGTGGCGCCAGGCTTTCCTTCACCTCGGCGACCGCCAGACTGGGCATGGCCCGCGTGAACAGAATGAACAGGGTGAAGAAGAAACCGAAGCTGCCGACCGTGATTCCGAATTCGACGATGCCGGGTGTGTAAGTGCCCCAGTTGAAGGGAATGAAGTCCCGCTGCAACGAGCTGACCACGATATTGAAGCGCTCGAACCACATGCCGATGTTGATCAGGATCGAGATGAAGAACAGCGCGATGGCGTTGTTGCGGATCTTCCAGCGCCACAAGGGCAGCGGCGCGACCACGTTGCAAAACACCATCGTGAAGAACGCGATCTGGGCAAACCCGATGGTGCCCTGCGCCTTGAAGGGCGACATGTCCCCGATTTCTCCGAAGGGCCGGAAGTAGAAGATGCCCCGCTCGAACGGATTGCCGCTGTAGTAGGCGATGAAGAACTCGACCCCGTAGGCGTAGCCCACGATGATCGAGGTGAACAGGATCACGCGGGCCATGCTCTGCAGCACGTGATTGGTGATGTAGTGGTGCAGGTTGAACACGGTGCGCAGTGGAATCACGATGGTCAGCACCATCGCCAGCCCGGAAAAGATGGCGCCGGCCACGAAGTAGGGCGCGAAGATCGTCGTGTGCCACCCCGGAATGAGCGACATCGCGAAGTCCCAGGACACGATGGAGTGCACCGAAAAGACGAGCGGAGTGGCAAAGGCCGCCAGCAGCAAGTAGCCGCGCATGTAGTGCAGCCACTGCTGGTAGGAGTTGTTCCAGCCGATTGACAACGAGGAATACATCAGCTTGCGCAAGCCGGTGGCCCGGTCGCGCATGGCGGCCAGATCGGGGACCAATCCCACCATGAAGAACGTGACGGAAATCGTCAGATAGGTGGATACCGCGAACACGTCCCACAGCAGCGGCGACTTGAAGTTCACCCACAGCATGCGCTGGTTGGGGTAGGGGATCAGCCAGTACGTGTACCAAACGCGGCCGGTATGCAGCAGCGGGAACAGCCCGGCGGTCATCACGGCGAAGACCGTCATCGCCTCCGCGGCCCGGTACACCGGGGCGCGCCAGGGCGCGCGCGTGAGGAAGAACACGGCCGAGATCAACGTCCCGGCGTGGCCGATCCCGATCCAGAACACGAAGTTGGTGATGTACACCCCCCACCCGATGGGGTGGTTGATGCCGCTCAGGCCCAAGCCGACGTCAATCTGGATCGCCAGGGAGAGGATGCCCAACCCGAAGGCCGCGACAAATCCAATCAGCAGCAGGAAGTAGGCCGGCCTGGGGCGTACCAGGGTGCTCAGCACATCCTCGTTGACCTGGGCATAGCTAGCGGTGGACAAGTTACGCCTCCTGACTTTGTGTAAGTGTAACCTTGCGCAGGTAGGTTACCGCGGGTTGCTGGCGCAGTTCGGCCAGCACCTCGTATTGCCGCACCCGGGTCTTTTCTACGCCTTCCTCGCGCGCGGCCTTCTTCGCGATGGCGCTCTTGGGATCCGCCAGATTGCCGAAGGCCAGCGCCTGGGTGGGGCAGGTCTGCACGCACGCCGGCACGATCTCGCCCTCGCCAACGTCCCGGCCTTCCTTGTTGGCGTTCTGCTTGGCCCTTTGGATGCGTTGCACGCAGAAGGTGCATTTCTCCATCACGCCCTTGCTGCGCACCGTGACATCCGGATTGAGCTGCATATGCAAGGGCGCTTCCCACTCGTAATTGAACCAGTTGAAGCGCCGCACCTTGTAGGCGCAGTTGTTGGAGCAATAGCGCGTCCCGACGCAGCGGTTGTAGATCTGCGCGTTGAGACCCTCCGGGTTGTGGTAGGTGGCATACACCGGGCAAACCGCCTCGCAGCCCGCGTTGCTGCATTGCTGGCAGAACATGGGCTGCATCAAGGTCTCGTAGGAGTCGCCTTCGCCCTCCAGGTAGCGCTCGATGCGGATCCAGGACATCTCCCGGCCCACCGCCACGCGCTCTTTCCCCACGACGGGGATGTTGTTCTCCGCGTAGCAGGCCGCGACGCACGCCGAACACCCGGTGCAGCGGTCCACGTCCACCGTCATTCCCCAGCGGTACGTCTCGTAATAGCCGGGGCTGCCTTCTTGCTTTTCCCGCGGTGGGTAGAAGCTGTTGGGGCGCTCCGGGTGTTCCGGCTGGGGCGCCTTGCCTGCCCGCGCCTGCTGCAGGGGCATGGTCCGGATGATTTCCCGACCCATCTGCCGGGGGCTGCCGTCGTTCTGCACCAACGCCGCCTTCGCGCCCAGCCGCTCCACCTTCACGCGCGTGGCGAGATACGCCAGCGACCCGGAAGCCTTGTCCACCGTCAAGGGCAACAAGGTCATCACATTCACGCCGCGCAGGTCCGCGTTCCGGCCCGAATGCGTATGGCCCTGGCCCATCGGAACGGCGACGGCGTCCTCGTGTACCCCATAGTGCAGGTAGGCGGCCGTCTCCACCGTGCCGACGGGGGAGGTAATGCGAATCAGGTCTCCATGAACGATCCCCAGCTTCTTGGCGGTCTTGGGGTTGATGTCCGCCCAAGAGTCCCACACCACTTGAGAGATGGGGTCCGGAATCTCTTGCAGCCACGGGTTGGAGGCGCCGCGTCCGTCCCAATGGCGCAGGGATGCCGTGGGCAGGAGCACCAGCCCCTCACCGGCGAGCTTGGGTTCGGCAATCGCGCTACCCAGCCCTTCCAGGTTCAGTTTGACTCCGCCGGCCGCCACGGCCTTGCGGAACAAGCCGCCCTTGCGCAAGCTCTCGCGCCAGAACGACTCGAAGTCTCCGGCGACGCCGGCTTCCTTTTGCAGGCCGGCCCACTGCGCGCGCAGGTAGTCCCGATAGGTGGCCGTGGCCTTGAAGGTCGTCAACCCCAGTGCCGTGGCCAGGCTGAGGAGCGTATCCTCGGCGGCCTTGACCGGGTACACGGGCGCCATCACCGGCTGCAGCAGGGAGCGCACCCCGGGTTGCGGATTGGCATCGCCCCAGCGCTCCAAGAAGGTCTGCCCCGGCAGCACCACATGCGCCAACCGGGTGGTCTCGTCGCGCGCGGAGGACAAGCTCACGATCGTTTCCACCTTGGCCAGCGCCTCGGCCACCTTGGCCGCGGGCGGCAGGGCGTACACCGGGTTGGCGCCGTCAACGATCAACAGCTTGACCTGCCCCGCCTGCATGCGCTGAAACACGTCCAGCACCTGCGCCAGCGGCGTGGAGGGATCAATCTGGAGGCCGGAGCCGAACAGCACCGTCTTGCCAATGTTGCCCGCGACGTAGTTGAGCACGTTCACGGCCGCCAGCGCCGCCGTACCCTCCGCGCTGGCCATCGAATTGCCCCCGGCCAGGGCCAACCCGGCCTTGGCCTTGCCAAACGCCTCCGCCAGGCCCTTGATCGTCTCGGCCTTCACACCGCTCGCCTGTGTCGCCCGCTCCACCGTGTAGGGCTTGAGAAAGGCTGCCAGGCGCTCCGCTTCGCCGCCGGGCAGCCGCCCCCGGTTCTTCTCCAGCACCTCGCGCGCCAGCGCCAGCGCCAGGACGGCCTCGCTGCCC
>Ga0315281_10005213_pt1 | contig 18641 bp, 20 predicted proteins | sample YL17G07_0_MG_FD_204540 | JGI IMG/M metagenome (GOLD analysis project Ga0315281, IMG submission 204540) | Sediment microbial communities from Yellowstone Lake, YNP, Wyoming, USA - YL17G07_0 | ecosystem: Environmental > Aquatic > Freshwater > Lake > Sediment | place: USA: Wyoming | collected...
TCATTTGATTCAACAGAAATTATATTTAAAAAATTTGTTTGTTTTTTTGATATTGCTAATGCAAATGGTCCTACACCAGCAAACATAAGCATAACAATTTCCTTTGGTTTCACTTGTTCAGCTATTCTTTGTCTTTCTGTTGATTCCCTTGGAGAAAAGTAAACCTTTTGCGGATCAAGTTTTATCAAATAACCATATTCTTTGTGAATAACTTCTGTATTTTCATCACCAGCAATCAATTCATGCTCTCTTGTTCTAAACTCTCCTTTTCTTTCAGAAGTTTTCTTTAAAACAGATCTCACGCTTTTATTAGATTTCATTATTTCTTCTGCTACTTTTTTCTCATCTTCACCTTCTTCTATCTCAACTATTGCTACTGCCCTTTCTTTTGAACCAACAACATCAAAACTTTTCATTTTGTTGCACCTCTAACATATATAAATAAAACCACTTTTAACTAATTTGTATGTTGACTTTAATTGGGTTAGGATTGAACGATGAGAAAGACTTAACACTTAAAGGAATAAATGAAGCAAAGAAAGCAGATAGAGTCTACATTGAACTTTACACAAGTTACTGGCACGGCAATCTAAAAAATTTAGAAAAAATAATTGGTAAAAAAATTGAAATTCTGAAAAGAAAGGATTTGGAAGAAAATTCAAAAAGAATTCTCGATGAAGCAAAAAAAGAGAATGTCGTAATATTTGTTCCAGGAGATCCTTTAGTTGCAACAACTCACTCCTCCCTGATTCTTGAAGCAAGAAAATTAAAAATCAAAACAAAAATTGCTCACAACGCCTCAATAATTTCTGCAATAGGTGAAACTGGCCTTCACTTGTATAAATTTGGTCCTTCTATTACAGTTCCTTTTCCAGAAAAAACTAAAGGAAAACTTCCAGAATCAATTTATGATGTTATAAAAATGAACAAGAGCAGAGGTCTGCATACATTATGTTTGTTAGATGTTGTAGCAGATGAGAACAAATACATGTTGCCAGAGGAAGCAATGAACATACTTTTAGACATTGAGGATAAAAGGAAGGAAGGAGTTTTTACAAAAGACAATGAAATAATAGTTGCCAATTGTTTAGGAAGTGATAAACCTTTGATAATTTTTGGCAAAATTCAAGATTTATTGAAGAAAAAAATACATGAAAAACCTTCTGTTTTAATTATTCCAGGGATTTTACATTTTACTGAAAGAGAAATTTTATCACTATTATATAGTAAAACACCAATATCTTTAAATACCACTAAATAGTAACAATTATTTGATAAATATGTCAGTTTCAAATTCAGAACAGTACTTGTTTGAACCAATTCCGGTACTAGAACAGGCAGTGCCATTTGTCGAAAAATTGAAGGAAAATTACGATGTAGCAACTACTGCTATTAATTTAGGGCAACAAACAAAAGCTTCTTTCGAAGCTATACAAAATCCAGAAACACATAGCGCTATCGGAGCAATAGGCCAATACTTAAATTGGAAACAATTAGTAGAAAGTGTAAAAGGACTAAAAGAAAAAATTGGAAACTACTACCAAATTAAGATTGATGGCAAAAGGCTTAGGTTTACCTACGACAACACAATAAAACATCTTGAGTACAGATTACAGAGAGTAAAAGAAGGTCTCATAGGATTGAAAATGATCTACAAAGAAAAGCTAGGTCAACTTTCAGGCTCAATAGCAGAATACATGGCTCTAAGTTAAGCTAACCGTGACTAACTTCAGTACCGCTTTCTCCACCCCTGACCATAAACCAAATAGCCGCAACAGTGATTATCAAGAAAACTATGATAATAAGATCTCCTTCGGATATACCAAGTCCAGGTGAAACTTGTCCAAACAATTCGAACCCACCGCTTGAAGAAAATATAAAGAATCCAATTATCACTGCTATAAGAAGTATTCCACCCAAAGCATTCTTTCCGAACTCTCCCCATCCTTTGCCTTGTAAAATAGGCCCAGCCATAAGTCCAACTATCATCAATCCAACCAACAATGTAATTAAAACCAAGCTACTTTCCATGAAAAATTTAGCAAAAAATGTGGTTATTGCATAGGACATGGTTTGATTGAAGACCATAACATACAAAGCAGCAACTAAAGAAACTATTAGATTGATGTGTCTAGATTTATCCCCAAACGGTTTAGTCTTTTCAAGCAAACCAAAAAATAAAGTTAAAACCAGTAAAAATGGTAGATAGAAAGCAAAAACACCCTGCTGTATAGCTGTTGATAAAAATGTTTCAAACGGTGATGTCACTTTTTCTCTCCTCCGCCACTAGTAACTCCACCTAATCCAAATAAGACAACAACAGTTATCATCAATACTACTAAGACTCCTATAGTTAAGAGCATGTCTTGTGATAACCAAGTGGGTCCAGTTCCGGCAGGGAAGAAAATTCCTGACATACCACTTGTGAACAAGATAACCAAGCCAACTATGAGTCCTCCAATCATGATAATAGACCAGAATCCACCTTTTCCAAACACTTTTGCTAAATGTGCTGGTAAATCAGGTGGAAAAATCATTCCTGCTATCATTATCCCAACCATCGTAACCAGAATAGCTGTCGCGCTCTGAACAAAATATACTGACCACAGTTTTTCTGGATCTATACCTTGGGTTATTGGTATTGCTAAAATCATGAAAGCAGCACTAAGAGCAACCACACCATTAACTACTACATTCTTCTCCGGCGGTCCGAATATCTGTGATTTTCTCAGCAAGCCATAGAAAACAGCTGACGTGAAAATGAAAGGTAGCAAAAATTTAAAGAACCCCATCTGTTGTAATTTTAAAATTGTTGTTGTAAACGGATCTGCCATTCATCACCACTCTCAAATTTGATGAGTCACCGCCGATGCTCCTATGAGCAAGACAGCAATAAACAATATTAATGCTGCTGCAATTAAATAAATGTCGGGAGATTGTCCAGGAGCTTCACCTGGTTTTTTAGGAACAGAAGCCATGGACCAAAGGCTTGACACTAAACCAGATGTGATAAACAGGGCAACAGCTAAGGCAAGCATGACATATAATGTAGTTCTTCTTGCGAACTGCTCCGTGAGCATATCTGTCAAGTTAGGGTAAAATATGGCCGCCATCAAAAATCCAGCTATGATAAAAATTAACATTGCAGTTGCCTGTGAAAAGAATGCAGTTAGTGATGGAACGAGCGAGACTCCTGTGAATATTGGAAACCAAAATCCTATCAGAAAAGCAGTAATTATTGCAACAGTTCCATTAATAGCTTCTGATTCGCCAAGTATTTTTGACTTTCTCAACAAAGCGTAAAATATCGCTGATGACAAAAAGAAAATAATTACATTTCCAAATCCTATATCAAACAATTTTCTTATCACTGGTTCAAAAATATCTGGCATTATCTCTATATTCTAATTTTGTTTACAATAAATTTAACCTTTGCCTACACCATCTTTTCTTTCCAATATCTAATTTCCCTTTCAATTTTTTCTAAATCTTGAGCAAGTTCCATGGCAGTTCTGTCCTTTCCCTGTTCCTTGGCCTTCTCATATTTCTTAAATATTTTTTCACGTTTTTTGTAAAGGTCTGACAACTTATCTGCAGGCGGAGCATGCTCTTTGTAAATATCCTTTCCTCTTGAAAAACCAAACCTTAAACTACCAAAAATGAACAGAGCAACAAAAGTTCCAACTGCTGCTATAGCGCCATAAGTTGGAAGAATCGATGCAAACCAAGTGAAAGCCCCTGTCGGTAAAGTTAGAAATGTGAAAACCAGTGCCAACATAAGATCCACTTTCCTACCGAATATATGCAGAAATTCCAATGCACCAAACAAGACAGCAAATATGATTAAAAATGGTAAAACTAAAGAGTAAAAGATTCCGTATTGTTCTATTGGTAAATTTGGAATGAAATTTGTCAAAAAGTCTTCTAATGCCATTAATAATAGTTTGATTTTAGATTTTAATTAGATTTTGTTATTCATTTCCAGCCATATTTTCCTCTCATGGCAACAAAGATTACTGGCAAAATATTTTTCCTTATTGTTTTTCCATCCTTTGTTTTTTTCAGACTCACAAGTTGCTGATCACCATGCAATGAACCAACAACTGCAACAATCGATCCATCTGGTTTGAGTTGATCTATCAAAGGTTTTGGTATGTCTGGGCAAGCTGCACTGATAAGAATTTTATCAAATGGAGCATCTTCTGGCGAACCTTCTGAGCCATCCGCCAGAACAAACTTCACATCTTTATATCCAGCTCTCTCCAAATTTTTCTTTCCAAACTCATACGTTTCTGGACCAATTTCAATTCCAACCACTTTTCCTTTTTTTCCAACAATCTCTCTGGCATAAGCTTGAAGAATTCCTGAGCCAGCACCGATCTCTAAAAATTTATCTCCAGATTTCAGTTCTAAAACTGAAAGACATATGGCATGCATGTGAGGTGCAGACATTGTCACAGCATCTCCTGGAATAGGTAACGGCATGTCCAAATATGCATTCAACTTGTTTTCTGGAGCAACAAATTCTTCTCTCTTCACTTTTAACATGACCTTTTCTATTTCCTTGCTTTTTATATAGCCCATTTTTTTCAAACTTTCAACCATTTCTTTTCTCTGGTGTTCAAATTCTTTTTCATTCATTTATAAATCTCCCATCAATCTTTAATTTGATCTAAGAGAATTTCAATTTATGGATACTCTCGAAGAAGCAGTTGAAAATATAAAATCTGTTAAAGTACAAGGCGCAAAAGAAATAGCAATTTATTCTTTGAAATTCTTGAGAAAATTTTGCAAGAAGAACGGTTTCAAGTTAAAGTTTGAAGTTGCTGCCAAAGTTTTAGAAGAGGCAAGACCAACTGCTGTTGTTTTACACAACTGCTTGGAAATCTTGAAGAAAAACAGGAAGCTGAGCACCATCGACAGTCTATTGAAAAGATTGAATGCCGTAACTAAAAATATTGGAGCAAACGGCAGTAAACTGATAAAAGATAACTGCAAGATAATGATGTACTGCCATTCCAGTGAAGCTCTTTCTATAATGAAAGTTGCAAGAAAAAGAGGAAAAAAGTTTTCTATCATAACAACTATAACCGAGCCATTAGAGCAAGGAATAAAGACTTCCAAAGAACTGGCCCAAATGAAAATTCCAGTGACTTTGATTGAAGATTCTGCAACTGGCTATTTTATGAAAAATGTGGATCTTGCGATGATTGGCACTGATGCTATAAGAAAAGAAGGTATTGTAAACAAAATTGGCACTAGCTTACTTGCCTCAGCGGCAAAACAAAATAAAAAACCTTTGTATGTCGTTGGCAACATGCTGAAGCTAGACAAGAGAAAAAAATTTGAAATAGAAGAAAGGTCAGGAGTTGAAATTTTTCATTTACCAAAGATGCTTTTGCCAATGGCCAGCGGTTTGAAAGGTATTAAGATTAGAAACCCGGCATTCGACACAACACCTTGGAAGTTTATTACTGCTGTCATCACAGAAAAAGGAATTTTAAAACCAAAACAAGTTTTGAGGTTGTTGAAATGAAAGAAAACAAAATAGAAAAAGCTATGAAAGCAACATATCCTGAAAAAGTAGCGCTGATTGTAACAAAGGATGAGAAAGGTAAGGTTGATATCACACCAATATGTTGGTTTATGAAGACTTCTTTTAAACCTTACCCTAAAACATGGGCCATTAGCTTGTGGAAAAACCATTATAGTACCGAACTTATTAAGAGAAACAAAGAATTTGTTCTTTGTATTCCTAGTATAAAACAAAAAAAGGATATTTCTTTTTGTGGTTCTGTAAGTGGAAGAGAAGTAAATAAACTAGAGAAGTGCAACTTTAAACTGATTCAATCAATAAAAGTTAAACCTCCTATGATAAAAGATTCTATGGCTTGCTTTGAATGTAAACTTATAAAAAATATGTTGGTATATAATCAAATGCTCTTTGTTGGAAAAATTGTTGCGGCTAAATACTTTAAAAAAGCGAAAAAGGTTTATCATTTTGGTAATTATAGATTAGGAGTAATAAGGTGAAATGGTGATGAATTGTCATATATAAATTTAAATTATAGACCATCAGAAACTGATTTGATATGTGAATTTAGAATAGAGCCAGAAAAAGAATCTATGATAAGAGATGCTGCTGAAAAAATCGCTTCTGAAAGTTCCATAGGAACTTGGACCGAAATAAAAACAATGAAACCGAGAATTAAAAATCTAGCTGCAAAAGTGTTTGAGATTAAAGGAAATTGGATAAAAGTTGCTTATCCTATAGATTTGTTTGAACCTGGAAACATGCCTCAAATTCTCAGTTCAGTCGCTGGAAACATTTTTGGCATGAAGGCAGTTTGCAACTTAAGATTAGAAGATATTCACTGGTCCTACAAACTAATGAAATCATTCAAAGGCCCATTTTTCGGCATTCAAGGCGTAAGAAAATTAATCAAAGTAAAAGACCGGCCACTAACAGGAACAATAGTCAAACCCAAGCTGGGATTGAACGAAAAGGAGCATGCAAGAGTTGCATATGAGGCTTGGATAGGCGGAGTTGATATTGTAAAAGATGATGAAAATTTGTCCAACCTGAAGTTCAACAAATTTGAAAAAAGAGTCATTGAAACTCTGAAAATGAGAGATAAAGCTGAAAAAGAAACTGGCGAAAGAAAAATGTACATGCCAAATGTCACAGCCGAAACAAATGAAATGATCAGAAGAGCCAGATTTGTAAAAGAGCGCGGTGGAGAATATGCTATGGTTGATATACTGACCGCTGGCTGGTCTGGGCTTCAGTCTCTAAGGAATGAGGAATTAAAACTTGTTTTGCATGCGCATAGAGCTGGGCATGCCGCTTTGACTAGAAATAAAAAACACGGCATTTCAATGTTAGTGATAGCTGGCATTGCAAGGCTAATAGGTGTTGACCAGTTGCATATAGGCACTGTGATTGGTAAGATGGAGGGACCAAAAGAAGAAGTTTTAACAATTGGTGAAGAAATAGAAAGGGGAATCATTAAAAAGCACGGCCATGTTTTATCAGAGAATTGGCGTCACATAAAACCAATTTTTGCTGTGGCGAGCGGTGGATTGCACCCAGGTCTAGTTCCATATTTAGTTGAGGAACTTGGTAAAGACATCATAATGCAGTTTGGCGGAGGAATACATGGACTGGGAACATACACTGGTGCAATGGCTGTTAGGCAAGCAGTTGAAGCAACCATGCAAAATATTTCATTAAAAGAATATGCGAAGACACACAAAGAACTGGACACTGCCTTGAAAAAGTGGTGTAAACATTGAAAAAGAAGAAAATTTCTAAAAAAATAATTGTATTGGCAATCATTGCAATTTTCATCTGGTCTTTAAACTTTTATTTTCTTAGCTTGCCTAAAAAATCAACTATAATCATCGGGGAAAATAACACGCAAACACCAACATCAACCACAACTGAAGCAATCAAACAGAGATTTATCTCAAAAGAATGCACATCATCTTCAGACTGTTCTTGGAAAATCACTAACTGTTGCACTGAAAGAACTGGCGGGTATTGGGAATGCATAAACTATAAAACTTTTGAGCCAGGATGCCCAGATATTGTTTTATGCCCACAAGTGCTTTCTCCAAAACCAACTACTGCTTGTGTTTGTGAGCAAGGAAAGTGTGTCTGATGAAGTTAAAAGTAAGATTGATTGGATTGACATCTGGTGGAAAACCAGTAGTTGTTTTGAATAAAGAGGATGCTACCGAACTGGGTGTAAGAGGATTAGACAGAGTAACAGTAAAATATGAGAAAACTGAAGTGACAGCAATAGTCAATGTGACAACAACACTTGTTAGCCGTGGTGAGGTAGGAGCTTATGAGGAGTTAGATCATGTAAGACTTCAGGAAAACAAAGAAATAGAAGTCTTACCTGCCAAACCACCAACATCTTTGCATTTTATAACAAACAAATTGAAAGGCAGAAAGCTGACATATGAGGAAATAAAACAAATTGTAAATGATGTTGTTAAAAGAAATTTAACTGAAGTTGAAATTGCAGCATTTGTTACTTCCCTACAGAATTTTGGATTGGATTTGGATGAAGCAACAAGTCTCTCTCGTGCAATGGTAGAAACTGGCGAAACATTGAAACTGAGTAAAAAAAACATTGTTGATAAACACAGTATAGGCGGTTGCGCAGGAGACAAGACAACTCTTTTACTAGTCCCTATAATTGCTGCGTCTGGTCTTACAATACCTAAAACTTCTTCTCGTGCGATAACTTCTGCTGCAGGAACAGCTGACAGAGCAGAGATTTTAATGCCAGTTACTCTTAACATGGATGAGATGAAGGACGTGGTGGAAAAAACAAATGGTTGCATAATTTGGGGAGGATCACTTCATTTAGCTCCAGCAGATGATATTTTTATCGAAGTTGAATATCCGCTTTCAATAGATCCTTTACTTTTGCCATCAGTTATGAGCAAGAAAAAGGCAGTGGGCGCAAAGTTCCTTGTGATAGACATACCGACAGGCAGGGGTACAAAAGTTAAAACAATTGGAGATGCTGACTTACTTGCAAAAGATTTCATCAGTCTTGGAGAAAAGCTTGACATAAAAACCCAATGTGCTGTAACTGACGGTGAACAGCCAATAGGATATACTATAGGATCGGCGCTCGAAGCTAAAGAAGCACTTGAAGTTTTAATGAGAAGAAAAAATTTACCAGATCTTGTTGACAAGGCAACAAGCATTGCAGGAATCTTGCTTGAGATGACTGGAAAGAAAAATGGAAAACAATTAGCTCTTGAAATTCTAAAATCTGGAAAAGCAGAAGAAAAGATAAGAGAAATAATCATGCATCAGGGCGGCGATTCAGAAATAAAACCTGAAGACATAAAAATTGGTGAGTTTGGTTTGGATGTCAATTCTAAAAATTCAGGAATAGTTCTTTGGATGGACAACAATAAATTGATAGAACTGGCAAGAGCTGCAGGCGCGCCAAAAGACAAAGGCGCTGGAATTCACCTGTATAAAAAACTGGGGGACAAGGTTGAAAAAGGTCAGAAGTTGCTTACAGTTTATGCAGAAAAGTCGAACAAACTTGAGAGAGTGAGATCTTTTCTTGAACAGGAAGATTACATGATAGGTGTTGGTCACAGAAGAGAAATGCTCATACATGAAGTGAAAGAAATGCCTGTAACCAAGAAGACGTTCATACTAGAAAGATAAGACTAATGAAATTAAAAATAAAAGAAGAAAGAAATTCATTTTGAAAGAATTATGTTAATTGTTGAAACGTTTATTTTTGTTTTGTCTTCTAATTCTCTTTCTTCTGTTCCTATTTGTATGTCTTTTATTTGCACATCGCTTACGAACCTTCTTCTGACAATCTCTGCGACATCTACTGCTCTAGAGATTGACTTTCCTCTGGCTTTCACTAGAACTTCTTTTTTTCCATAACTGAATTGAGTGATTACTGCTAACACGTAAGCCATAGAAGGTTTTCGTCCAACGAATATTATATTGTCATCAGATCTTTCTTGCCCTTCTTGCATTGTTACACCTCCTGAACATGATTTTACTGAATTTCTTGTCTAATTGATTTATTGTAATTATATAAGTTAAGTTTAAAAAGGTTAATAATTTCTAAACACCTGTCGTATCACTCGTTGTCCCACCTGTCGTATCTCCTGTTGTATCATCACGAGTAGTATCTCTAGTCGTCCCAGTCGTATCTGTCGTCCCTGTAGTCCCAGTCGTATCTGTCGTCCCTGTAGTCCCAGTCGTATCTGTCGTCCCTGTAGTCCCAGTCGTATCTGTCGTCCCTGTAGTTCCAGTCGTATCATCACGAGTAGTATCTCCAGTCGTATCTATAACTACCGGTATACATAAAGATCTAAGAAATATCGTTGCATCCACAGAAAATAGAAGGTTTCTTTTTCCAACAGGTGGAACTGACAATTCATACTTTTCATCAATACAAGTAAATGTTGCTTTCAAGATAGCTCTGTTTTCTGTTGAACTTCCAGGAGAAAATGAAATCTTCTTTGGTTCTGCTTCTTTAATTACTTTTGTTCCCTCATCTGTTTTTTCAGAAAATGAAACCTTTTTTATACAAAGATCTGATTTTCTATCAAGATAACACAGTGGACAGCCTTTTGCATTCTCCCATGTTATGCAGCCATCATATTCAGGCCCATTATATAACACAACTTCTTCATAGCAACAATTCTTTTGAAAATAACATTTGACATATTTATCACCGATAGTTGTTTCCAATAATTTTCTTGCTTTTTCCAAAACCATTTGATCACACCCATTACAAACGCCAGAGCACACACAAGAACAAACATCTGATGCTAAGCTGCTTGATTCGGACCACTGCTTGAACTTTCTATACAAGAACCAGAATCTATTTTGTGTAATCGTCTCAAAATTATCGTTCTTAGAAGTAACATTATTTTCTACTGTCACCACAGAAACTGAACTTCCATAAGAGCCAACACTAAAATTTTCATCATTTTTTCCTGAAGACAATTTGCTCTCATCCATAGGATAGTCAGCACAAGTAGAAGGTGTGACGTTGTAACTCAGGACTTTTTCTGTGAAGTTTATATTCTTCAAGTAATTGTTCAAGATTGAGTTCGTTTCATTGGATAAAGCATATCTTATTTCTTCCAGTTTAGGAGGAGTTGGTCCATTGCAAATGTAACTTTCACCCCTACCAGCAACAGTATAAGTTCCTCTGTGTGCAGCTAGGATCAAAGAGTTCCTTGAAATTCCTTTTAAGATATCAAGAAACTTTGCGAGTTTGATGAATTCCTCACTTTGAAAAATTCTTGAAAGCTGGGACTCTTGAGAAAATAAGTTTCCAACCCAGGCAACACTAATGATAGCAACAACCGTGACTAAAACCAAAAGACTCGACTGCGATTTTTCACCAGACATATAAATATCCTTTCACGACTTGATTTCCTATGGTTGGAACTGGAATTAACATCTCAAATGCCTGCACTCTGCTAATATCCTTTGGCATTTCATACCCTAAATTAGTTTCCTTTACCGGTATGCTTTCTAAAATGTACTTGACTATATCGCCAGCATCGATTCCTTCAGACAAGTCATAGTATTGACCATCGGTTTGTTCTGCTATTTTTTTCAACACAGTCTTCGTGTTTTTCACGCAGCACTGATTACAACTTGACACACAGTAAATGGGATTCATGCCACACGAAGTACCGCATGGAAATGTTCCAGTTAAAGTAAACACTCTTGTTCCCATTGCTTTGCACGTGTTTATTCCATTTGTTATGCTTGAGTCAGCTATAGGGCCGATAGAAGGCGCGTATGCTTGCAGACAAGGTTCGCAACCACCAGAAGGTTCATCAGAAATAATTATAGCCACGGCCGGTTTATAATTGTTTGCAACACAAGCAACTCCATTTCCCCAGTCCTCTGATTGTTGGCCCGTCAATCCGCACAAAGAGACGGAAAGAACCGAGCAAGAAGTGTATTTCATATCTTGGAAATCACTGCATTTTGTATAGCTCTCCCCACCTAAAAGAAAGAAATTAACATAAATTATTTTTCCCCTCGATTCCAAGTCTTCAAGTATTGCTGGCAATTTTTGTTTTATAATTTCTATTGACGATTGCAAGGTGCTGCTTGAAGTGTCAACTATAATTCCTACAGAAATTTCACCAGGCGGGACTACACTAAACCTCCATCTTTTGTTGAAATAAGTGTCAAAAAATTGAACCGTCAGATTGTCAACATCTATATTTCCCCAATCCTTTCCATACAAAACAGGATTCTTTCCAGAAGCAATCCTATCCCCAAGCAATTGAGATAAAGTTCTTTCTGTTCCAGAAATTTTTGTGTAATAAAACTCATTAGTTATATCAGTCAATCTGTCATATTGATGAGATTCTATTAAAATGTTGCTTACTTTTGGAGTTCCTGTGGCAAAAAAGAAATAAGATATTATCAGAGCAATGCTCACGCCAACTATCAATATAAGTAGTTCGATCAACTCACTTGATTGACCTTTTGAATTCATTCATTTACACCGTCACAACTATTTTTCCATTCTCAAGGCTTGCCTTCAATAGATGATGACCCGGAGCAAGATCCGGCATCTCCACATCTCTTTTGCAGCTAAACACAGAACAGAATTCCTTGTCAGAGTTCATGCAAATTAAATTATCATTTCCAACAGTTTTTGTATATGTGGCATAAGATAAAATCATGTCGCCACTCATTTCTATTCCTGTCGAGCAAACATTGTCTACCAGACCGGTTAATCTTTCAAGTTCCCCGTCATAAACTGTTATGGTTACTAAACCGGGCTGAACTTTTGTTTCACCGTATCTTATAGAAACTCCTGTTGAGATCGAAACTGATGACTTAAGAGCATCTGAATATGAATGATCTTGTACACCAAAATTCCATGTTTCCACATTTTCTTTCAGGATTTCACCACCCCCAATCTCGCAGAATATTTTTGCAAGCTCTGATTCTGTTGCTGGGAAATATATACCATTTGTCTTTGATGCAACACACTTCAAAGCTTTCTCAGATAAGGTGTCAACAAGAAATCCTATAGGAAAGACAGGTATTCCTTTTGGGACTATTTTTTCAACATTGTTACATAAAGAATCTTTACAATAGTTAACACATTCATATGTTTTCCCACACTTACAAGATTCGCATCCATTGCAACAATTTTCACCACCATCTGTCATCAGTATAATCATCTTACTTCTTCCTGGATCTGTAGATTCTTTTTCTAAAACTTCAACTGCTTTTTTCAAACTTTTTTCCAAAGGCGTTCCAAAAAATGCTTGTACTGTTGAAAGAACACCAGTAAAATAACTTTTACTTTCATTGTCTAAAAATGTGAGTTTTGTTTTTTGAATGGCATCACACAAATAACTATCACCTTGACCATCGCCAAATGTTACCACAGCCAATCTATCAGTTGAATCAGCACAATCTATCATCTTCAAAGCAGCAGCTCTTGCAGTATCCAGTTTACCACCTTTCATACTACCAGAATTATCAAAAATCAAAACAATATCTCTATTTCCAGGAAAAGGAATCTGCGGGTATTTTCTTTCAAAGATTCTTGTTAAATTATATTTTTTAACTTCGACAGAAAACCTATACTTGTAATCTCTAGCGCATTCTGGCTCAACATCAGAATACTTTTTAGCAAAACTTTTCAACTTGTCTATGTCAATTACTCGATGAGTTGACAAAGGAATTGTTTTTTCTCCGACTTCACCAGTTTCTTCATAGGCTAGGCAGTTAGACGAACCGACCAAAGTTTCCAAAATATTGTTTGCTGTCCTTTGCACCTCCAAGCTCTTTTCTTCGTTCTTTGTTTGCAAATTCAATCCTACAATCTGATTTAGAACTATAGCAATTGTTACTAAGACTAAGATTAAGTAAATTCCTTTCATCAAAAAGCTTGTTTGGGCTTTCATTGAGTTACCTTCACAAATTTTATTCTATAAATTAAAAATCCTATGACAGCTATTACAAGTAACAGAGTGATGATGTACATCCAGTAAGGCGCTTGCTTTTTTGGTGGGCAATCTTGTGGGCAATTATTATAGTTTTCTCCCAAATCAGTTTCACAGATACCATTGCCACAAACAGGATTTTTTACTGGGCAATCTTGTGGACAGTTTTTATAATTTTCACCCAAATTGGATTCACAGACGAAATTATAATTACATTTAGCTGTTTGTTTAGACTTCAAATACAAGTTTAAATCATCTGAATGATATGAATTTTTGTTTTCATCAACAACTGTAACTCCTGATAAAACATAGTATTTATCATTCAGAGTTTCTGGTATATTAGTAAAATTAAGACTGTAACTTAAGATTTTAGTTTCTGATGAAGGCAGATTGAAACTCCAAACCAACGGAGCTTCTAATGAGTATTTGTCTATCTCCTTTCCTATTACAAGCGCAAATTTAGGGTAGCTATCATAAGCTACCAGTTCATGTGATATGGAATCGTAATTTGTTATGGTGATTGTTACATCTACAACATCACCTTCTTTTATAGTAGTTTTCGAAACCATTTTTTCTATTTTAAAATTTTGTGCTTCTGAGATTCCAGAAAACATAAAAAGAAAAATGAGTAAACATAATGTAATTCCAATCTTATTTTTCATATTTTTCACCATTAACACATCTGTATAGAGCATGCACTATCAAATTTTGACCTATCATTCCAATTATAAATTCCATAATCATTAAAATAAGCAGCCACACAACTACTACATGCACAACCTGAACATGAAGAATGCCAAGAGCTGAGTGGGACAAGGGCTTGACAACAAGTTGTATCCAAAACCCACCATTCACCTCCATCTGACTTGTAAGCAGCTACTGCGTGACATCCCTGAGGCATACAGAAATCCCAATTATATACTCTGTCTTCTGAAACCCCCATAGTTCTTATCAATGATAAGATTACAACAGCCCAATGATTGCAAACACCGCATGGAATACTTCTATCTATAAAACCACTAGCTGTTTTATCAGCACATGCCGGAAAACAATAGTTAGCACCACTTCTATACAAGTCAACAAAAACATATTTCCATATTTTCCTTACAGCATTATCATATCGACCACCGTTAACTTCAGCAGATAATGTGGCATCAGAAAAAATAAGAGAGTTAACTGTTGATAACATGGGAGGTTCTGGTTTACATACATCTATAACATTTTTGTTCCTTTCACCTGCGACAGGGTTACCTGGTGTTAAGTCACACAAACTGTCTTCATTTGGTCCAGGTGTAGCCGGGCAAGCTTTACAATTATTTTTATATTCGTCTACATTCATACATCTCGGGGCACTTCCGTCTTTAGTTTCTCTACAATATTTCGGTTTATCTTCTGGACAACAGTACTTGCTAGAACAAATTGGATTATCTCCCGGGCAACAATCCGTGTTGTTTATATCCTTCCACATACCTTCATCTGTAGCCCCATTGCAAGCACTTCTCTCAGGACAAACAGGCGGATTGCTGCACAAGCCGGTGCTCTCGTTCAAAAACTTAGAGCAGCAAGAATCCGAATCGCTTGCAGGCAAATCATTCTCTGCACATTTTTCCTTGCACTCAAACTTATTTTTCTCACCCCAGCAAAAACCAGAACAACATCCTAGTGAATTAAAACAAGCACCCCCATTTTCAGCACACTTACCTAAAATATAAATCTTGTTCTGCTTTTTGATTATCCAAATTTTGTCCGAATCTTCAAAAACATTTTTTACTATCTCTTCAGGCTTAGAAAATCCTGTACTCTTTTTTGATACTTTATCATAAATTGTAACCAATGACACAAATTTCTTGGAAGGTGGTTCTATTTTAGGGGTTTCCTCCTGGCTTTCAGGTAGGAGAAAATTCATATGTTTCTTAGCAAAACTGCCATCATCGCAGAATATAATGAAATCACCTTCGCTAGCGGTTGGATGAAATTCTAAAGCAAGTTGCTCAGCAGGTTTGTAGATATATTCGAAATGCCCGAATGTGATTGCTCCACAATCTCCACCACCGCAGTAAATTCCAGATCTACATTTTTTTTCATGATCATCCAAATTTTTCACAAATACTTTTCCATTAGCATAATTTATTGGCCCAGATATGTTTTCTGTTTTCAATGCGTATATTCTTCCAACAGATTTCAACTCCAAATCTGCATCGGATATTCTAAAAACTTCCCCAGCTTTCAGCTGATTGGTAGATAGAAACGAATATTTTATGTCAAACATTGATGATGATATGTCCAAACTCGACAAAGCAAATTCTTCACCCAAGCTAGTGACGAAATTAATAGTGAAATCATATTGGTTTATGGTTACGAGTTCAACAGTACAAAAATCAACCATCGACTTTATTTCATTCTTTTGAATATTGTCTATAGAATAAGAAGTTATTTCTACATCAGTCATTTTACTTATTGCATTCTTCACAGCCTCTTCTAAATTCAAATTGGTTAGCTCAGAGCTGTAAGAGGACTCTCCAAACTTTTCTTTGTTGCTGCACACATCATTCTGCACGCAAGCTATCGGAGATTTAAGTTCTTTGTAAATCTCTCTTGCCAATTCTTTTTTTACATCTTCAGTTATAGGTTTCGCTTCCTTCTTTTCCTGAACAGAGGAAATAGTTACTCTATAATTTTTTATTCTAGGATAATATACAAATGCCACATCACCAGTAGTTGACATGGCTCTATCAACTGTATTATCTAAATCTCTAGAAAACTCAACCACAACTTCTTCCTGAGTAAGAACTTCCTGGCCATAAAAAACCCCTTTCAGCTCAACAAGCGTAACACCTACAGCTATAAGAATTCCAACCGTCAAAAGAACTTCTGTTCCAGCAACTGCTTTCTTCATAAACTCTAATAGTTATTTATTTTTCCTAACAAAAATCTCTTCTCAAGAGGTGCTTATCTCTACCACATCTCCACCTGTCTTTTTAACAAAAAGATTAAAATCTCTTATTTCAGGCTGCCCAAGAATCTTCTTCACCTTCATGAAAATATCTTCAGTCTCTGGCAACACTCCTAAATAAGGCATTTTTATTGTGCAATACATCTTATCAGGTGGTTGAGGAAAGCATCTGAGGTTTTGTTCGTCTTTGAACTGCATGCACAAGTTCTTGCCAGAACTAATCTCAACATTTTTAATCAGGTCAACAACTTTAACCAATGGCTTGCTGGTCTCATCCGTAGCATATACAATTCTAACCAGTGAAGGAAAAGAAATAGTTCTATTCATAGAATTGTTTATTTCTTGTATGCACACACTAGCAACGACATTATTGTAAAAATTTGAGAACTGGGTTGTTGCCGTTTGCCTTTGAGAAGAATCAACCAAGCCAACCATCATGGAATATGCAATAACAAAAGCAATCACAGAAAGAATAATTCCACCAGCAACATATATCCAGATGTCTGCCATAATTAGAATTTGTTTTTATTTAGATATTATCTTCTCCACTTAGCATACAGCTCTTCATATCCACCTTTAGGTTGCCTCTTTTTTATGATAAAGAAGTAAGCAACACCTGTTGCTATCAAGACAACAATAAGGAAAACAATCAAAACTATTGAACTTCCTCCACCCTCTTTAGTTGAAACACATTTGTGATCTTTGCTGCAAGTTTCATCAGTCCCGCAAAGCTTGTTTTCATAACTTATCTCACTCACACAGCAATCATAATTTATTGGGCACGGATTTTTTGTTGTTGTAGTAGTAGTGGTTGTTGGAGTGCTAGTTCCTACTTGAACAGATGTACAATCACTCGTGTCCCCATTATCACACAACCCAATCACATAGTACTTAGTTGATGATGGCTGCCATGAGAATTCATTTCTTGAAAATGTGTAAGATTGATCTGGAGAACCTGAGCAATCACCAGTAGAGTAAATGTATACTGTTCCTGATGAGCACTCAGTTACTGAACAAGAACAATCTCCTATATAGCAAGATGAGCAACTGATTCTTGCAAATGAGATGGAAGACATGCTAACAAAAGCTAAAATTGAAATGAAGATTAAAAAGTTTATTTTTTTCAACATGCCACTCTCTGCTCCTCGCTGGTTGTAGACCAAGCAATAGGGCCAGACTTATCCTTTTTACTAAAGGCAACCCATCTGACCTTGAGGCTACCAGAACCCTTGCACGTGTACGTATCAGATTTAGTTCCAGAGCCATTTCCAATTGTGATTGAAGGATCCGTAATGTACTTGACATCACCGTCTGAGTTTATGAATACAAACGAAAGGTAGACAGTTCCATACTTATTTGTATATTTGAGACTGCATGTGCGGTCATCACCAGAGCTTGAACATTTGAAATCAGTTCCTGTGAACTTCTTTTCCGATGTAGGTGTTGTAGTTGTTGTTGCAGTAGTACCAGTGATTGTTACTTGAACTTTAGAACTTCTCGCAGGGTCGTCGCAATCAACTCTAACTTCAGCAGTTCCTACTGTGTCGGGAGTGAACTTGCCAGTGAAAGTTCCTTTGAACTTGGTTGAAGTCAAGAGTTTATCCTCAACGAATACTGTAAACATACCCGAGTTACAGAAGTTAACAGTGCAAGTGCATTCAGAATATACTGAACACTGCCTCGGGCAATTCACCATGGCTTCCTTTACTTCAGCTGAAGTTTTGTTGACTCGTACAAATAGTGTTTGGTCTGATCTGAAACAAATGGCAATCGCATCAACCGTTCCTTTGGCATCAGGAGTGAATTCAACTTTTATTGGCGGTATGTCAGTTACAACAGGGACTGTCAAGGGTTTACCATCCTTGTTTTTAACTATCCATATACCTTCTAAGCAAGTTGTGTCCAATTCACAAGAGCATTTAGTTCCAACACCACAGTCGTTACAGTGCAAAGGCAATGGTGGTAGAATCGGTGTTGTTGGTGTGGTTGTTATAGTGACTGTTGCTGTTGTTGGTGTTCCCGTTTGTGTGGTTGGGGTAATAGTTGGTGTGGTGTAATAGCAACAGCATAAATTATTTGTTGGACATCCATCAATACCAATGCTATTTTCTCCAGAAGCGCATGCAGTTCCTACTCTACAAGTTCCGCCATAAGTATAACCACTATTTATGCATGCTTGACC
>Ga0315281_10005214_pt1 | contig 18637 bp, 16 predicted proteins | sample YL17G07_0_MG_FD_204540 | JGI IMG/M metagenome (GOLD analysis project Ga0315281, IMG submission 204540) | Sediment microbial communities from Yellowstone Lake, YNP, Wyoming, USA - YL17G07_0 | ecosystem: Environmental > Aquatic > Freshwater > Lake > Sediment | place: USA: Wyoming | collected...
GATCGCCCCGCGCTTCGCGTCGCGGCCCGGCGGCTACACGCGCCTCCTGCGCCTCGGCTATCGCAAGGGCGATAGCGCCGAGATCGCGCAGGTGGAGCTGATCGGCAGCGAGTTCGACCCGAAGGCGAAGACCGAAGGCACGACCGAGGCGTCAGCCGAGGCCGGTAAGAAGAAGTCCGTCGGCGGACGTCTTCGCGCGGCGGCCGATCGCCTCCGTGGCAAGAAAGACGACGACGCGCAGAAGGTACAGTCCAAACCGGCCAAGGGCGTCACGCGCAAGTCGACGACGCCGAGAAAAGCCGGTGGAAGTTAATCTGAAAGCTGACGTCTGAAAACTGAAATGGCTCTTCGGCCCCGCCGGTTCTTGAAACCGGCGGGGCGTTTCTTTTTCCGGGGCCGCCGCGGCACGCGGCTTGCGGACATACCCGGTGGATCCCCCGCCGTGCCGGGATCTCGCCAGGAGGGGTCCGTGGAAAAGCGCACGCCGCAAACCTGCCGCTGGGCGGAGCCGACGCTGTATCTGCCGCTGCCGTACTGGCTTGACGCCTGGAACATGCCCTGGAGTTGCGCCCGCGACGGCCAGCCGCGCCTGATCGAGACGGCGGAGCAGTGTGCCGGCTGCCCGCGGTTCGAGGCGCGCTGCCGGGATGGCGTCAGCTGGACGGTGGCGCCACTCGCTCCGCTCGGCCACTGAGGGCCGGCAACGCGTATTCGATGCCGCGCCGGACGACCTCCAGCGAGTCGAATTTCGTCAACGGATACGCCGTTCGCAGCCCGAAGGGCGTCTCGACGTCGTAGGGCTCGCCGAGACGGTACCACTGATCCCGGGTGATGATGGTCGCGCCCGCGGTCCATTCCATCTTGCGGCGCGAGGCCAGGACCACGACGTCGGCGCTCACGCCGAGCGAGGCGCCCGTGACGAGCACGTCGCGGCCCGCCGCGCCCTCGCGGCGCTCGCGCGCCTCCCGCTGTGTGCGCCGACGCCGCCTCTCCAGGAATCTGACTGCCGCGCCGTCGACGATGGAGATGATGGGGTCGCCGCGCGGATCGTCAAGCGTCGCTGAGACGCCGCGGAACGCACCGCTTATCGCGAGGTACGACGAGAGGAGCCCGGCCGGCGTGCCCGTCAGAAAGATGAAGAAGGTGAGGGCCGAGATGCCGTAGGGCACGAGCGGCGCGGCATCGGCATGCGGGCCATTCGACCCGATCGTCGTGAGCATCCAGTCGTTGTTCGCGCTGGCCAGGGCGGCCGCGAACTTCAGGAAGCCGTCGACGCCGAGAAACATGCCGCCGGCCCACGTCAGGATGCCGCCGGCCACGGCCGCGCGGGCGACGGGCACGTGACGTTCGAGGCTGGGCCAGATGCGGCGGGGCGCGGCGCACACCACAAGCGCCCCGATCCATCGGGCAGCGTCGAATAACTGTTCGAGGAAGCCGTTCAGGCTTCTTCCACCTCGACGCCCGTACGCTCGGCCTTCGCGGTGGCGATGATCTTCGTCTGCAGGTGCGCCGGCACCTCGTCGTAATGCGAATACTCCATGTGATAGGAACCGCGGCCGCCGGTCGCCGACGTCAGGTGCTGCTCGTAGGTGAGCATTTCGGACATCGGCACGATCGCCTTGATGATGGTGGTCGCGCCGCGCGTGTCCATGCCTCCGATACGCCCGCGGCGGCTGTTGATGTCGCCCATCAGATCGCCCGCGTAGTCGGACGGCGAATAGACCTCGACGTTCATGATCGGCTCGAGGATCGTCGGCCGCGCCCGCGTCATCGCGTCCTTGAACGCCAGGCGGCCCGCCATCTTGAACGAGAGCTCGTTCGAGTCGACGTCGTGGTACGAACCGTCGAACACCGTCACGCGGAAGTCCACCATCGGGTAGCCGGCCAGGTAGCCGCGCACGCGCGTCTCCTGGATCCCCTTTTCGACCGCCGGAATGAACTGGCGCGGGATCGAGCCGCCGAAGATATCGTCGACGAACTCGAAGTCGGAGCCGCGCGCCAGCGGCTCGACCCGGATCTTGCAGTCGCCGAACTGGCCGTGGCCGCCCGTCTGTTTCTTGTGGCGGCCGTGGGCCTCCGTGGCGGACTTGATCGTTTCTCGGTACGGAATGCGCGGCGGTTTCAGGTCGACGCCGACGCTGAAGCGGCGCTTGAGCTTGGCGACCGTCACCTCGATGTGCAGCTGCCCCTGGCCGGACAGCAACTGTTCCTTGGTCTGCGGATCGCGGCTGTACTTGATCGACGGGTCCTCTTCCTCGAGACGATGCATGGAGGTGCTGATCTTGTCCTCGTCGCCGCGGGTCTTCGGCTCGATCGCGTAGGACAGCACGGGCTCGGGGAACGTGATCGGCGGGAACGTGATCGCGTCGTTCTTGTCGCCGAGCGTATCGTTGGTCAGCGTGTCCTTGAGCTTCGCGACCGCGCCCAGGTCGCCGGCTTTGATTTCGGGGACGCTCGTCTGCGTCTTGCCCTGCAGCAGCAGGAGATGGCCGAAGCGCTCGGGCAGGTCGCGCGTCTTGTTGTGGATGCCGGTATCCGCCTTGAGCGTCCCCGACGCGACACGGAACATCGTGATGCGGCCGGCGAACGGATCGGCAATCGTCTTCCACACGAACGCCGCCGCCGGCCTCTTCTCGTCCGCGTCGCGCGTCGTTTCAGCGCCGGCCTTGTCGAGCGCGCGCATCGGCCGATCGGCAGGTGAGGGCAGGTAGGCGAGAATCGCGTCGAGCAGGGGCTGCACGCCGACGTTGAGTGCGGCCGAGGTGCAGACGAGCGGAAAGATCTTCGCGTTCATCGTGGCGGCGCGCAGCCCGCCGAGCAGTTCGGCGTCGGTCAGCGTACCCGCCTCGAAGAACTTCTCCATCAGTGTCTCGTCGTTCTCCGCGACCATCTCGATCAGCGTTTCGCGCGCGTGGTCGACGGCCGACGTCATGTCTGCGGGCACCGGCCCCTCGGCGAACGTGCCACTCTCGTCCGTCTGGAAGATGTACGCCTTCTTCGAGATGAGGTCGACGACGCCTTTGAAGTTCTTTTCCTCGCCGATCGGCAGCTGAATCGGGATCACGGCGCGATTGCAGGCCTCGCGCAACGACGCCAGCGCGCGTTCGAGACTGGCGCGCTCGCGGTCCAGCCGGTTGACGACGACCAGTCTCGGCAGTCCGAGCTCGTCGGCGGCCTGCCAGACTTTTTCCGTCTGCACCATCACGCCCGAGACGGCGTCGACGACCACGATCGCGGCGTCCGCGACATGCAGCGCGGCGCGCGCGTCGACGAAGAAGTTGCCCATGCCGGGCGTGTCGATCAGGTTGATCTTCTGCTTGTTCCATTCGACGAACGCGAGGCCCGCCGAGAGGGTGTGCTTGCGAATGATTTCTTCTTCGTCGTAATCCGTGACCGTCGTCCCGTCATCGACTTTGCCGAAGCGAGTGACCATGCCGGCGTCGGACAGCATGGCGGAGGTGAGCTGGGTCTTCCCGGATGCGCTGTGACCGACGAGGGCGACATTTCTCAGGCTGGCAGCGTCGTAGACCTTCATACAGGCGGTCCCCCCCAGGGGCCGAGGTGCAGGTGTGTCTACGTCGCATCATATTCGCCGCGCGCGATGGCCCGCAAGCGGACGCTAGGGGCGTGATTTGGCCTTCGTGGGGCGTGCAGGGCTCGGACCGGCGAGATCGGGCAGGTTGCCGTCGCGATCCTCGGGATCCTGCGCCTCGGCGCGATGTTCGACGATGATTGCGACCGCCTTTCGCTTGTCCTCGTTCAGCAGGTCGTAGACGATGCCCGCGGCGCCTGAACCCACGCCGCCGCCGCGGCGCTGTGTGCGGGTCCGGCGCACGGCGACGACCAGCAGCACGATGGCCACCAGCCAGATGAGGGCGCCCGCGATCGCGGAGCTGTCCATGTCCGTCGGCTACTCGTACCTGAGCGCCTCGATGGGATCGAGGCGCGACGCCTTGAACGCCGGATACATGCCGAAGAAGATGCCGACCGACGCCGAGAAGCCGAGGCCGATGGCGAACGACCACCACGGCAGCGAGATGGGAAAGCCGGAGATCAAATGCACGGCCAAGCCGATGCCGGCGCCGAGGCTGATGCCGAGCACGCCCCCGAGCGACGTGAGGAACGCCGCCTCCATCAGAAACTGAAAGAGAATCTCGGCGCGGCGCGCGCCGAGCGCCTTGCGGACGCCGATCTCGCGCGTGCGCTCGGTGACCGAGATCGACATGATGGCCATCACGCCGATGCCGCCGACCATCAGCGCGATGGACGAGATGACGAGCAGCGCGAAGAACGTGCCCTGGCTGATCTGATCCCAGAGCTTCAGGAACGACTCCTGCGTCGACACATCGAAGTCGTTGGGCTGATCGAGCCTGAGCCCGTGGCGGATGCGCATGATGCGCTCGACGTCGGCCATCGCGTCGGCGATGGGCACGCCCTCGCGCGGCAGCACGGAAATCATGACGTTGCTGATCGTGCCGCCCCGCGCGCCGCCGAACCGGCCGACGCGGAGGCCGAACACGCGCTGATACGTGGTGAACGGGACGACGACGAAATCGTCCTGGTTCAGGTTGAACCCGCCGGGCGCAGGCCGCTTGTCGAAGACGCCCACGATCTCGAAGCGTTCGCTGCCGACGCGGACGAATTTCCCGATGGGATCGATGCCGCTCGGCTCGAAGAGCAGCTTGAACGCCGTGTTGCCGAGCACGACCACGTTGCGCCGGTACTGGACGTCGGTGCCGTTGAAGAAGCGGCCGGACAGAAACGGGATGCGCGTGCCCTCGGCGAAGTACTCGCCGGTGCCGAAGACGATCAGGTTTTTCGTCTTCTGCTCGTGATAGAAGATGCGGCGCTGCGTGACCGGGCCCGGGCCGCCGGCCCCGAGCTCGAGGTCGACGTAGCGCAGCGTCGTGTTCTGCGCTTCGAGGACGCGCGCGTCGGTGGCGGTGAGGTCCGGGCGCTTGAGCAGGTCCCGCAGTTCGGCGCCGTTGGCGAAGCTCGTCACGCCGAACCGCTGGACGTAGATGATGTCCGATCCGCTCTGCGCGATGAGATCGCGCAACGACTGATCGAAGCCGCGGATCAGCGCCGTCATGCCGACGATCGACGTGATGCCGATGACGACGCCGAGGACGGTGAGACCCGACCGCATCTTGTTGCCGCGGATGGTCTCGAACGCCATCACGATGACTTCTTTGAAGAGACCGAGTCGAATCGCCATGGTGCCGCGCTACTCCCGCCTGAGGGCTTCGATCGGGTCGAGCCGCGCCGCCCGCATTGCCGGATACAGCCCGAAAAAGAGTCCGACGAGGGCCGTGATGCCGATGCCGAGCCCGATCGACCAGACCTCGACCGACGCCGGGATGGGCGTAAACGCGGCGATCGTGACCGCGATCGCGCCGCCGAGGGCGGTGCCGATCACGCCGCCGAAGATGGACAGCACGACCGACTCGGTCAGGATCTGCGCCGTGATGTCCGACCGGCGCGCGCCGAGCGCCTTGCGCAGCCCGATCTCGCGCGTGCGTTCCGTAACGACCATGAGCATGATGTTCATGATCACGATGCCGCCGACGACGAGCGAGAGGCCCACGACGCCGACGAGGACGGCGAAGATGCCGTTGGTGGCGGAGTGGTAGATGCCGAGGATCGTGTCCGAGGTGAAGATGCCGAAATTGTCCGGTTGTCTGGGCTTGAGCCGGCGTGAGATGCGCAGCGCAATCGTCGCCTGGTCGATGGCCTCGCCGATCTGCGCCACGTCGCGCGGCTTGACGGTCATCGACAGCTGCCGGCGCGACCCGAACATCATCTGGAACTGCCCGAGCGCGATCACGGCGAACTCATCCTGCGACTGGCCGAGCAACGAACCGCGCTTCGCGCTGACGCCGACCACGCGGAAGTGCACGCCTTCCAGCTGAATCGTCTTCTCGATCGGGTCGACGCTCTCGCCGAACAGGCGGTCGGCGGTCTTCCAGCCGAGGACGACTGCGGGGCGGGCGGTCTCGACTTCCGTCGGGCTCATCAGCCGGCCTCGCTCGGCGTCGAAGCTCGAGAAGTTGACGTAGTCGCTGGTGACGCCCTGGATGCGCGTGCTGTCGATCGACCGGTCGCGATACGTAATGCGCCCTCCGGCGAACGAGTCCAGCATGACGGCGCTCGCGAGCTCGCTGTACCGCTTGATGGCGCGCGCGTCGGCCATGGTGATGCGGGGATTCGCGCGGACCTTCTCGAAATCCTCGTCGCTCCGCGTGATGGGGAACTGCTGGATGTTGAAGGAGTCGGCGCCGGCCTGGTTGAGGATCGCCTCCTTGACCGACCCGTTGAGGCCCTGAATCAGCGACACCACCGCGATGATCGACGTGACGGCGACGATGTTGCCGAGCACGGTCATGAACGATCGCAGTTTCGACGACCAGATGGCGTCGAGCGCGATCGCAGCGGCATCGAGGAACTTGTTCACTACTTCTTCTTGGCGTTGTCGATCTTGACCAGGTCGCCGTCCGCCATGCCGCGCACGGAGTTGTACGGCCCGGTGATGACCTGATCGCCGGCCTTGAGGCCATTCAGCACTTCGAAGTACTTGTCGCCGGCGACGCCCATCTTGATCGGCAGGAACTCCGCTTTGGCATCACGCACGACAAAAACGCCCTCCGTCTCCTTGCGGGTCTGGCCTGGCTTCAATTCCTGCGCGGACGCGACGGTCTCGACGGGGCTCGGCCGGCGGCGTTTGTCCGTCTTCGGCTCCTTGATGACCTGGCCGTTGGCGTCGTAGACGAGCTCGCGCACGGCGACCGCTGGAATCGGCACGGAGACGACGGCCTGGCGGGTCGCGGTCGTGATGTCCGCCGTGCAGGTGAATCCCGGCCGGACGTCGGGCACCTTGTCGTCGAGCATGACGATCACTTTGAAGTTCGTTGCCTGCGTGCCGGCCGAGCCGGCCGTCGCCGCCTGAATCGGACTGTTGCCGATTTCGCTGACGTGGCCCTTGAACGACTTGTCGGGAATCGCGTCGATGGTGATCTTGGCGATCTGGCCGATGCGGACGTTGGGCACGTTGGTCTCGTCGACTTCGACCTCGGCCTGAATGATGCCCATGTCCGCGAGCTGCAGCAGCACGGTGCCGGCGTTGTTCATCGTGCCGATCACGGCCGTTTCGCCTTCCTGGATGTTGCGCTTGGTCACGATGCCGTCGATCGGCGACTCGATGCGAACCTTGCTCAGGTCGTACCGCATGTTGTCGAGCGTCGCGCGCTCCTGCGCGATGCGGCTCTCCTGGGGCTTGATCTGCTTCTCGCGCTCCGAGACCGATGACTCGAACTGCCTGACGTCGTTGAGCGCCCGGTCGAGGGCTTCCCTGGTCGTCAACTGCTGCCGCCACAGGTCCTGCTGCCGCGCCAGATTCTGCTGCGCCTGCTGCAGTTGCACTTTGGCCGTCTCCACCGACTGGCGCATCTGATCGAGCGTCTCCAGGGTTGCCTGCAGCGAGGCGGTGCCGCCCTGGACGCGCGTGTTCAGCGACTTCGGATCGATCTGGAGCAGAAACTGGCCAGGCTTGACACGTTCGCCTTCCGTCACCGCCAAATTGACGACCCGGCCCGAGGTGTCGGCGCTGATGTTGACGAGGCGCTTCGGCTGGATTTTTCCGGAGGCCGAGACGATCGCTTCGAGGTCTCGCGCCTTGATGACCTCGGTCGTGACCGTCAGCCCCTTGTCTTTCTGGAAATACAGATTCGCGCCGGCGACGGCGGCGCCGACCAGCACGAATCCAATGACGATGAGCACGTTCTTCCGGGACATCTAGGCTCCTACGGCAGATTTGATGGCGGCGATGATCAACCCGATCGCCACATAGACGACGATGAGACTGGCGGCGATCGGTCCTGTGCGTTTCTTGTAAAGCACGCCGAGACCGATGGACAGGCTGACGATCCACCAGAGGATGAACAGATCGATCGAACCCAGGGCACGTGCGGCGAACGAGTTTTCGTCGAGGAACGGCGCGAAGATCGCCAGGTTGGTGGCGCCCGACATCGTTTCCCTGGCGTAGGCGAGCGGCAGTCCGAACAACTGCGACACGGTCAGCACGATGGCCGAGTGGGAGACGATCGCGTACACCTGTTTGAAGGTCCCGTCGCCGCCAAGCGCGGCGTTGAAGACGCCGAGCATGATGCCCGCGACGATCAAGCCCATGATCGGCACCGTGACCGCTTGTCCGAGGGCGCCGGTGTACCGCGCGGTATTGAGGCTCGATTCCATCCGGTCGTAGGCGGCGTCGCTCAGCTTGATGCCGAACGACTCCATCATGCGGACCTGCTGATCCATCATCGCCTGCTTGCCGACCTCTGTGGAGAGGAACGTGAAGGTTCCCGCCCCGCCCACGATCACGATGAACAACAGCGCGCCGAGCACCCGCGGCCGCGCGGCGATCTGCGCGTACGTGGCGCGCGGAGAGAACAGGACGCCGAGCAGGCGTGCCGGCAGGCTCCGTGACGCGGGCGCTGCGGTGGATTCGGAGGGGGAGGTCTCAGTCACGCGGGGCCTCAATTCTATCTAGGTTACATACGGGCGGCGTCCCCGCTGGTTCCGCCGACGTTCGGCCGGCGCCGAGGCGGACGACGCGAAGACTTTCCGCAGCACGCTCAGTCCGGCCTGCAGGCGGCGCCGCGACGCCAAATCCACCGGCGCCAGCACGTCGGCCAGGTGCAATTCAGCGCAGCGCCCCACGCGCTCGAGCGCCGCGCGCCCGGTCGCGGTGACTTCAATCATGACGACGCGCCGGTCGGCTTCCGGCGCCGCGCGCCGCACCCAGCCGCGCTCCGCCATCGCGCTGATGGAATTCGACATCGTCGGGAGACTCACACCCTGCAGGGAGGCCAGATCCGTCAGCATCCGCGGCCGCGCACTCAGGACAGACAGCAGCCCGAAATGCGCCGGCGCCGGCAGTTCGCCTGCCGATCGCAGCTCTGCGGCGATGGTCCGCATCACGAGCGGGATGATTTCGAGAATGTCTCGCGCGCTCTCGCGCGCCTGCGTTCGCGTCACTGGCCGCTGCCGTGTCTTAGGGACCCTAATAGTTATGTGGGCTAAGTTATCACGCAGCGCGGGCAGGGTCAAACCCGTATCGCCAAGTCCTTGACAGTGAGAGAGTTGGTGTTTACCATGACGGTTCCCTGCGACAAGGAGCGTGAGCGTGATCGGATTCGTTCCCAAGGAGATGTTCTTCACGAAGGGCGTCGGGAAGCACCGTGAAAAACTGACGTCGTTCGAGTTGGCGCTCCGGTCGGCCGGCATCGCGGCCTGCAACCTCGTCCGCGTGTCGAGTATCTTCCCGCCGAACTGCCGCATTCTGTCGCGCGCCCAGGGCATGAAACTCCTCGAGCCCGGGCAGGTCACGTTCGTCGTGATGTCCGAGGCCGCAACCCGCGAACCCCACCGGCTCATCGCCGCCACGGTTGGCGTCGCCATCCCGCGCGATCGCGATCTCTACGGCTATTTGTCCGAGCACCACAGCTTCGGCGAGAGCGAAGATATCGCCGGCGACTACGCCGAGGAACTCGCGGCGGAGATGCTGGCCACGACGCTCGGCCTGGAGTTCGATCCGGACAAGAGCTGGGACGAGAAGAAGGAAGTGTACCGGCTGTCGAACGAGATCGTGCGCACGCAGAACGTCACGCAAACCGCGGTCGGCGACAAGAAGGGTCTGTGGACGACCGTGGTGGCCGCAGCGGTGCTCGTCGGGTAACGCCCTCCTCCTGGCCTGTCTGGCCTGCCGGATCGAAATGCACGAAGGCGCGATCACCGCACCAATGCACAGGAAGGCTCGTGCGTTCATGGAGGGGCGTGTCCCTGCCGCAGTTCTGCTGGCCGCGCTCCTCCTCACAGCACGCCCCCTCCGTGCGCAAACCGACGACGCCGTCGGCGTCAGAGCCCAGGGCATGGCCGGGGCGTTCACGGCCGTCGCCGACGACGCCTCCGCCACGTGGTGGAATCCGGCCGGGCTCGGGGCCTGGAACTCCTCAGGGACCGCCGGCGGCGCGTACATCAACGCGATCCTCGACCTTGGGGCCGTCCGCGACCCCGCCACCGACCGGGGCTCCGACGGGGCCGTGAGGCCCGCCTGGCGGGTCGACTCCGGGGGGCTGGCGGTCGGCTCGCCCGCGCTCGGCTTGAGCTATTACCGCCTACGCATCAGCGAAATACAGCCGATCACCTCTACAGCGGGACCCTCTGGCGTCCGACAAGATCAAGGAACTGCGGACGTGTATCTGCGCTCGCTCGTCTTGCATCAATTTGGCGTGACGGTCGGCCGGTCCGTGGGAGAGCACCTCGTCGTCGGCTCGACGTTGAAGCTCGTTCACGGTGGTTTGGGCGCAAGCCTGCGGCCGGGGGGCGGGGCGTCCCTCGATCAGGCGGCCGATTTGAGCGGGCCCGGTGAAACACATGCCGGCGTCGATGTCGGCGCGATGGCGGTCGCTGGCGAACTCAGGGTGGGCCTGACGATTCGCAACCTCACCGAGCCCGAGTTCGGCGAGGGCGCAAACGTGATGATTCTCAGGCGCCATGCGCGAACCGGTATCGCCTGGCTCGCCGGCGCGCACGGCGCGCTCGGCTCGGTGACCGTGAGCGCGGACGCCGATCTGACGACGCAGACCACTGCGCTCGGAGACGAGCGGCGTGTGGCGGCGGGTGTCGAGGGGTCGACGCGGGCCCGGCGATTCAGCGCGCGAGGCGGCGTGGGAACGAGCACAGCGGGAAGCCGTCGCACGTCGGTGAGCGCGGGCGTCTCGGCTGCGCTTCGGCGGGGAAGCTACGTCGATCTGGCAGTCACGGGCGGGCCCGACTCCGCGCGGAGCGGTTGGGGGTTAGCACTGAGAGTGACGTTTTAAGTCAACGATTGACATATTTTGTCAACCACGGGTAACGTTTAGATTTCATGGCTGTTCGAATAGGCGAGCTCCTCCTCAAGGAGAAGCTGATCACCCCTGAGCAACTGCAGCAGGCCCTGAACCAGCAAAAGGCCAACGGGGGGAAGCTCGGCTACAACCTCGTCAAGATGGGGTTCATCAAGGACGAACAGATCACCGCGCTGTTGAGCAAACAGTACGGCGTTCCGAGCATCAACCTCGCGCAATTCAAGATCGATCCCACGATCGTCAAGCTGGTTCCCACCGAGACGGCGCGCAAGTATCAGATCATCCCGCTCAGCCGCTCCGGCAGCACGCTCACGATCGCGATGACGGACCCCACCAACGTCTTCGCGATGGACGACATCAAGTTCATGACCGGGTACACGGTCGAGCCGGTGGTGGCGTCCGAAGTGGCGATCACGGACGCGGTGGAGAAGTACTACCCGAGCGGAAAACCTGGGGCCGCCGGCGCCGCCAAGGGCGGCAAGCCCGGTGCCGCCCAGCCGCTCGGCAGCACGCTGGAAATGGCCAGCCGGGGCCTCGAGGAACTGCAGGCCACGCTCGGCGGGAACGCCGACGACGTCGAGGTCCTCGAAGAGCTTCAGGAGATCAGCGCCGAAGCGCTGGCGCGGCAGGGCGAGGATGCGCCCGTCGTGCGGCTGGTGAACGTGGTGCTGATGTCGGCGATTCAGAAGGGCGCCAGCGACATTCACATCGAGCCGTACGAGAAGGAACTGCGCGTGCGGTACCGCATCGACGGGATTCTCTACAACATCATGGCCCCGCCGATGAAGTACCGCGATGCGATCACGTCGCGCATCAAGATCATGTCGAAGCTCGACATCGCGGAAAAGCGTCTGCCGCAGGACGGCCGCATCAAGATCCGCTATAACGAGAGCGGCGAGCCGAAGGAGATCGACTTCCGTGTCTCGGTGCTGCCGACGCTCTTCGGCGAGAAGATCGTGCTCCGCTTGCTCGACAAGGACAAGCTGATGCTCGACATGACGAAGCTCGGGTTCGAGGCCGAGTCGCTCGTCAAGTTCGAGGCGGCCATCGCGCGGCCCTGGGGCATGGTGCTCGTCACGGGGCCCACGGGCAGCGGCAAGACGAACACGCTCTACTCGTCGATCGCGAAGATCAACACGCCCGAAACCAACATCATGACGGCCGAGGATCCGGTCGAATTCAACCTCGCCGGCGTCAACCAGGTGCAGGTGAAGGAGAGCATCGGCCTGAACTTCGCCGCCGCGCTCCGTTCGTTCCTCCGTCAGGATCCCAACATTATTCTCGTCGGCGAAATCCGCGACTTCGAAACGGCGGAAATCGCGGTCAAGGCGGCGCTCACCGGCCACCTCGTGCTGTCCACGCTGCACACCAACGACGCGCCCAGCACCGTGAACCGGCTCATGAACATGGGCATCGAGCCGTTCCTGGTGGCAAGCTCTGTGCATCTCATCTGCGCCCAGCGCCTCGCGCGCCGCGTGTGCAGCAATTGCAAGGAGCCGAGTCCGATGCCGGCGGCGGCGCTCATGCAGGCCGGCTTCAACGAAGAGGATGCGAACAGCATCACGCCGTTCAAGGGCGCCGGGTGCGACCGGTGCAACACGACGGGCTACAAGGGCCGCGTGGGGCTGTACGAGGTCATGGAAATCGGCGATGAGCTCCGGGAATTGATCCTCGTGGGCGCCTCGGGTCTGGAACTGCGGCGGAAGGCGATCGAGGAAGGCATGCTCACCCTGCGCATGAGCGGGCTGCGGAAGGTCAAAGAAGGCATGACGACCGTTGAAGAGGTCGTCAGAGAAACCGTGAAGTAGGACTGAGGATTCGAGATGGCCACATTGCCGGAATTGTTGAAGTCGATGGTGGAGATGGACGGCTCCGACCTCCACATCGCGACGAATTCGCCGCCGCAGATCCGCGTGCACGGCCATCTGCAGCGCCTCGCGCAGCCCGACCTGTCGCCGGCGGAGACCAAGCAGCTCGTCTACAGCGTCCTCACCGACTCGCAGAAGAAGCGCTTCGAAGAAACGATGGAGCTCGACTTCTCGTTCGGCATCAAAGCGATCGGGTCGCGGTTCCGCTGCAACGTGTTCAACCAGCGCGGCGCCGTCGGCGCCGTGTACCGGCTGATTCCCGAAAAAATCCGGACGTTTGGCGAGCTCGGGCTGCCCAGCGTGCTGGCGAATATGGCCGAGCGCCCGCGCGGCCTGGTGCTCATCACGGGACCGACCGGGAGCGGCAAGTCCACGACGCTGGCGGCGATGATCGACAAGATCAACTCCGAACGCCACGACCACATCCTGACGATCGAAGACCCCATCGAGTACATCCACGCGCACAAGAACTGTCTCGTCAACCAGCGCGAAGTGCACAGCGACACGGGGAGCTTCGGCAACGCGCTCCGCGCCGCCCTCCGCGAAGACCCCGACATCGTCCTCATCGGCGAGATGCGCGATCTCGAGACCGTCGAAGCCGCGCTGAAGATCGCCGAGACGGGCCACTTGACGTTCGGCACGCTGCACACGAATTCGGCGGCGCAGACGATCAACCGCATCATCGACATCTTTCCGGCGAACCAGCAGTCGCAGATCCGCACGCAGTTGTCGCTGGTGCTCGAAGGCATCGTCTGTCAGGCCCTGCTGCCCAAGGCCGACGGCAAGGGGCGGGTCTGTTCGCTCGAGATCATGGTGCCCACGCCCGCGATCAGGAACCTGATTCGCGACGACAAGATTCACCAGATTTACGGCGCGATGCAGACCGGGCAGGAAAAACTCGGCATGCAGACCGGCAACCAGTCGCTGGCCAGCCTGTACATGCGGCGTCTGATCTCGCTGGACGTCGCGATGAACTCCTCGTCGAACAAGGACGAACTGCAGGACATGATCAACCGCGGGGTCGGCGTCGTCGCGGGCGCGGGGCTCTCGCGCTCGGGTGGGACCGGGCCGGGAGCGCGGCCGCCTGTGCCGCAGAAGTAGCAGCAGCAGAGGTAGAACGCCATGCCGAATTTTGCGTACACGGGCCGCTCGCGCACCGGAGAAACGGTGAGCGGCGAGAAGGTCGCGGATTCCATCGACGCCGCGACCGCCGCGCTGCGGCGGGAACAGATCCAGGTCACGCGCATCACGCCGGCTCAGACCAAGGCGGAGGCCGCGGCGAAGGACAAGAAGCCGGGCAAGTCCGGCAAGAAGGTCTCCGCCAAGAACCTCGCGGTGTTCACCCGGCAGTTTTCCGTCATGATCGACGCCGGGCTGCCGCTGGTGCAGTGCCTGGACATTCTCGGCACGCAGGAAGAAGACAAGAACTTCTCGTTCGTCATCCTGGCGACGCGCAGCGACGTGGAATCCGGCGCATCGCTCGCCGACGCGATGCGCAAGCACCCGAAGACGTTCGATCCGCTGTTCACGAACATGATCGCGGCGGGCGAGGCGGGCGGCATCCTCGATACGATTCTGAAGCGCCTCGCGACCTACATCGAGAAAGCGGTCAAGCTCGCCGGACAGGTCAAGTCCGCGATGATCTACCCGATCGCCGTCGTCGTCATCGCCGGCGTGGTGGTGGGCGTCATTCTGTGGAAGGTCATTCCGACGTTTGCGTCGCTGTTTTCCGGGCTCGGCGCCGACCTGCCGATGCCCACGCGCATCGTCATTTTTTTGAGCGACAACCTCGTCCGGTTCTTCCCGGTCCTCTTCGTCGGCGGCGCCGCCGCCGGGTGGGGGTTTCGCACCTACTATGCGACCACCGCCGGACGCCGCGTCATCGACGCGACGGTGCTGAAAGCCCCCATCCTCGGCAACATCATGCGGAAGATCGCCGTCGCCCGGTTCTGCCGCACGCTGTCGACCCTCATCAGTTCCGGCGTCCCGATTCTCGACGGCCTCGAGATCACGGCGAAGACCGCGGGCAACGCGATCGTCGAGGACGCCATCATGGCGACCCGGAAGAGCATCGAGCGCGGCGAGACGATTGCCGCGCCGCTGAAGGACACCAAAGTGTTCCCTGCCATGGTGACCCAGATGATCGGCGTCGGCGAGGCCACCGGCGCCCTCGACACGATGCTTGCCAAGATCGCCGATTTCTACGAGGAGGAAGTCGATACCGCCGTCGCCGGCCTGCTGACGCTGCTCGAGCCGATCATGATCGCGCTCCTCGGCGGCGTGGTCGGCGGCATCGTCATCGCCATGTACATGCCGATCTTCGATTTGATCAGCAAGCTGACGTAACGTGCTCGATACCGAACTGCGGCGCAAAGTCGGGTGGCTGATCGCCATCCGCGCCATCATCAGCACCCTGCTGCTGGGGACGGCGACGTTCGCGCAGATCACCGCGCCCGGGTCGTTCGCCGTCGATCCGTTCTTTGCGCTGATCGGGCTCACCTACGCCCTCACGATCAGCTACGCCGTCACGCTGCGGTTCATCGATCGCCATCGCTGGCTCGTCGATCTGCAGCTGGGCGGCGACGCCCTGATCGTGTCGGCGTTCATCTATTTCACCGGCGGCATCACCAGCTACTTCGCGTCGCTGTACGTGCTGCCGATCGTCGCGGGCAGCATCGTCCAGTTCCGGCGCGGCGGACTCCTGGTGGCGACGTTGAGCACGGTCCTGTACATGGGCCTCGTCCTGGCCCAGTACCTGGCCGCCTCGGGCCTCCTGGCCGATTCATGGCTGATGTACTCGATCGTGCTGCCGGCCCGCTCGGCCGCGGGCTATACGGTCGTCTTGAACGTGTTCGGCTTCGTGATGGCGGCGCTGCTGAGCGGGTCGCTCGCGGACAGTTTGCGGTCCGCCGGCGCGCAACTCGAACAGGCCTCCACGGAAATCGCCGATCTGCAGGCCCTCAACCAGCACGTGATTGACAGTCTCCCGAGCGGCCTGGCCACGACCGATCCGGGCGGCCGCGTCCTGACCTTCAACCGTGCGGCAGAAGCGATCACCGGCGTGCCGTTCCGGTCGGCGATGGGGCGGCCGATTGGCGAGATCCTGCAGCTCCCGGCCGAAATCCTGGCCTCGATCCCCTCCGAAGGTCCGACCGGCGGCGCCAGCCGCCACGAGTTCCGGTACAGGCCCGCCGGCGCGCGCGGCGACCTCGACATCGGACTCACGGCCACGCATCTGGAGACGCCAGGCGGACGCGCGGGATTCCTCCTGACCTTCCAGGACGTCACGGCCATCAAGAAGCTCGAGCGCGACGCCGCCATCCAGCAGCGGCTCGCCGCTGTGGGCGAGATGGCGGCCGGCATCGCGCATGAGATCCGCAATCCGCTGGCGTCGATGTCCGGGTCCATTCAGATCCTGCGTCAGGAGCTGCCGCTGAGCGCCGAGCAGGAGCAGTTGATGGACATCGTGCTCCGCGAGTCGGAACGGCTGAACACGACCATCCGATCGTTTCTCGCCTACGCGAGGCCGCAGCGATTTCAGATTGCCCGCTTCGACGTCCGCCGCGCCCTCAACGACACGGCGCTGCTGCTGCGCAACAGCGCCGAAGTGCGGGAGGGCCACCAGATCATCGTGGACGTCCCGTCCGACGAGCTGTGGTACGAGGCCGACGAGGGACAGATGAAGCAGATCATCTGGAACCTCGCCACGAACGGGCTGCGGGCGATGCCGGAGGGCGGGCGGCTTCGCCTCGTCGGGGCCTTCGAGCCCTCGTCGGACGGCGTCGTGCTGACCGTGCGCGACGAAGGCGTCGGCATCCCCCCCGAGGATCTCGACGGCCTGTTCCAGCCGTTTCACGGCAGCTTCGCGAAGGGCAGCGGCCTGGGGCTCGCGATCGTCCATCGCATCGTGGCCGACTACAACGGCGAGATTCACGTGAGTTCGCAGCCCGGGGCGGGGACGACGGTCTCCGTGCGATTGCCCGCGCGCGCCGCGGTGGCGTCATGAGCACGGCCGTGGCGCCCGTCGCCCCGTCGACCGACCGCCGCCCGCCGCGCATCCTCGTCGTCGACGATGAACGATCGATGCGCGAACTGCTGGCCATCGTGCTGCGGCGCGAAGGCTACGAAGTGCTGCTCGCTGAAAACGGCCGGATGGCCGTGGAGCTTCTGGAACGGGAGCCCGTCGACCTGCTCATCTCCGACATCAAGATGCCCGATCTGAGCGGCGTGGACGTGCTGCGCGCCGCGAAGAAGATCGACCAGGACATTCTCGGGATCATGATCACGGCGTTCGCGTCCACGGAAACGGCCGTTGAGGCCATGCGCCTCGGCGCGTGCGATTACATCAGCAAGCCGTTTGACGTCGACCTTCTCAAGATGAAAGTCCGGGAGAAGATCGAGAACCGGCAGCTGAAGCAGGAGAACGTGCTCCTGAAACGCACGCTGGGGCTGAGCCATCAGTTTTCCAACATCATCGGCCGCAGCGAGCCGATGCTCAGCGTCTTCAAGATGGTCGACACCGTCGCGCGCACCAACAGCACGATCCTCCTGACCGGCGAGTCCGGCACGGGCAAGGGGCTCGTGGCGCAGGCGATTCACTTCAACTCGCTGCGGCGGGACAAGCCGATGGTGGCCGTCAATTGCGGCGCCATGCCAGAGGCGCTGCTCGAGTCCGAGTTGTTCGGGCACATGCGGGGCTCGTTCACCGGCGCCGACAGCAACAAGAAGGGTCTGCTCGAGGTCGCCGAGCGCGGCACGGTGTTCCTGGACGAAATCGGCGAGATGAGCCCCGTCATGCAGGTCAAGCTCCTGCGCGTGCTCCAGGAGCGGCGCTTCCGGCGCGTGGGCGGGCTGGAAGAACTCCAGGCCGACATCCGTGTCGTGGCCGCCACGAATCAGGATCTCACGAAGGCCGTGGCGGAGGGCCGCTTCCGGGAAGACCTGTTCTATCGCATCAACGTCATTCCCATCGCGCTGCCCCCGCTGCGGGATCGCCGCGAGGATATCCCGCTGCTGGCCGACCATTTCCTGGCGAAGTTCAGCGAGCAGATGGGCAAGCCGATCCAGGGCATCGCCAGGGAGGCCGTGGACCTGCTCGCGCACTACGATTGGCCGGGGAACATCCGCGAGCTGGAAAATGTGATCGAGCGCGCGGTGGCGCTCGAATCGACCGCGGCGATCCTCCCTGAGAGTCTGCCGGCCACGATTCGTGGCGACATGGCGCCACGCGTCGTGGCCTCGTCAGACGGGTTGCCCGACTCGGGTTTCGACCTCGAGGCGCACGTGAAGGAAGTCGAGCGGGGATATATCTCCGAGGCCCTCAAGCGGGCAGGGGGCAACCTGACCAAGGCCGGGAAGCTCCTGGGGCTCGAGTTTCGGCAGGTCCGCTATCTTGTGAAGAAGTACAACCTCAGGTGACAAACTCCGTCGATCTCGCCTGACATAAATTGTCAAGCTGCCGTTCAGTGGCACCGTGATTGCTACTTAGGTTTGACGTTGTAAGTAACTGCAAAATAAAGCATTACGAGACTATTTCGCACATTAAATTTGAGCTGGCATCGGGGTTGCTCTTACATCCCGCGTGTGCTGCCGATAGGGCAATCACGAAACCTGGTTCTTTTTAGAGGAGAGAGACAATGACGAAGATGCGCAATGCCAAGGGCTTCACCCTCATCGAGCTGCTGATCGTGGTCGCGATCATCGGCATCATCGCGGCGATCGCGGTGCCCGGACTCCTGCGCGCCCGCATGTCGGGCAACGAAGCGTCGGGCATCGGGTCGCTGCGCGCGATCAACAGCGGCCAGGCGAGCTACTCGTCCAGCTGCGCGGCCGGCGGCTACGCGGTCAGCCTGGTGGACCTGG
>Ga0315281_10005215_pt1 | contig 18636 bp, 18 predicted proteins | sample YL17G07_0_MG_FD_204540 | JGI IMG/M metagenome (GOLD analysis project Ga0315281, IMG submission 204540) | Sediment microbial communities from Yellowstone Lake, YNP, Wyoming, USA - YL17G07_0 | ecosystem: Environmental > Aquatic > Freshwater > Lake > Sediment | place: USA: Wyoming | collected...
TGGCGCGCGGCGCGACCGATGGTCTGGATCAGTGAACGCTCGGAGCGCAGGAAGCCTTCCTTGTCGGCGTCGAGAATCGCGACCAGCGACACCTCGGGAATGTCCAAACCCTCGCGCAGCAGGTTGATCCCGACCAGCACATCGAACACACCGAGGCGCAGGTCGCGGATGATCTCGACGCGCTCGACGGTTTCGATATCGGAATGCAGATAACGCACCTTGATGCCGTGCTCGGAAAAATATTCGGTGAGCTGCTCGGCCATGCGCTTGGTCAGCGTGGTGACCAGCACGCGCTCGCCCTGCTTCACGCGCAGGTTCACTTCGCTCATCAGGTCGTCCACCTGATGCATGGCGGGGCGCACTTCGATCTGCGGGTCGACCAACCCGGTGGGGCGCACCAGCTGTTCGACCACCTGCCCGGCGTGCTCGGCCTCATACACGGAAGGCGTGGCGGAAACGAACACGCTTTGGCGCATCACCTTCTCGAATTCGTCGAAGCGCAGCGGGCGGTTGTCCATCGCGGATGGCAGACGGAATCCGTAGTTGACCAGATTCTCCTTGCGCGCGCGGTCGCCCTTGTACATGCCGCCCACCTGCGGAATCATCACGTGGCTTTCATCCAGAAACATCAACGCGTTGGGCGGCAGATAATCCAGCAGCGTCGGCGGCGGCGCGCCGGCCGGGCGGCCCGACAGGTGGCGCGAATAATTTTCGATGCCTTTGGTGAAACCGATCTCGTTGAGCATTTCCAGATCGTGGCGGGTGCGCTGTTCGATGCGCTGCGCCTCGACCAGTTTGCCCTCGCGCTGAAAGAACGCGATGCGCTCGGCCAGCTCGACCTTGATGGTTTCCAGCGCGGCCACCACCGTGCTGCGCGGCGTCACGTAATGGCTGGACGGATAGACGGTGTAGCGCGGCACTTTTTGCAGGATGTGTCCGGTGAGCGGATCGAACAGCGATAAGGACTCCACCTCGTCGTCGAACAGCGTCAGGCGCAGCGCGTTCTCGCTGCTTTCCGCCGGAAAGATGTCGATCACGTCGCCGCGCACGCGGAAGGTACCGCGCGTGAAGTCAATCTCGTTGCGCTCATATTGCATTTCGACGAGGCGTTTGATCACGTCGCGCTGGTGCATCTTTTCGTTGTGGCGCAAATGCAGGATCATGCCGTGGTAATCCACCGGATCGCCGATACCGTAGATCGCCGAGACGGTCGCGACAATGATGCAGTCTTCGCGCTCCAGTAGCGCTTTGGTGGCGGACAGGCGCATCTGCTCGATCTGCTCGTTGATGCTGGAATCTTTCTCGATAAACATATCGCGCGACGGCACATAGGCCTCGGGCTGGTAATAGTCGTAATAGGAAACGAAATACTCGACTGCATTCTCGGGAAAGAACTCGCGAAACTCGGAATACAGCTGCGCCGCCAGCGTCTTGTTCGGTGCCATCACGATTGCCGGACGGCCAAGTTGCGCGATGACATTGGCCATGGTGAAGGTCTTGCCTGAACCGGTCACACCGAGCAGCGTCTGGAATGCCAAGCCATCGTTGACACCCTCCACCAGTTGCGCGATAGCCGCAGGCTGGTCGCCCGCCGGTTCGAACGGCTGGTGCAGGCGGTAGGGGCTGTTGGGGAAGGTGATGACGGTCATGGTGAGGTGCATATTGTACGGGGAATGGGGCGATTGCTACTCAGCGGGGGTGCTAGGGAATATGGTCAAGTATACGAAGCCAAGAGCAAGCGGCGTTAAGTGCATTGGCACAAATCAGATGTATCTGCCCCCCTCATTAACCCCTATCGCCCTTTAGGGAATCTCTGATTAAGTCCAGAACGATTTCGTTTCATAATGTCAGAAGCGAAGATCGAACAAACGGATTAGAACGATGAAACAAACAACACTCTCTGCTGGCAGCTTTGACCGCTACACCAAGACGACGCGACGCGCTGCGTTCCTGGCGGACATGGATCGCGTTGTGCCATGGTCTGCCCTGTGCGCCCTGATTGAACCGGTTTACCCGAAGGCCGGGAATGGGCGACCACCTGTCGGTCTTGAGCGCATGCTGCGCATCTACTTCCTCCAGAACTGGTTCAACCTCTCCGATCCCGCTGTGGAAGAAGCGCTCTATGACTCGCTGTCCATGCGCGAATTCGTGGGCATTGATCTGGGACGGGAAGGCGCACCGGATGAAACGACGGTGTGTAAATTCCGCCATCTGCTGGAACAACATGGAATGGGCGCGCGCCTGTTCGAGGAAGTCGGACGGCATCTGCAAACCAAAGGGCTGAAGGTATCGACCGGCACCATCGTCGACGCGACCATCATCAATGCCCCGTCCTCGACCAAGAATCAGGACAAAGCGCGCGACCCGGAGATGCACCAGACCAAGAAGGGCAACCAGTGGTACTTCGGCATGAAGGCGCACATCGGTGTGGACAGCAAAACCCGTCTGATCCACTCGATTGTTGCAACAGCCGCCAACGAACACGATAAGCACGCGCTCCCACAATTGCTGCACGGCAACGAACGGCGCGTGTATGGCGACTCCGCCTATTCCAGCCAAAAGACGTTGATCGCCCAAGCTGCGCCCAAGGCGCGTGACTTCACCAACCAGAAGGGGTTCCGCAACCGAGGATTGACCGAGCGGGAACAGGAGAAGAACAGCAGGAAGTCGAGTGTGCGCGCCAAGGTCGAGCATGCCTTCCTCATCATCAAGCGCATCTTCGGCTTTGCCAAGGTCAGCTATCGCGGCATGATGAAGAACGGCAATCGCCTGTTCGTTGTGGCGGCACTGGCCAATCTGTTCATGGCGCGACGGCATCTGTTGCGACTTCCGCAGGAGAGGTGCGTCTGATGAACGGGGAATCGACCGGAATGGTCGGCGAAATGATCCTTGCCAGGGCAATTTCCGGCCCATTCGAGTATCCACCGCAGATTGTGCGCGCGTCGTTCTCATTTGTTGTTACTTGTTCAGACCTTCCTTAGCTAAATCTAGCTACGCTTAAGTCTATCGTTTACTTCATATTTAGGCATAGCCTGCAACTTCCTCATCAATTCAAAGGACACATCATTCAAGTTGTAACTCCGCCGAAGATCACTTGCCATCTTTAACATCAGCCGCGCAGTCATTTCTGCGTCGGCCAATGCGCGGTGAAATCCTCCAGAAGTTTCAATGCCAGCATGTTTAACCAGTGTCTCCAACTTATGATTGGGAGCACTTTGGTAAACTCGGCGCGCTATCCTCATTGAGCAAATAATCGGCTGTCTGGCCTGATGCCCGATTCGATCCAGTTCTGCATCAAGGAATTTCTTGTCAAAAGAAGCGTTGTGCGCAACCAGTGGTGTGCTTCCGATGAAAGCGGAAAAGTCACGCATCACTCCTGAAATTGGCGGAGCTTTGGAAATCATGCCATTGGTGATACCTGTCAACTCCTGAATGAAGGATGGCACATACACCCCCGCATTCATCAGGCTCTGAAATTTGTCTACTATCTGCCCTTTTTCTACCAGCACAGCAGCAACCTCCGTCGCTCGTGCCCCACAGCTTGGCTCAAGCCCAGTCGTCTCAAAATCCAGAACAATGAATGTTTCGCGCATACCGATCTGCACCTAAAAAACAATTCCTCGCTTGCTGGCAGCTTTTTCCAACAAGGGGGATTGTTGCTTCAATGTGGTAGATAGGGTCTCAATCATATTTTCAAGTCGACCTAACCTCTGATTTGCTTGCTCCATCAAGATTTCATGTTTTTTCAATGTTCCCGCAGTTGTCTGCAAGCTTGTAGCAGTACGATCAAGCGCACCGCATACTTCATTAAGCCGTTGTGCGGCCTCGGGGTAGGCTTTGACACGCTCGGCCAGCTCGCGCAGTGATTTTTCTGCATGCAGAATATCTTGCGTTGCTTGTTTAAGTTCTATTTCATTGCTCATTTAGTTAGAGTCCTCCAAGGTCAGGAAAAGAATTTGCCAATTTACTACTAAGGTTCTCAAGCCATCGTGTTCGAACTGCTCCGTGCCTAGCGTAATCTTGAATCGCGTCATCGCTGAATCCATTATCAACAAGCCAAGAGCCGAATCTGGATTCGATTCGTGAGCTAAGTGTGTCGTCAAGCTCTCCGGAAAAGCGCACTGCGAAGGCAGCCCCGCATTTTGTATCTTCCAAGCCTACTGAATCCTCGCCGTATTGTAATGCGGCCTCAAACTCCTCAACACCTCGGTCAATCCCGTCTGCCGTGGGGTCTACTCTGCTTACGGCGCTGAGGAATAATAGCGCCGGATGATTTGGATAACTTTCCAGCACTCGCTGACATGCACCATGTAGCTCACGCAAATCGTCGCGCTGACTAATTTCATCGGTCAGCTTTTCCCATCCAGACGCGGTCGCCTGCCTGGCTAATCTTTCCAAAACAGCAGTAAATTTTTCGGAAACTTGAAGGTATAAAAGAAGGTCCCGGCGAAGCGCATCTGTATCATTAACGCCAGTACGAGCCAACTCAAGCATCTGCCTTGATGCCTGACGGCGTTTTCTCTCAATTTGCGAATATACGTAATTCACAATGGATTTAATCGCCGCATGCTCCACCTCTTCAGTCGTAACTCCATTCAGGATTGCTTCCTCGCCATCAATCCGCGATGAAATTTGATAGCGTTGCGCATATTCTCGAAAATGACGCGCATAGTGACGTGCTAGTTCATGTGGATTATCGCGAACCGCAAGCCAATCCTCTTTCAGAGAAGGTTCAAGGGTATGAAGGCGATAGTCTTTGGTGTAATCCTCGATAACGCCCAGCAGAATCAGTCTGATGATTGCGTACTCGCTCGAAAGATTTTCCTCATCACCACCGAACTTTATTACTACGCGCTCACCTTTGCCAACACTCTCTCTAATCTGTGTAATCGTTTGAGTCAGCGCCTTGATGTCTCCTTCCGGCCCGACGAATGTCTTATCGTGGAAGAAAAAAGTCCGAATGAAATCTCCACCAGAGAATTTCCCGCCTTTTTGTTGGAATTCTTGGTATGCACTGCGTGCGTCATCAAGGCTGGCTCTTGGGTCAAGTATCCGGTTAGTAATTATTGAATCTTCGTCCGAAAAAAGCATGATAGCCTTTCCATTCCTGCCATCGCGGCAAGCTCGGCCAATTTCTTGGTAGTAGGCTTCAGGAGATGGAGGCGCCATCCAGTGAATTACCTGGCGTATGGACGGCTTATCTATCCCCATCCCGAATGCCTTGGTTGCAATCATCACCTTAAAACTATGCTTCGTTCCACTGATGTATTCACGCTGCCACAGTTCTTTTTGCTCATTCCAACTCTTGTCGTCATTAGCCCAGCTTGGCTTGCAACTATCAATCTCTTCTTGAGAAAGAGACGTTGCCCTCCTGCGAAGTTTGACGGCAGCATACTTGTTCCATTCCGGAGCCTGGCCGGTGTAAAAGCGATAAGCATTATCTGGTAACACTTCGCTGATGGCGGCAGCCGCACCCATAACACCGTCACCGCCGCCAACGAAAGGACAAAAAATCAATAGGCCATCACGAAGCTCAGATGGCAACTGATAAAAATCGCTTGTGAGCTTGCTAATGCGCTTGCCTTTTGCTTTCTGCTCGGTGGAGAAACAAATTATCTCAATCTCTGGCCTATCTAGTCGTCTTGCCCGAACCACAGCATCTGATGCATTTATCCCCAGTTCGCGCATCACGTCCGACAGCACAATGGATGATGCCGTCCCCGTCAATGCGACCAGCGGAGCTGACACACCAAGACGCCGTGTACGGTCACGGGCTATACGGCTCAAACTCAAATAGGCAGGTCGAAACTCATGCCCCCACTCACTGACGCAGTGGCATTCGTCAATGACGATCTGCGCAATATCGCCGCGCATGGCACGATATTCCGACAAATCATCCCGAAATGAGGCAATCAAAAAACGCTCTGGAGTAAGCAGAAGAAAACGTGCGCCCGGAGCATGAATTCCTTGTACTTCGTCTCTGTGTTCGATGCCGCTCATAAGCATTGATGCCACGGATATCCCCATTTCACCCAGCCGTTCGTACTGATCCTGGATCAACGATCGAAGCGGGGAGACATAAATCGTCAACCCTCCAAGCAGCAGGCCGGATAGCTGGTAAGTCAGGCTCTTGCCAGCCCCGGTTGGCAGAAGACCGACCACATCTTTGCCAGTGAGAATGTGGGAGATAATTTCAAACTGCCCCTCCCGCAGAGATGTTTTACGGAAAATATCGCGAACAAACGATGTGATCAAATCAGGATCGGGGGCTGTCTTCAAAATAAGGCGGCGACCATATCGCCTATCGTATTGCCCGCCATCACATTGAGCCGTGCGTGAGCACGCCAGCGCGCCCCCCGGCTTTTCATCTGGCGCGAGATGAGGCTGAATGACCGATATGTCAATCAATAGCTTTGGCGCGTTTCCATCGTTAATGATTTCTGGTGCGTCGGCGAAGCCGTGCAAACGCCTCAGGCGTCCAAACCAATCACGAATATCCTCCAGAGCGAGTTCAGCGACATCTGTATCGCGCTCGACAAAGCCAATCCGCCAAAACTCATCCCACGGGAGCACCCCTTTTCGCAACGCTTCCAAAATCAAGAATTGAATACGTGCCACAACCGTTGCTCCCCAAACGCAAGACAGCAAAGTACGGCTACGTGGTTCGGTAATTTTCTGTGCCAGCCCCCATCCCTCTGATTGGTTATTGCCAGAAATACGACTTTTCAATTCATCTTGTAACGCCCCCTTATTCGCAAGGCCGTCGGTTGGTATGCGCCATACATCCCACCCAGCATCCCGCAGAGCCTTGTCACGTTCTTCATCATGCGCAGACTCGTCAATCTCCTCATGCTGGTATCCATCAATTTCTATAACAAGCCGAACTCCTCGTCCTGTATCAAGCGAAAAATCTACACGCTGTTTGAGAAATGAAACTGAGTTAACCCCGAGTTCTCCGAATATCGGCTGCAAGCGCAAGAAATCCAAGAGCGGAAAGCCCAGCACGGGCACAAGCACCTCAAGAAAAAAATGACGTTCTGCCTCACTACCACTGAACCCAGATGGAACGGATTCCCATATATTCATCGCATCGTAATCGGCTGCCTCGCACTTCCATCTACCCGTAACAAGTGCGTTCTGAAAAGCAGAATCGGTTGGCGCTGAACGCATGGGAGCATATTCAAGATTGCCATTACTGGTGGCCGTCTTTGCCAGTTCCCAACCAAGCTCAATATTGAAACGCTCAGCCAATGCTTGCTCCACCCTCCAGGATGGAACCGACCACGCGCCTCGTTCCAATAGTCCTTGAGCAATATCAATCACTGCCCGTTGTTCTGGAGTAATTTCTGTTGTTGCGCCAGCGACCTGAACATCCCAACGATGACTGCCTGTCATGAACAGAAGATTTCTATTGGGAGTATTGGGATTCAGCAGCGCTCTGGAATCAAACGCGCCGCCCCATAGGTTTGGGGTGCGAAGAAATGATGGGAACGCCGACAATCTAGCTATGTTTGCAATCATATATTCCAATAATTCGCTAGGCTAACCGAGCAACAAGATGCCACGGAACGCATCCACCTAATGAGCCGGAACGAATGGCGCGGGCGTAATGTCCGTCTGATTGAAGTCGTTTCCCTTGAATAACAGAGTCTCGTTGCGCGCCTTGGCAAGCGCATAAGCGCAGCAGTCTCCAAAATTCAAACTGGCGGGATGGCGGCCCTTGCCGTAGCGCCGATAGGCTGCACGCGCAATTCGTTGCTGCGCATCGTCAAAGGCGACGATTTCGAATTGTGCAAGACTCAGCAGTTCATCCAGCAGTGCGAGCCCGGCCTCACCTTTTTTGCTTTCGATGACGATGGATGCTTCAAGGGCAGAGACTGCGCTGATAATACGCGGGGTAGCTGAGGCAATCGCGGCGGAGAGCATCTCGGCATCCGGCTCGTTCAAAAGAATCGCGATCAGCGCCGAGGTGTCTACGATCATTATTTACTGCGGCAATCCGGCCTTGTTGTAACCAAGAATTTCGTCCGCGCTACGCGGATCGAGATCGGGGAGCGCCTTGCAGCGTGCAGTGATTTTCAGGATGGCATCGCGGGTGACGGCGTTCATGCCCGGCATCTTCAGGCTGACCAATTGCGCTTCAAGGGCGCGCACAATCACGTCGGGGACAGTGCCGCCGATTTTTTGTGCGAGCTCCTGAGCGAGTTGCTCGGCTTTGGGGTCGGTAATCAGTAAAGACATGGGCGCACTATAAGGGAGGTTAAGGTATCAGGCAATCTCCATAAGCCCTTTTTTCTGGATCAATGCCAGCAAACGCAAAGCCGGGCCACCCGGTTTTTTTACACCGCGCTCCCAATCGGAAACCAGATTTTTTGAAACGTTCAGGTAACGGGCAAAAACCGGCTGGGAAATGTGTTCGCGCAGGCGCAGGGCTTTGATCTCCTCGGGGCTGAGTGTATGCACGGGTGTCAGACAGGCTTCGTCAAACTCGCGCATGGTCTGTTTGTTGATGGCGGCCACCTCGTGCAGCGCCTCCATCGTTTCATGGATGGAGGCAAGGGCATCGCTACGATATTTTTTAGGCATTTTATGCTACCTCCTCAAACTGTCCATTTGCAACCAGCTCACTCAACTGCACATCCGTCAGGGACAGGACGTGTTGGCCATTTTCTTGAACTGCGCCTCTTCATCCGCGCGGATGTTGCCGAGTTCGCTCTTGGAAAAACCGTACACGAAAATCGACAACTCGCCTTTGCGAAAAAGAACGATGCTACGGTAGCCCTTGGATTTGCTTTCTCCGGGGTGGGCGATGCGTTGTTTGATGACACCACCGCCCAAATCCGCATCAACCTGCCCACTTTCAGCTCGTTCGACAGCATCCCAAAGCGCATCCGCCGAGATTTTTTCTTTTCGAGCAAAGTGCCCAAACCATGCGTTCTTGAAAACCTTCAAGCCGAACTCCGATGCTCACGCGCTCAGTGCATCACACTTGGTGTTACACAAATAGTAGAGTAATTTTCGATGCCCTTGGTGAAGCCGATCCCGTGTGTTCGCAATCCGTGTGGGCAAAAAAACTTGCCCACCCTACAAAACGCGATGCGCTCGGCCAGCTCGGCCTTGATGGCTTCCAGCGCGGGCAACACCGTGGCACGCGGCATCACATAATGGCTGGACGGATAAGCCTCGGGCTGGCAGTAGTCGTAATAGGAGACGAAATACTCCACCGCATTCTCGGGGAAAAATTCGCGAAACTCGGAATACAGCTGCGCCGCCAGCGTTTTGTTCGGTGCCATCACGATTGCCGGACGGCCAAGTTGCGCGATGACATTGGCCATGGTGAAGGTCTTGCCTGAACCGGTCACACCGAGCAGCGTCTGGAATGCCAAGCCATCGTTGACACCCTCCACCAGTTGCGCGATAGCCGTAGGCTGGTCGCCCGCCGGCTCGAATGGCTGATGCAGTCGGTAGGGGCTATTGGGGAAAGTTTGGAGGCTCATGCTGTCGGCAAGTCTACCACCATGCGAATCATCAACGCCTTGTTGTCAGGGTCGATTGCGCTCAATAAGGGCGGTACGGCTCTTCCACCTTCTGTGTGTCTCCTGCCTTCTTCATTTCGTCCTCTGCTGCTTTCTGCGCTTCTCCTGCTTTCTTCATTTCGTCCTCTGCTGCTTTCTGCTTAACTATTTGCTTTACCTGTTCACGGTTTTCCGCAGGAACCTTGCTGAATGCTTTGTATTTCTTACGGGCGGCTTCACGCTGTTTTGGGGTAAGTTTGCTCCACACGACCAAACGTTCGCGAAAACGCTGTTTTTGCTCAAGATTGAGACGCGGGTAATGTTTCGTTGTTTTGAGCAAGCGCTGTTGCTGTAACTCCGGCAACCCGTCCCACTGTTGCGACAAGGGAGCCAATGCCTCTTGTTGTGCGGGCGTAAGCGAGCGCCAGGGCTCTGCCAAAGCGTTGGCGGATACGCCAGCCAGCGCCAACACCCAAGAAAGCAGAATTAATAATTTACGCATGTACAGGGTAAATTAGTGATCAACAAAAACCTCTATCGGCAGCTCATCAGTCAGAATCGCAACATCCAGTTCGCCAATCCGCTGCTCTTCCGCATGATGCCAGTAACTCACCCCACTGACGACAACGGATGCAAGCAACGCAGCTATGATCATCTGTTGCACGGAGTGCGGCAGCACCCAGTGCATCCAGTCATTTACGTGGGGATGCCCAGCGCCATTTGATGCGAGGGTAAAGGCAGGCGCATGGGCAGACTGCCTTTCCAGTGCCTTTTGGCGCGCACGGCTCAACGATAATAGAACCTGCCCGCTCATCTGGCGCGTGCTGCGATCGAGTAACTGCTTGATTTTAATTGGCTCTAATTCAGTATTCATAATTTAACTCCCTTGGCTTCAAGTGCCGCAGCCAGCGTGTGTGTCGCCCGCGAACAGTGTGTTTTCACGCTACCCTCGGCACAATTCATCGCTTTTGCCGCATCGGCGGTATCCAACCCTTCCCAATAACGCAGCAGGAAGGCTTCGCGTTGACGCGCCGGAAGATTGCTCAACTCATGTTCAATCAACGCGATGGTTTGTTTTTGCTGCAAAGATTCATCGGGGGTTGCCGGAGCGGACTGGTTTTCACTGTCCTCAAGCACATCCAGAGGGTCAAATTCTTCTTCCCCGTCCTTGGGTTGCAGGGAAGAAAAAAGCGTTGTCCAAGCCATCCGCACTTTTCGCCTGCGGCAGAAATCACGAATCGTGTTTTGCAAAATACGCTGGAACAACAACGGCAATTCTCCGGCAGGTTTGCTGCCGTATTTTTCCGCCAATTTCACCATCGCATCCTGAACGATGTCCAGCGCATCGTGTTCATTCCGTACGGCAAACACCGCATGCTTATATGCGCGGCGCTCGACACTACCAAGAAATTGACTTAATTCAGCATGGCTGGCCAGTTTACCCACTCCTAGAAATTTCGCCTATAGTAACAAATTGCCGCCCGCAACGCGCCAGCGACCATGAAGGCCTCTGATTTCGGCTATTTTCATTATTGAGGTTCCCTCGGTTTTTCGTCTTCCAACAGGTGGAGCTCATGCTACCAGCTTTCATCTTATTAATAGTGATGAGCCAGTCCTTCAGAGGGTGGTGTTGAGTATCTGCAATTGGCACGAAACGGATTTAGCATCTTGCTAATTGCCCGCCACAAAGCGGTCATACATGATCAATTAAGATTAGCCGGTAGCGACCGACCGTTCAGGCCGAGGATGAGACGGTGTCACACCTGCCAATTGTTGAGATATTTTTCCAGCCAGAATAGGCCAACGATGGTCTTGCTGTCACTGATCTTGCCAATCCGTACCCACTCTACCGCCTCCGGCAATGACAATTCAAATACTTCGAGAAATTCGCCGTCATCCAGCTTGCGCCCCTGATAGGTTAGCCGACGTGCCAGAAAATATTCTATACGCTCATCAGCGTAACCGATGCATGGCCAAGCGGTGGTGAGATGTGTCCACTCACCTGCCACATAGCCAGTTTCTTCCAGCAACTCACGTTGTGCTGTAAGCAGAATACCTTCGCCACGATCAATCTTCCCGGCCGGCAATTCGACGAACTCGCGTTGCGGCGCATAGCGGAATTGCCGCTCCATCACCAGATTGCCGTTATCCAGCAGTGCCAGCACCGCCACTGCACCGGGGTGAACGACGTATTCGCGGCTGCTCACTTTGCCATCCGGCAACCGCACGTTGTCCTTGCGCACCTGCATGAAGCCGCCTTCGTACACCACGGCGGTGTCCAGGCATGTTTCTTTTAGACTCATTTTGTCCCTCTATCCGATGATGATAATTTCAGGGTCAAAGCGGCAAAAATAATGCCGTAGCGAAGGTTTGCACCGTACGCGTAATAGTGCGTTGCAGTTTTTCAGACAGGGTTATTGCGTATAAATCCAGACTGCCGATCATTTTCCCGAATTCGCGTTCAAAACTGAGGTTGTGCTCGCGATCATTCAATTCATTGGTCAGCAAATAAAGCTCACCCTTATCGTCGCGCGCATTGGAGAGTTTCCACACGGCAATCTCAATGTTTCGTGCGGCGTTGTAAACATTTTGCGGGTCGACGGTGTCGGTCAGGTAAAACTCGGATTTCCCGCCATGCGCTTTGATCAACATGGTCTGTATGCCGGCGATTAACGACAATACCCGGTCACCTGGGTACTCCGGTTTGAATGCCTGCTGGATGGCATCTGTACCTTGTGCCTTGCCGATTTCCACAAATTGCCAACCATGCTGGTTCGTAAAAACAGCGTTCACCCAAACCTCCACGTTGCTGGCGGTACTTTTTTTGAGTTCGCGCGGATTACGCTTGTAAAGTTTGGTCATCAATACGCGCAGGGCTTGCGTGTTTTCGCGCATTTCAACGTCGGCCAGGTGGTCAAAATCTGATTTGCCGAGCTGTTCGAACAAACTGCGTTCATTCTGCTGTGGAATGGGTTTGTTATTTTTGGCCGGGTTTGTGGCGGCGCAAGCAGCCAATGCAATGCTAGCGCAGAGGATGAGCAGGCGGTAACTGTTTAGCGGCATTTAACGAGCCCACAGCACGTTTGTTTGGTGTGGTAGATTCGGGTGGTCCGTCTCTGTGAAACCGGTATCACGAGTGGCGCAGAGCTTGCCTGAATTCGTCATGGAAGTGGTGAAAGGCACTGTCAAGTAACAGTACGGCACCGTTGATGAGATGGCAGCGCCCGCTACCGGGCAGCATGGCGCAGAGGTTTTCCAGCGTGGCGAGATCGGCTGCCGTGCCGCGCCCGGTATCGATACGATCCAGAAGGCGACTCATGGTGGCAGTGCCAATCTTGCACGAGTTGCATTGGCCGCACGATGAATGCGCAAAGAAGCGTTCGTATTCGGCCACGCGCTTGACGATGCCCGTGCCTTCAGAAATGACGATCATCGCGCCAGTACCAAGGTTGCTGCCGCGCGCGCGCAGAGATTCGAAATCCATGGCCACATCGAGGTCGGCAGGTGTTAGCAGGGTGCTCGAAGGCCCGCCGGTAAACACCGCTTTGAGCGGTTTGCCCGATAGCAGGCCGCCGCCGTGAACAAAGATCAGCTCGCGTAACGGCGTGCCCATCGGCAGCTCAAACACGCCGGGGTGCAGCACGTCACCGCTCAAGGAATACAGCTTGGTGCCGGTGGCTGCGCCTTTTCCGAGCGACTGGAACCAAGCGGCGCCGTGTTTTACGATGTGCGGCACATTAGCTATGGTTTCGACATTGTTGATCAGGGTCGGACAGTTATGTACGCCAGCCTGCGCCGGATAGGGCGGCTTGCCGCGCGGGAAAGGAAAACGGCCTTCGACCCATTCCATGGATGCGGTTTCTTCGCCGCCGATATAGTGCCCGGAGCCGGGCAACAGCTCAAATTCCAGCGGCCTGCCGAGTGCGGTCGAAGCGAGCGCCGGCAGATCCGAGGCTTGCCATTGTTCGAGTGCGGACTTCATCGCCGCCAGCGAACGGGTCAAATCGGGGTTGATGTAAAACACGACGCGATTGGCGCCGACTGCCAGCGCCGCCACTGCGGCACCTTCGATTACCTGGTGCGGTGTTTCCTCCAGCAACAGGCGATCCTTGAAGGTGCCCGGCTCGTCCTCGTTGCCGTTTACCACTAGATATTTGTCCGGTTTTGGCGCTTCAGCAGCGACCGCATCCCACTTGCGCCAGGCTGGGAAGCCGCTGCCACCCAAGCCGCGCAAATCGGCAAGGCGTATTTCCTCGCGCACGGCAGCCGGGTTTTGCGCGGCACGGACCAGCGCTTCACCGCCGCCCAAACTGCGCCAGCGAACCATATCGGCACCGATGCGCTGATCAGGATGAAGCAGTACGGGCGCGGCGCATCGCGCCTCTACCGTAGATTTATGGTTCAGCGATTCCATACGCCTCCCGCCGCGTAAGGCGGCAATACCTGTGGCGCTCGCTGTGTCATTGGCATACCGGCGAGAGTCAGGGCGCGGCGCAGCCGATTGACATGTTCGAGGGTAACTTTTTTGGGGCCGCGGTCACGGTTGGCGGTGGCCGCGATGCCGGCGCGACGGCCAAAACTGATGATCTCGAGCAGGGCATTTCCCATGATGCGGTTGCGCCCGTGGATGCCTCCTGACACTTCGCCCACCGCGTACAGGCCGGGCACCGTGGTGGCACCGTTGGTGTCGATGACGGCGCCGCCATTCTGGTAGTGCAGGGTCGGATGGACGAGCAATGGCTCGACACGCGGGTCGATGCCGGAGACTCGGGTGCGCGTCATCAGATTGGGGAATTGCTGCTCCAGCAGACCGGGGTTAGCGCGTTCCATGCGTGGTGTATCGAGCCATACCCCGGCGCGCTGGTCGTCGATACGGATGCCGCGCCCCTCGCTGCATTCGCGCAGGATGGCGGAGCTTACGACATCGCGCGGCTGGAGCTCGTCGATGAAACGGTGCCCGAGGCCATTTACCAGCAGCGCTCCCGCCGCGCGCACTCCCTCGGTTACCAGTTTCCCGGACAAATGTGATGGATGCACCAGGCCCGTGGGGTGGTACTGGAATGAATCCAGTTCGCACAGTTTTGCGCCGATGCGGTATGCCAGCACCAGTCCGTCGCCGGTCGCACCCAGATGATTGGAAGTCGGGAAACCGTTCAGATGCAGCCGCCCCAGCCCGCCGGTTGCAAGTATGACGGAGCGGGTGCGCACGATGCGCAGCTGGCCGTCAAGCAGCGAGGTGAGTACCGCGCCCACGCATTTTTGCCCGGTTTCGTTGGACAGCAGCTCGACGGCGGGGCTCTGCTCCCAGACTTCGATGCTGCGATGCTGGATCACCGCCTCGCGCAGTACGCGCATCATTTCCAGACCGGTGTAATCGCGGCAATGGACGAGGCGCGCGGCGCTCATGCCGCCCGCCCGCCTCGTATGCAGGTCGCCGCTGGAGGTCTGCTCGAACTGCATGCCCTGGCGTATCAACCAGCGCAGCACTTCCGGGCCGTCTTCGGCCATGGCGGACACCAGCGCCGGGTCGGCGGCGTGGTGGCCACCGCGCAGGGTGTCCTGAATATGCCGCTGGATCGAATCGTCCGGCTCGATGGCAGCCTGGATGCCGCCTTCCGCCATGACTGTATTGCTATCGCCGAGGCGTAACTTGGTGGCCAGCAGAACGCGCGCGCCACTTTCGGCTGCAGCCAATGCTGCCGCGCAGCCCGCGCCGCCGCCGCCGATGACCAGCACGTCGATGTCGGTTACCGGTGTGCCGGCCAAATCGGCTTCATCGATGAACGCTTCGGCTTGCAGAAGCCCGGCCAGCTCGTGTTGGCAGTCTTCTCCCGCATTGGCGCCCACCGTCAGTTTGATCACGCTGTCGCGCAGGTGATCCGGGTGGTAGGTGTTGAGCAGCGCGTCGATATCGGCCACTTCGGGCAGCGGCCCGAGATCGGCATCGGCGCGATAATTGGCCAGTGCCTCCGCCAGAGGAATGCCATTACTCATTTTTTTCGTTCACCTGAAAGTCGCGAAGCGAGGCGTTCGCTCTTTCTCCCGAGGATTGAAAAGTGCATTTCACGTTTGCCTCCTCTCCCGCTTGCGGGGGAGGATTGAGGTGGGGGGCTTTCTCCGGGGGAAAGTTGGATAGGGGGATACGGGCACGAGTTTCATTGCCTGAAGTGGCATCTTTGCTGCGCCCGTCCGGTGCAGTTTTTGATTTGTTCTGGCGCAACTCTTCCAGCCGGTTGATCAGGTTGGGTGGGCGCAGATGAAAATGGGCCGTGACACGCCGACTGAACAGGCCCACATGAGCCGGTGCGATCAATTCCGGGCAGGCGGAATCGCACAATTCGCACATGATGCACTCGAAAAAGGTTTCTCCCGCCTCGCGGTAACGGCCCGCTGCGGCCTGCGCAACGCCGTTTTCGACGGCAATGCCCTTGGGGCAGGCAATGTTGCAGCCGTGGCAGTGCCGGCAGCGCGATGCTTCGGGGAAAATCTTGTGGAAGCGCGCATGAAGATCCCAGCCATCATCGAGATCGTTGATTTCGTAATGGTGCTGGGGAGCCGATGCAGGCGGCATGAACACGACTTCGATGCCGCTCTCAACGAAGGTCTGGCAGGCGAGACCCACCGTTACCTCCTTGCCGCGCCGCAACATGACACGGCAGGAGCCGCATACTCCCTCCATGCAGCCGACGCTCGTTATCTGCGGTACGCCAGCGTGCCATGCGGCCTCGACCAGAGTCACACCCGCAGACGCATTGACGGCAAGGCCGTTGATGGTCAGGGCGACATCGGGCGGCTGGCCGCTCTCGTTAACGTGAACCTCGCGCAGCGATTCCGGGGTTGACGAACGATCTTCGCGTTCGCCTCCTCTCCCGCTTGCGGGAGAGGATTGAGGTGAGGGCACCCCCTCGCCCGCTTGCGGGATAACCAGCGACTTGGCTGCGGTTTCTTGCAGACTAGTCGAATGGCTAGTTGTCCCATCCAGAGGGTTGGGGAGAGGGGAACGGGCATGGCATGTTCCACCATCAGGGGCGGCATTCCTGTCATGCACATTAGCCGTGGTCTTGCCTGTTGTCATGGACGCGCGAGGTCGATGATTTTTTTCAAGTCGTAGTCCTTGCCCCCGCCGACGCGCTCGACCAATTCGGCCATGCGCTCGTCGAGCGTGGGACGTTCGGTTTTGTACAACAGCCCGGTGGGTATGCGCCCCGCCTTTTTTGCCGCGTTAACCGCACTTATGGCTGCGCTCAAATCGCTTGTATCGTGACTGTCAGGTACTTGGTCGCAGGCCTCTTTGAAGGCCTGGGCAGTGTCAATATCATTAAAAGACGGGCATTGCGAGAGCAGGTTGACGAAGGCGAACCCCTTGTGTTCCATGCCCTCTTTAATCAGTTGCGATGCCAGCTTGACGTTACCGGCAAAAGACTGCCCGACATAAGTGGCGCCATAGGTGAGCATATACATGATCGGATCCAGCGGCTCTTCCAGGCCGCCATAAGGAGTGGTGGTGGTCTTCATCACCTGGCGGGAGGTGGGCGAGCATTGGCCCTTGGTCAAGCCGTAAACGTGGTTGTCCATCAGGATATAAATCATATTGACGTTCTTGCGCGCCATATGCGGCATGTGTCCGCCGCCGATGGAAAAACCATCGCCGTCGCCGCCGGTGACCACGACAGAAAGGTCGGGGCGTGCCAATTGGACACCGGTCGCTACCGGGCCGGCGCGGCCATGCAAAGTGTGCATCTTGTAGGAGTTGACAAAGTAGGGCAGGCGCGAGGAACAGCCGATCCCGGAAACGCTCACCAGATGGTTCGGATCAACACCGATTTCGGAAAGTGAACGCAACAATCCGGTCAGTACGCCATAGTGACCGCAACCGGCGCACCAGAACGATGGTGTGTCGGTCTTGTAATCTTTGGGTTTAAGTTCGACTTTATGCAAGTGCATTTGTGGATGAATTGCGTTCATGCCAATATCTCCTTGACTTTATTGACTATCATCTCTGGTGTGAAGGGCATCCCGCCGCAGATGGTGTAGGATTCCGGGCGCAATGAAGTTTCTGCGCGCACAAAGTGAGCCAGTTGGCCCTGGAAATTAACTTCAGGCAGCAACAACCGTTTGCACGATGCGCCGAAATCCTCGAATTGCTGTACCGGCAGCGGGTTCAGCAGTTTCGGGTAGAACCCGCTGACCTTGTAGCCCTCGGCGCGCAGGCGTTGCAATGCTTCGCGCACCACACCGATGGTGCTGCCCCAAGCGATCAGACCGAGGTCAGCCGCACCATCGCCATCCACTTCCACCGGCGCGACATCATTGACCACGTTCTTGAGTTTGTTAAAACGTTTGGCCTGCATGGCTTCGTGGTTGGCCGACGCATAGCTGGGCAGGCCGGCTTCGCTATGTTCAAGGCCGGTGGCAATGTGCATGCCGCCGGGAGTGCCGGGGTCGGCCATCGGCGAAATGCCGTCTTCTGTCAGCGCGTAGCGGCGGTATTCACCCTCGCCGTCCCAGCGCTTGCGGTTCACAATGGTGTAACTGGACGGATCGGGGTAAGGCACGTTCTGGGTCGAGAACGCCAGCGAACCATCGGAAAGCAGCAGCACAGGGCACTGATATTTCTCGGCCAAGTTGAAGGCCACCACGGTCAGGTCGATGCAGTCATGGATGCTTTCCACGGAAAGCACGATGCGTCCGGCATCGCCGTGCCCACCGTGTATCGCCAGAAACAGATCGGACTGTTCATGCTTGGTCGGCAATCCGGTAGAGGGGCCGCCGCGCTGCACGTCAACCACCACGCAGGGCAGTTCGGCCATGAACGCCATGCCCAGCATTTCGCTCATCAGTGACAAGCCCGGGCCGGAAGTGGAGGTCATCGACTTCTTGCCCGCATAGGAAGCGCCGAGAACCTGGGAAATAGAAGCGATTTCGTCTTCGGCCTGGATCAGCGTGCCGCCGCGTTTGGGCAGATGTTTGGCCACATAGATGGCGACTTCGGTTGCCGGTGTGATCGGGTAGGCGGAGAAAAAATCCAGTCCGGCAATCAGCGCGCCAAGACCGATGGCGTTGTTGCCCGACATCACGATGACATCCTGTTTACCCTTGGGCGTACCGAGCGTCCACGGGT
>Ga0315281_10005216_pt1 | contig 18635 bp, 18 predicted proteins | sample YL17G07_0_MG_FD_204540 | JGI IMG/M metagenome (GOLD analysis project Ga0315281, IMG submission 204540) | Sediment microbial communities from Yellowstone Lake, YNP, Wyoming, USA - YL17G07_0 | ecosystem: Environmental > Aquatic > Freshwater > Lake > Sediment | place: USA: Wyoming | collected...
GGGCCCTAAAAATAAATCACCTCCCCTCTTTTCTCAATATTTTCATTATCCATCTCGATGAATTTCTCTATTAAATTATGCCTTCGGGTCATCTTTAAGTCAAAAGGTGGGTGGACTCACCACCCATATCACGACGGCCTTCTTTTTGCCTTGATTCGACCAACTGTGAGGCTCCTGGGATGAAAAATAAAAACTTTCGTTCTTTTTCACTCGATAGGGTTTTCCATTCAAATTGATCTCCAGTTCTCCCTGCAGGACAATCCCAAATTCTTCTCCGATATGGGAATAAGGTCCCTTGGATCCACCCCTGGGCTCAATCGTGGTATAAAAGGGCTGCATCCGTTTATTCTGAATACTCCGGACAAGCATCTGAATCTTTGCATCCCCACGTTTAAAGCGAATGTTTACCCTCTCCCCTTCTTTGCAGACCACATCGTTCTCCTCGGTCTCTGGCTCGAGGAAAAAATCAACCACCTTCACTTGAAGGGCGGAGGCGACCTTTTTTAGGATCATGATAGAAGGATTCGCGCGACCCCTCTCCAGTTGGGAGAGGTAGGCGTCTGTGCAACCAGCCTTGCTGGCCAGTTGTTTGAGGGTCATCCGGTTTGCCAAGCGGAAGTCTTTGAGTTTTTCGGCAATCTCTTTCATCGGAGAGAAGTTAAATATAGTTTAACCTAATTAACAAATACTTAATATCTAAAATTTTGTCAAGAAAAAAATGAAGGGTTTTTCGAACCAACCATTGTTTCGTCTTCGATTCCACCCACTCTCCACCGATGTAATTTTTGAGCTTCTCAATACCTATTGCAACCTCCTTTCTAGAATATAGGTTTAACCCGTCTTACTTCTTTTTATTTAGATAATCCAAGAACCGTAATGATGTTATCCATTGCAAACAATATTCCGACACCTCGTCTCTTTGATTAGCAAAGCCGCTCCAAGGCCGATCAATGTGGTAAAAAAACAAACTAAAAAAGCGGTGCGGTAGGCATCCAAAGAATAGAATCGGACACCGTTAACCAAGGTGTTGTCCCATTTCACATCAAGAATCTTGCCCAACAGAACCTGTAGGATGGCACTTCCAAGAAACCCGCCTGTATTCACGGTTCCCATGGCAATTCCTGACACACTCGGTGGATTGATCTCTTTCGAACAGACCATGGTTAGAATAAAGCCAGAGCTTGAAAAACCCATCAAAAAACAGAGTGGGTACATAAGAGAGAGAGGAGGCTTACCGTGATTAACGAAACAGAGTATTCCCCAAATGAGAGAATAAACCAGCATGCAAAAGACATACGGTAATTTTCTTCTTATAAGAATTTTATCAGACAATTGTCCTATAAACGGGCAACCCAAAATCAATCCTAATGAAACAGCGATCATGTAATTTGCGGCTTGGGGGGTTGATAAGCCATAGATTTGAGTTAGAAAGGGAATCCCCCAGAGGCCCGAAAAGGCCATTAAGGTCGAGTAGAAAGAGAAAAAACCAAAGAAGGGAGGCCAGGTATAAGGATTTTTTACGACGGATTTAACCCCTAACCAAATTCTTGATCCCGGGATCTCTCGATTCGTATCGTAATGTACCCCCTCGCTTTTATTCTCCAATGCTGGAAGTCCGCAATCTGCAGGGCGGTTTCTAACCATCCACCAACAATTCAAGGTCAGAAGGATCGAAAGTAGACCGATCATCTCAAAACTGACTCGCCAGCTTAATGCTTTCGACAGCAGGGCAAGCGGTGTGGCGGCTAAAAGCCCGCCAATTCCGCCAATGGTAGTAGTTAAGCCAGTGATGAAACCTAATTCATTAGGTCGAAACCATTCCACACACGTGCGGACGATATTCACCATGATAACAGAAACACCTAGCCCTACAAGAAACCGCCCTACATAACAAAGAAACAACGAAGGTGCTGCACCGAAAATAAGGGTACCGATTCCCATAACGAAACCACCAATGGTGATGGTAAGCCTGGGTCCTAACGTGTCGGATAGGATCCCTGCTGGAATTTGCATCGCTGCATAGGTATAAAAATAAACGGAAGATAGGACACCCAATAGAACACCACTTGTTTGAAATGCACGCATCAAATCCTCAGCGATGACTGCTGGCGCGACACGGTGAAAATACCCCACGATATAGACCAAGATCAGTGAGGTCCAGATGAACCATCTTTTTCTCAAAGTTTTTTCTATTCCATTAATGTTCATAGGCAAGGTGAGGAGGACCTGCATTTCTAAAAATAGAATCCGTTTGAAATAAAAATGGTGTCTCTGGGGTCAGAACTGTCAAGGGGGCAAGGGCAAGCCCCCCTTATAACTACGGGTTTGTTTTCTTTGGCCCATTAGCTTTCTTACTGAACATCCTCATCTTTTCATGAAAATCATTGAACGTTGAGCTGTAAGCATTACTCAAAGATTCGAGGTAGGTAAAAGGGATTCCTGGCATATCTAAGCTGTGGTTTGTAAGAAATTTTGCCAGTTCCATAGCCACAGGATTTTTTTCAGCTAATTCTTTGGCCATGTTTTTCGCCTCATCCAACAGCCGGCTCCTCGGAACCACTTTAGTCAATAATCCCATCTGAAAGGCTGCATTGGCATCGATGATCTTGCCAAGAAGGATAAGTTCTTTACTTTTCGCAAGACCGATTAGCCTCGGAAGTCGCCAGGCACTACCCCACCCTCCAGGGAAATTCAAATTGACTTCAGGAAGTCCTACCTTAATATCATCAGCAGCAATTCTAAAATCACAGGCCAGGGCTAGATCGAGTCCACCACCAATCGCGTGGCCATTGATCACAGCGACCACTGGCTGACGGAGCCTTTCGATCGCCTCCATGACGTGGTGTCCGAGCAGAGAATGGATACGGAAGAACGATGGTTCCTTATCCAGCATCTCATCAATATCAGACCCCGCACAAAAAGCCTTCTGCCCAGTTCCGGTGATGATCAGGGACCTTATATCCTTTAAATTTCCTACGTCATTGATGACCTGCCTGAATTCCACCAATGAATCATCATTCAACGCATTGGTCAGCTCGGGACGGTTTATAGTGATGTTTCCCACCGAGTCGTCTTGTTGGAAAAGAAAATATTTGTATTGCATCTTTCTCCCCCAGAGGAGCATCACCAAGCTTTTAAATCCAACAGGTGGAGCGCAATGAGCCCTCTTTGAATTTCATTGGTACCGTCAAAAATCTGCAATATCTTTACGTCTCTAAAGATCCGTTCTACGGCATAGCCTCTGATATACCCGTACCCTCCAAAAATTTGCACCGCATTGGTGGCATGCTTCATGGCCACGTCCGTAGCAAACAGTTTAGCCATCGAAGCTTCAAAGGTGCATCTTCTACCCGTTTTGAGGGATTCGTCTCGTAGATTGGCTGCCCAATAGACCAATAAACGGGCTGCCTCCAATTCAGTCGCTATGTCGGCAATCATGGCTTGGATCATTTGATAGGCACCAATCGGTTTTCCAAAAGCGTATCTTTCCCTTGAATAGGCAACCGAATTTTCCAAGGCTCCCCTAGAGCCTCCTAAAGCCATCCCTGCGCACTCCAATCGCGTCCCATCTAATGCACTCATTGCAATCTTGAAACCACCTCCTTCCCTCCCAAGGAGACAAGAGGCGGAAACAACGCAATTTTCAAAAATGACATCGGATACAGGCACCCCCTTCTGTCCCATCTTTTTCTCTTTGGCTCCGATAGTGATCCCAGGCGTATCCACATCCATCACAAAGGTGCTGATGCCTTTGGCACCCGCAGTCTTCTCAGTTTTGAAAAAAACGATGAGGTTCGAAGCAACTGGAGCCATGGTACCGAATGTCTTAATCCCATTTAGAACATATTTGTCTCCCTCTTTCACCGCACTGGCCTTGATCGCAGCGGCATCCGAACCCGCATGAGATTCCGAGAGACAGAAGGCACTGACTTTTCCCTCAACCAAAGGACGTAAATATTTTTCTTTTTGGTATTCAGTGCCAAAGAGATCGAGTGTTTTCAAACAGAGGCGCTGATCACTGATGATGTCCGCAACACCAATCGAAACCCTTCCCACTTCCTCCGTAGCAATGAGTTGGGAAATGGTATCCAACTCTCCCCCACCATATTTCTCTGATACACCGGCGGCAATCAAACCCATTCCAGCCATCTGATGATGGAGGTCCCATGGAAACTCATCTTGTTCATCAATTTCAACCGCTCGAGGGGCGACCTGTTGATCAGCAAACCTTTTTACTGTTTCTTTGATCTGCCTTTGTTCTTCTGTGTAATTAAAATCCATTTTCTAGCCTCGTTTCCTTCCGTCAAATAATTCCTTCTCTTTGGAAAGTTCGAATCTCTTCATTTGAATAACCAAGCAATCTTCCATAGATTTCATCATTGTGCTCACCCAACTTCGGCGGATTAGAATGGATTCCACCCGGACTCAATGACAATTTGGGGAGAACCCCAATGACATTGAAAGGATCCAACCCTTCATAAGACACTTTCTGTGTCAACTTCCGTTCCGCGAATTGAGGGTCTTTGACCATCTGATCAATTGAATAAACAGGAGCACTGGGGACATCAGCTTCCCTTAAAATTTGAACTGACTCTTCAACGGTTCGTCTCTCTAACCAAGCTTGAAGAATACCATCTAATTCCCTCACATTCTCAACCCTTTTCGGATTGGCCCCAAATTCAGGAGATTCAGCAAGTTCTTTTCGGCCGATCGCAATGGTCAACTTTTTCCATTGCTCGTCATTACCCACAGCAATGACAACGTAACCATCCTTGGCGTGATAACAATTGTATGGTGCAATCGTTCGAACGCGACTCCCGATTCTTTTTGCGATGAGTCCTAGCAAATCAAAATTGGTGATAACGTTTTCAAGACTTGCAGCCACACTATCAAAAATGGAAGCATCCACATATTGTCCCTCTCCGGTTTTTTCGCGGTGATAAAGGGCGACCATAGTTCCATAAAGGGCGTATAATGCCGCAATAATATCACCCAATCCAGGGCCTGTTCTCACTGGAGGGCCATCAGGAAAACCAGTCAAATCCATCATCCCTCCCATGGCCTGAGCAATAATTTCATAGGCCGGCAACGGCGCATAGGGACCAGTCTGCCCGAACCCGGTAACCGACGTAAATACAATATCCGGTTTGATTTTCTTTAGAGTGGAATACCCAATTCCCAATTTGTCCATCATGCCAACTCTATTGTTCTCAATCACCACATCAGATTTCTTGGCGAGTTCGTAAAAGACTTCAGTCCCCTTTTTTGATTTTAGATTGAGGGTAATGCTCTTTTTGTTTCGATTGAAAGCCAAAAAGAAGGTGCCTATCCCTTTGATTTGAGGCGACCAATACCGGCACTCATCACCGATCCGAGGGACCTCGATCTTAATCACCTCGGCTCCCATATCTGCTAAAAGCATTCCGACTTGGGGACCGGCCAAGGCCTTTGCCACTTCAAGCACCCTAATATCTTTTAGTGGTGCGTCCATTTCTCTCTTTTGAATCCTCCTTACCTCTTCTTTTTTTATTTTCTATCTTGGATATGGAACTTCCCCTTGAGACTAACCTCCAAGGTAGGTCTTCTTAACTCGCTCATCACTCATAAGCTCCTTGGCAGAACCCTCCAAAACAATCCTACCTGTCTCCATCACATAGGCACGACTTGCAATGCTTAGTGCCATGTTTGCGTTCTGTTCGATGAGTAATACCGTAATTCCTTGTTTTTGTATTCTCTCAATAATATTCAATATTTCCTTAACGAGTAACGGAGCCAGGCCTGCAGAAGGTTCATCGAGCAAGAGCAGCTTCGGCCGTGACATGAGGGCCCGACCCATGGCTAACATCTGTTGTTCGCCACCGCTGAGCGTCCCAGCCAGTTGATGTTTCCTCTCCCTGAGCAAAGGAAAGCTTCGATAGACCACCTCGAAATCTTCCTCAATGATTTTTCGGCCCTTGACCGTATAGGCCCCCATTTCGAGATTCTCCCGAACGGTCATTCGGGCAAAAATTTGACGGCCCTCTGGACACTGCGAGATGCCATATCGAACAATGAGGTCAGGAGAAAGGCCTTCGATATAATTTCCCACGAAAGTTATGTTGCCCGAAGAGGGAACAAGTAAACCCGAAATGGTCCTCAGGGTGGTTGTTTTACCCGCCCCATTGGCACCCAGAAGGGTAACGATTTCACCCTGTATCACATCCATGGAAATATCAAAAAGAGCTTGCGTCCGTTTATAAAACGCGCTGATCTTATTTATATTCAACATCTCTTCTTATCCTACGCCACCCAGATAGGCCCGGATGACCTCTTCGTTTTCTTGGATCTCTCTCGGCTTGCCCTCCGCGATCTTCTTTCCGTAATTCAGAACCACAATCCGGTCGGAAATACCCATGACCAGGCCCATGTCATGCTCGACAAGAAGGATTGTGATCCCATTGGATCGGATCTTTTTGATAAGTGCCATTACCCGCTCTTTTTCAGAAGGATTCATCCCCGTGGCAGGTTCGTCCAAGAGAAGAAGATTCGGCTCCCCTGCCAGGGCGACAGCTATTTCAAGTAATCTTTGCTCGCCGGAGGGAAGGTTTCTAGCCATTTCATCCTTCCGATGGGCAAGGCCGACAAAATCAAGAATGGCTTCTACTTTCTCCTTACTCTTTTCCTCTTCCATCCGAACATCATTAGTATTGAAAATAATCTTCAAGAATCCACCTTTTGTTCGGGAGTGTCTACCCATCATCACTCCGTCAAAAACGGAGACTGAGGAGAAAATATTCGTCTTCTGAAAAGTTCGAAAGAGTCCTTTAGAAGCAATTTGGTGAGGGGGGAGCCTGACAATATTTTCCCTGCTGTATATGATTTGACCATGGGTCGGAGAGAGGAATCCTGTGATGATATTGAAGGCTGTCGTCTTCCCTGCGCCATTTGGTCCTATGAGAGCAACGATCTCTTCTTCGGCCACATGGAAACTAAGATCCTGGAGGGCCACTAAGCCTCCAAACTGAATCGTTAGCTGTTTGAGCTCAAGGTCCGCCATAATCTAACCTTCCAACTTTCAAGAGCATTGGAAATAGGCATCATTTTGTAGATAATCCCATCAGGGATGTAGAGAGTGACAATGACCAGAAGAAACCCGAAGATAGACAACCGGTACATCTCCGCCATCCGGAGAAACTCTGGCAGCATAGAGATAATGATCGCACCCAGAATGGGACCACTGATGGTGCCCTTACCCCCAATGGCGATCATTAACAACATCGTGATCATACTGTAGAAACCAAACATATCAGGGGTCACCAGGTTGAGATAGTGCGCCTGGAAACTTCCGGCCACCCCAGCATACATGCTCGAGATGACGAAGGCAAAAAGGCTATAGCCAAAAGTGTTGACCCCCATCGATTTGGCCAGTTCTTCATTCTCCCGGATCGCAATGAAAGCTCTGCCGATACGGGAGTGAATCAACCGGTAAGTAACATAGAGGCCGATAAAAACCATCACTAAAACGAGATAGTAATAATGGGTTTTAGTTTGAAAGGTGAAATTCACAAGCCCAGGAATATAAAGTGTGGGAGATGGAATGCCCGGCATCCCCATGGGACCTCCAGTGAGGTCCACCCAATTGATGCAGACAAGTTCCATAATAAGAGCGAAAGCAAGGGTCACGATTACGAAATAATGACTCCGAAGTCTCAAGCAGACTGCCCCTATGAGAAGACCTGCTATCCCGGCTAAGAGAGCGGCTGCCGTCAAGCAGGAAAGATAGGAGAGATGATAGTTCTTCATCAAGAGGGCTGAGGTATACCCCCCGATGCCCAAGAATGCCTGCTGCCCAAGGCTCAGGGCTCCAGTATAGCCAATGACGATATTTAACCCTGTCACTAAAATGATAAAAAATCCTGTATCGATAAGGATATGCATCAGATAACCGCTTTTCACAAAAAGCGGCGCTGCGAAGGCGAGCAAAATTACAACCCAGTGAACGAGCTTAAGCCGTTTTAGACAATCCACGTTACTCTCCAAAAAGTCCTTGCGGCCTAAAGAGAAGGACTAAGATGACAATGACGAAGCCAACTGCATCCTTATAACCGGTTGAGATAAAACCAGCCCCTAAACTTTCGGAGATCCCGAGAATGATGCCACTGAAAAATGCTCCTACAAAGTTGCCCATCCCTCCCATGATGACTATAATGAATGCCTTCAATACAGCCAATTCACCCATAGTTGGATAGACAAGATAAATCGTTCCCAAAAGAATGCCGGCCATGGCTGCCACGACTGAACCGATGGCAAAGGTATAGAGGTAGATGCGGTCAACCCGAATTCCCATCAGGGCAGCCGCATCCTTATTTTCAAAGGTAGCACGCATTGCTTTCCCAAGTTTTGTCTTTTTAATAAGGTAGTGAAGAAGGATGACGACGCCGATGGTAAGCAAAAGAGCAAATATTCTGGGTTGGGTCACATAGATGTATCCTAATTTTAACGAGGCAGAGGGGAAGGGGTTAGGTATTTTTTTGGGCACACCACCCCATATGACTAACGCAGTATTTTTAAGGAAGATAGAAAGACCGATGGTCACGAGGGCTGTCATGAGAATCGGAGCATTCCGTATAGGCTTGATAGTGAAACGCTCGATGATCCCTCCAAAAACCAGAACTCCACCCATCCCCAATAAGATTGAGAGGAAATAGTTCACTTGAAGAATTGCAACGAGGCTATAAACAAAAAAGGCTCCTAACATGTATAGTTCACCATGGGCAAAATTCACTACATTCATGAGGCCGAAGATCAGGGTTAGTCCTACCCCCATCAATCCATAGGCCGATCCAATGATCGCGCCATTAAACATGTGGGTGACAAACTGTTCAAACATTAAGTTTAAACCTCTGAGAGGCCATGGCATTTACGCCATGACCTCTCCATTTTTAATCAGCAGGTACGTGCCTTATAACCTGAACTTTTCCATCTTTGATCCGAGTGACCACAACATAGGCAATCCCCCGATGTCGTTCATCGAAACGAAAATTAGTACCGTGAAGGGTGTCCATTTTGGTCTGTTCGATTGCCTTGGTGAGCTTTTCTGAATCAGTTCCTCCGGCCCTCTTCACCGCATCAGCGATAATGATCACAGCGTCATAGCCAGCGGCCGGATATTTCCCTGGAGTTCCAAGCTGTGGATACCGAATCATGTAGTCTTTTACAAAAGCGACATTTAGAGGGTCCTGAATCCCTGGAGCCCATTCCGCCCCTCCATAAATTCCTTCGCTATCCGCTCCGGCCAGTTTGATGAAGTGGGACTCCACAATCGCCCCCGTCGCAAGTGTGGGCTTTTTCAGTCCCTGCTCTCTCATCTGTTTGATGAGCAAGGCTCCGTCTTGGGCTTCAGCGACAATGAACATAGCATCAGGGTTGACCCCCTTCACTTTTGTAATGAAGGGTAGGTAATCGGTTTCGCCATGGGAAAATAGATCTTTACTCAGAATCTTCACCCCAGACTCTTCAAAAAGATCGCCAAAGTCTTTAGTGGCATTCCGTCCCCAGTCATCGTTTACTGCAAGGATACATACAGTTTTCACTTTGTTTGTATCGACGAAGAATTTCACTGAGGCTTTGGCAAGGGCTCTTTCTCCCGGGGGCATCCGGAAGTAATACTTAATTGGATCTTCTAAAAGCTTAGGAGAGGTGGAGATGGCATTGACCATGGGAATTCCATATTTCATGGCAACCGGTTTTGCAGCCAAACTCGCTGTGCTGCAAAAAGCACCAATGAAGACAGGAACTTTATCCTTAGCAATCAGTTTCTCCGCCGCCGCTCTTGTTTCGTTGGGTTTACACATCCCGTCCTCAACAACTAATTCAATCTTTCTTCCAAGAACACCACCCTTTGCATTGATTTGCTCGACAGCCAGCTTAGCCCCATTAACCGCCGCTTGTCCATCGAGGGCAATAGAACCTGTCAGCGGCTGGATGATCCCTACTCGAATTGGCTCCTGGGCAAAACTGGTTTGAATAACGAAAAGAAATGCAATAGATGAAAGAACAATAAGTTTTTTCATTGGCAGACCCCCTTCCTTATTTAATGGAATCAATAACATTTGAAGAGATAAATAAAGATTCAAAGTGTGTTTTCCCTCCTCTTTATCTCAGTCTAACCAAAAAGGAGTTGATTGATATCGAACAGGCTAAACCCTTGCTCACCTCCCTTCCTTAAAAAGTGGGTGGGCTCACCACCCACAACACGACTGTTTTCCTCTTACCCGGGTTCAACCAACTATGAGGCCCCTGAGAGGAAAAATAGAAGCTTTCGTTCTTTTTCACTCGATAGGGTTTCCCATTCAGATTGACCTCCAACTCTCCTTGAAGAACAATCCCAAATTCTTCTCCGATATGGGAGTAAGATCCCTTTGATCCACCCCCGGGCTCGATGGTTGTATAAAAAGGCTGCATTCGTTTATCTCGAATATTTCGGATGAGCATCTGGATTTTTACATCTCCACGCTTAAAATTGATACTTACCCTTTCATCTTCCTTGAGAACCACATCATTCTTCTCCGCCTCCGATTCAAGGAAAAAATCGACGACTTTCATTTGGAGGGCCGAAGCGATCTTTTTTAGCATCATGACCGAGGGGTTTGCATAGCCTCTCTCCAGTTGGGACAGATAGGCACCAGTGCAACCGGCTTTATTAGCCAGTTGTTTAAGAGTCATCCGGTTGGCCAGCCGAAGTGCCTTAACTTTTTCGCCCAGTTCGATCATTTTAAGAAATTAAATATATTTAAAATGGCCAATTTATACTTAATTCCAAAAACTTTGTCAAGCATAATTTAACCCTGCCCTTCCTTTCACAGGGACAGGTCTAGATTCCCATTTTCACCCCTGCGCGCTGAAGCCTGCCTTCGTCCCATAGGGCGGGACTTCGCGCAGACAGGCGCTACGGCGCACAGGTGAGGCCGCCCTAAATCGGGGGCCCACGGAGGGGCTCCCCTACAGATCCTTTATTTTCTAACTAATCATCCTTGAAATCTGAGGAATCAAGAGCATTTTTTAGACAACGTATAATCCAATTTAATGTTGGAGAGGGCGCGGAAAATATTTCCTTTGAGGCGGCGGTCCTTCTTGCTTAAAACCTCAATTAAATCCTTAATGACTTTTCTTTTCGTCTTTCCGGAGCTCGGGCAACCGCTTGAACCGAAGGGCAACCCCGTCTCCCGGGCAAATTTTCCAATCTTCTTCTCTTCCAGTAAGGCCAAAGGGCGGATGAGAGTGATCTTCCCTTTAAACAAGCTCTGCATCGGAACCATAGTGCTGATCTCACCGCTGTAAAAAATATTAAGTAAGAGGGTCTCAATGATATCGTCTTTATGATGGCCGAGTGCGATCTTGTTACATTTGAAACGATGGGCGAGATGAAACAAGCGTTTTCGCCTCTCCCAGGAGCAAAGGAAACAGGGGTTTTCTCGATTCTCAGAGCTGTTCGCCCTTATTCCGATATCAGTGAATTCCATGTGGTAAGCAAGCCCTTTCATTTCAAAAAATCTCTTCAGAATTTCGGCTTGCCCGGAATCAAAGCCAAGGTCAATGTAAACCGGCATGAGTTCGTAATGGGTGGGGACTCGTTTGCTTCGCTCATGGAGAAGATGAAGGAGTGACAGGCTATCCTTTCCTCCGGAGACCCCCACCAGAATTCGGTCTCCCTCCTGGATCAACCCATAACGGTGGATTGCTTTTCCCATCAAGCTCCGAATCTCTTTTTCCCAGTAAGCCATTTTTCCGTGAATCGTGAGTCGTGATTCGTGAATCGTATTTAGAGATGGGGTACTTTTCTACTTTCCATTTCCCATTTCTTATTTCCTATTTTATCTCTCAAAGGACAGAGTTCGCATCTCGGTATTTTTTTACACACTGTTTTTCCAAGATAAACGAAGAGGGCATGATATTCATTGAATAACTTTTCATCGCAAGGAAGATATTCCATAAAGAGTTTCTGGACTTCTTCGTAAGAGGCTTTCTCTGAAATGATGCCGTTACGTGAAAGAATCCGTCGGGTATAGGCATCGACAACGAAAATGGGTTTTTTCAGCCCGTAAAGGAGAATACTATCTGCCGTTTCAGGCCCAATTCCCTTAACTCCGAGAAGTTTTTCCCTCAACTCTCCCAGCCTCTCTCTCCCCATCTTCTTTATATTTCCGTCATATTCTTCAAATAAGAAGTCTATAAACGACTTCAATCGATCGGTTTTTATTCGATAGTAACCCGAGGATTTGATTAACCGAGCCAGTTCCGATCTCTTGAGATGATGTATCCCTTCTGGATTTAACACCCCCTTCCCTTTCAGCTTCTGAATCGCCTTCTCCACATTTCTCCAGGAGGTATTTTGGGTGAGGATTGCCCCTACCATCACCTCAAAGGAAGTCTCTCCAGGCCACCAGTGTCGTGGTCCATAAGTTTGATAGAGCGTTCGGTAGATCTTTATCAGAATATCCTTCATCGGTCGTTAACAGGTATCCCCTTTATGCAATTTGCCTTGAATGTCAAATCAATGCCAAATGGCTTAATGTTAAAAATTTCTTAGGGCATTTAGATTTCGGGTTTCATTTGAACTTTGAACTTTGACATTTGACATTGCCTTTTTTATTTTAGCCTCTTCTGGAATCTCAGCGAACTCAAGACGATCATAAACGTGCCTAAAATGCCCAATGCCAGCATTTGAGGCCAAAGGATATCCAAGCCATTCCCCTTCAGAAAGACGCCTCGAATAATGACCAGAAAGTAACGTAGCGGGTTGGCATAGGTCAGGTATTGGATCCATTCCGGCATATTCTCTATTGGGAAGGCAAAACCGGATAGTGTAAAAGCAGGCATGGCGAAAAAGAAGGTAGAAATCTGAGCTTGTTGCTGGGTGGAGCATATCGTGGAAATAAAGAGTCCAATGGCCACTGAACTCATCAGGAAAAGTGCGGCGCCTGATAGGAGGACGAGGGGATTTCCCCGAAGAGGAACCTCAAACCAGAAGATTCCGATCGCGGCAATCATAATGACATCAAAAAGACCGAACAGAGCAAAGGGAAGGGTCTTTCCTAACATCAATTCCCAGGAACGGATGGGCGTGACCATGATCTGCTCAAGGGTTCCGATCTCCCTCTCCCTGACAATAGCCTGAGCGGTAAGGATGATTGGAATGAGAAAGGCGATGGAGGCAATCACCCCCGGGACATAAAAGATCCGACTTTCGAAATTTGGATTAAACCAAGTCCGGCTTCGCAAATCAACACCCGCTTCCTCAAAGCCGATCATACCGGCCCGATTCAACCTTTTTACAAGAACCTGCGTCGAGAACTCAGAGAGGATCTGGTTCGCATACCCCAAGGCGATCAATGCAGTGTTGGATTCGCTTCCGTCAAGGATGATCTGGACTGTGGCGGTATCCCCTTTTTTTAATTTTCTTGAAAAATCGGTTGGGATTTCAATGCTGACCGTGACGGTCCCCTGATTGATGAGGTCTTTGACTTCTTTCGGGGTATCGGGGAAAGAAACGATATCAAAATATTTTGAACTTCCAAATCTTCCGATAAGATCCCTCGACTCAACACTCTGGTCCAGATCTCGGATGGCGGTCCGGATATGTTTCACATCCATATTGGCAGCATATCCAAATACGATCAATTGAAGGATGGGTGGAACAATCAGGGTAATCCGCATCTGTTTGTCTCTCAAAGTTTGGATCAACTCCTTAACAAAGAGAAACCGAACCTTTTGAAACATCTATCTCAACTCCTTTTTAAAACCCCTTGTGGCTACCCACAGCCCTGCCGTTGCCATCGCAATCAATACCAAGGTCTCACGCCATAGAAAGGAGAAGCCCACCCCTTTCAAGAAGATATCCTTCAGGATCGTCACATAATAGCGAGGTGCAATCCCATAAGTAATGATCTGGAGCCAGTGGGGCATGTTGGGAATCACGAAGGTGAACCCGGAGAGGAGGAACGTGGGTAGGAACCCGGCAAGCATAGCCATCTGATTGGCCAGAAGCTGTGTCCTTGCGAAGGTGGAGATGGTCAGGCCAAGGGCTAAAGCCACTAAAATGTAGATACAGGAGAGGGCAAAAAGTAGGGCAACGCTTCCCCTTAACGGGACTTCGAAGACCCATTTGCCCATGAGAACGGCCAGTGATAAGTCAAGAAGACCTAAGAAAAAATAGGGAAATAACTTTCCCATCATCAACTCTCCTTTTCGAACAGGAGTAGAGATGAGGAGTTCCATCGTTCCCCTCTCCCATTCCCTAACAATCACCTGTCCGGTCAGGAGCACCCCGGCGATCGACATGATCACCGCAACCAGTCCTGGTACGAAATAATTCTTTGATTCCAAATCTTCATTGAACCAAACCCTTGGCCTCACATCAATGGGTAGATTCAGGTTAGTCACACCCATCCGCGAGACCTTCAGAATCGTTTTCTCCTGAGTATATTGTCGTGCAATCGCCTGGGCGTAACCGAGAATAATATTGGCTGTGTTTGCATCGGCTCCGTCGATCAACACCTGGATAGGAACCACCTTCTCTGCCTTAATCGTCTTTGAAAAATCCCAGGGAAGGATCAACCCCATCTTCACCTCTCCCTGGTCGATGAGTCGCTCCATCTCCTTTCCATCTCGAACCGAAAAGCGAAGATTGAAATAGGGAGAGGCGCTGAACCGTTGGATGAAGTTTAAACTCTCCTGACTCCGGTCACGATCAAGAACAGCCATCGAGACTTTCTTCACGTCGAGGGTGACGGCGTAACCAAAAAGGAGCATTAAGAGAGCAGGCATCAAGATCACCAGCGCCAGACTTCTCGGATCCCGGTAGATATGAAAAAACTCTTTTTTCGCAATGGCCCAGGTACGGGAAGGCTTCACTGCTTCTCCTCTCTTTCGATCAACGAGACAAAGACATCCTCCAAGGAAGGCCTGATCCATCCCATCCTTTTAAGAAGGATCCCATGCTTCTGGAACAGACCATTAATCTCTCGCTCCAGATCGACACCTTCCTTGCTGATCACATGAAGGCCATCTCCGAATACGGCCGATTCTGAGATCCAAGGCTCTTTTTTCAAGAGATCCAAAGCGGGAATGAGAGGATCGCATTCTACTTCCAACACTCCCCGTGAGAGGGTCTTCGCTTTTAATTCGGAAGAAGTCTCCAAGGCGATGATCCTCCCCTGATAGATGAGGGCCAAACGACCGCAATACTCCGCTTCGTCCATGTAGTGGGTCGTGACGAAGGTGGTCACTCCCTTTTCTCCCATATGCTGGATAAGGCTCCAAAAATTTCTTCGCGAGATCGGATCGACTCCCGAAGTCGGCTCATCCAAAAAAAGAATGGAGGGCTCATGGAGAATGGCACAGCCCAATGCAAGGCGCTGTTTCGACCCGACAGCGAGTGTCCAGGTGATTCGATCCCGGAGGTCTTGAAGGCCAATCATCTCTAGCACTTCGTTTTCCCTTTTCCTCTGCGAAGAACCGGAAAGGTTATAAATCCCTCCAAAGAAATGAAGGTTTTCGATAACCGTGAGGTCATCATAGAGTGAAAACTTCTGGGACATGTAGCCGATCGCCTGCTTAATCTTCTCTGGCTCCTTCATGAGATCGAATCCAGCTACCTTCCCTTTCCCTGAAGTAGGCAACAAAAGTCCACAGAGCATTCGAATGGTGGTGGACTTGCCGGCACCATTTGGACCCAGAAATCCGAAGATTTCTCCTTTCTCCACCTGAAAATGGATGTGGTCCACTGCGACAAAGCTATCAAATTTTTTTACTAGATCTTCCACCTCTACAACAAAAGTTGGCATAGTTATGAGTCCGGAGTTATGAGTTATGAATTATGAGTTAATTCATAATTCTCAATTCATAACTCTTAATTTCTCTTCCTTCCTTGGACAATCGAGACGAAGGCGTCCTCAAGTGAGGGCTTTACTACCCCCAGATCAAGAATTTCCATGCCTTGTTCTTTTAGAATCTCTCGAATTACTTTCTCGCTCTTTTGAGGATCATCTACGAGAACGTGGATTTTATCTCCGGATAAGACCAGACTTCGAATTAACTCATTACCCTCAAGCAACTTCATCCCTTTCTGGTGGTTCTCCATTCGCAGTTCTAGGATCGTTCCTCCGATTCGAGCTTTCACAGCAGAAGGAGTATCAGCGATCAGCAAGTCTCCTTGATAAATCAGACCGACCCGACTGCAACGCTCAGCTTCATCCAGATAAGAAGTTGAGAAAAGGATGGTCACCCCCTCTTTCAATAGATCGTAAAGGATGATCCAGAAATCTCTTCGGGATAGAGGATCCACTCCAGTGGTCGGCTCATCGAGGAAGAGGATTTGAGGCGTATGGATCAGGGCACAGATCAGCCCTAGCTTCTGTTTCATCCCACCAGAAAGATCCTGAGCTTTTCGTTTCCCAAAGGGTTTCAGATTTGCAAATTGAAGGAGTTTTTCTATTCGGTCCTTTCTCTTCTGTTTTGGAACTTGATAGAGATCTCCATAGAAATGGATGTTTTCAAGAACGGTGAGATCCCCGTAGAGTCCAAATCTCTGCGGAAGATAACCCACTTTTTCTTTCAAAGACTCTGCCTCTTTGCGAATATCAAATCCTGCCACTGTTGCCTCTCCTTCGTCTGGAGGGAGAATTCCGCACAGCATCCGGAGTGTGGTCGTTTTCCCAGATGCGTCCGGTCCTACCAGGCCGAAGATCTCCCCAGTTTTCACTTCCAAGTTCAGGTCTTTGACGGCGATCAATGATTTGAAAGACTTGGTCAGATGGATGGTTTGAATGGAGAACATGGGATCAAGCACCAAATCTCAAGCACCAAATCACAAATAAACATCAATTTCAAAAATTCAAAACCTCAACCAAAATCCTTTTGGTTATCTGAAATTGAGATTTGGAACTTGTTTGGCATTTGGAATTTAGGGATACAAGATCTGTTTTCATACAAAAGTTAACATTATTATTTTTGCGGTGTCGAAGACCCCAGGAGGATCTTTCCGTCGGCTGGCATCCCCGGCTTCAATTCCCGGTCTGGATTTGGGATGTCCACTTTGATCCGGTAAACCAGGGTCACCCTCTCCTTTTCCGTCTGAATTTGTTTGGGTGTAAATTCGGCTTGAGAAGAGATAAAGGAAATTTTCCCTCTGTACTCTTTCTTTGGGTGAAGATCTGTCGTCACCATCACTTCCTGGCCCCACTTTACCTTGCTCAGGTCGGTCTCCGGGATGTAAGCTTTCAACCAAATATTTTCGATGTCCGCTAGGGTAACAATGGATGTCCCCGGATTGACCACTTCACCAATTTCTCCAGATTTGACCAGAACGACTCCGGATAGAGGAGAATAAAGAGTTGTATAACTGAGCTGTGTCTCGGTCAGTTTCAGAGAGGCCCGGGCTTGTTCTACCTGAGCTCTTGCATCATCAATATCCTCTTTCCTCGGCCCCTCCTTCACCAGAAGATAGTTCTCTGTAGCCTTTTGAAAAGATGCCTTTGCGATCTTAAAAGCAGCCTCGGCATTGTCCAACGTCTCTTTAGGAACAACTCTCTTCTCGAAGAGAGACTTCATCCGTTCATATTGGGTCTCTTTATTTTCCAGATCGAACCGAGCCTGGTTGAGGTTGGCCTCGGCCTCTCTTATTTCTTCCGGCCTTGACCCTGCAAGCAGTTTGCTCAAGCGAGCTTGTGCCGACATCAACGTGGCCCGTGCCACTTCAAGACGATTTCGAAGATCCTCATCATCCAATTTAGCCAGAACCTTTCCTTGATCCACCCAATCCCCCTCTTCAAAGAAACGGCTGACAATCCTTCCGGGGATCTTGAATCCCGCATCTACCTCCGTGGTTTCGATATTTCCAGAGATTTTGATAAAATCATTCCCTTCCTTTTTATCTCTAGTGAAGAAAGTGTAGAGAAGACCGGCAATGATCACAGCAATGACGATGATAAGTAAAATCCGTTTCATCTTTCAACCTATCCCAAACCCTTAGGCACATCATTATAGATTCTATTTTGATTACTGTCAAAACCTTTCATGTTCGACGAAGAGAAGCCCCTTGAATTTTCTTATAGTTATGAGTAAGATGGTACCAAAATGTTTAGATTCAATGACATTCTTGAAAGGCTAACTACCTATAATCCCAATGCAGACACGGACCTCCTGAAAAAGGCTTATGTCTTCTCTGCAAAGGTCCATTTGGGACAGGTCCGCCTCTCCGGAGAACCCTACCTGAATCATCCCTTAGAGGTCACTGGAATTTTGACCCAACTGAAACTCGATGTCGCCAGCGTGGCAACCGGACTGCTCCACGATACCGTGGAGGATACCTTGACCACCCTCAAGGAGATTCAGGAAAACTTCGGGGAAGAAATCGCTCAACTGGTGGACGGCCTGACCAAGATCAGCCTCATCTCCCTACGATCCTCTGAAGAACACCAAGCAGAGAATTTTCGTAAGATGATTCTGGCGATGGTGAAGGACATTCGGGTCATCCTGATTAAATTGGCTGACCGCCTCCATAATATGCGAACCCTCAAGTATCACACTCCTGAAAAACAGGCAGAGATTGCTCAAGAAACCCTTGACATCTATGCTCCCTTGGCCCATCGGCTTGG
>Ga0315281_10005217_pt1 | contig 18633 bp, 32 predicted proteins | sample YL17G07_0_MG_FD_204540 | JGI IMG/M metagenome (GOLD analysis project Ga0315281, IMG submission 204540) | Sediment microbial communities from Yellowstone Lake, YNP, Wyoming, USA - YL17G07_0 | ecosystem: Environmental > Aquatic > Freshwater > Lake > Sediment | place: USA: Wyoming | collected...
CTCGCTATCTTTGCGTTCTCACTCACCGAAACTTGCTTCTTGCTATGCCAAAGAATCCATGTTTGTGTACGCAATTTTGGTTGCATACGATAGACAGCAATGGGAGCAAGCTCCGTTTCTTGCCTGAGCCGCGCAAAACACTTCTTAAGTTCCGCCTCCATTTCCTTTCTTATCTGTTTCAATTGCGTTTTTTTCCCACCATGCTTCTCTATATCTCTCATAGCAGTCCTCCCCTTGTGATAGAATCTTCTTGGCAAACCAATATTCAGCCCAGTCCCATTGATCCTGCGTGTCGATGTGAATGTCCTGCCATGGTTCGATATCCACCATGATCGGCGCTATCGAAAGATCGTGACGCGCCGCCGCCAATGGCCACGCCGACATCCACCAGTGCGTGAAGCCCATCCAGTGTTGCGTGGTGGACTGACGGGCCACCGGGTTTTTGTTCAAATAGATCGTGCCCAGTTGCCGGGCCACGCCCGCCTCATCGTTCTCGAATAGCGCCCCGTCCATCTCATACCCGCCCATGACCCACATCTGGCTGCGTGAGTAGTCGGGATTGCCGAACACCCTGAGGTAGGAATCGACGAGCATGTCGAAGAATCCCGGCGGCCGGCACGGCGCTACCACGAACGGCGTGCAGATCAACGGGAACCATTCCACGTCTAGTGTCTTTCGCGCCGCCCAGGAGATCGGCATCCCGCCGGTGTCAGCTATCGGGTGCAGCATTTCCCGTGGCCGCACGTACAGAGCAATCCCGTACTTTTCAGCCAGCGGCGCCAGTTTGTCCCGGTGCTCCTCGGTCTCGCAAACGAACACAGCCTTGCCAAGATACCTACTGGACCACAGCTGTATCATCAGCCATTCGTCCAGCGTCTTCCCGTGGAAGAGGCGCGAGTGTTTGTCAGCCAGCCGGTTGCCGGAAGCTGCTACGTTATCCCTTGTGGGCGTCACGCTGAGAAACTTGAGTTGCACACCGTAGTCATGTCCCATCGCTACTCCTTCAAACCGCCCGCAAGACTTTCGATAAAGTACCTGTTTGCAAACACGAACAGCAGGATCATCGGCACAAACAGCGTCACGCCCACGGCCATGTCGAACCCGATGTTCTTGACCGTTCGCTCGTAGGTCCCGCTTGCCGCCACGTACAGGCTGGAGATCAGCCCCACGATTAGCGTCTTCCATTCCTTGTCCTGCAACATCAACATCTGCCACATAAAATCCTGAAGTGCGTTGATTCCAAGGAAGGTCACCGAGCAGGCCACGACCGGCTTTGACAGCGGCATCACTACACGTCGGAAGATCGACCACTCCCCCGCCCCGTCAATCCTCGCGCTTTCAAGCAAGGACACCGGGATGCTCTGGAAGTAGTTGCGCGTTAGGTAGATCCCCACGGGCCACAGAAGCGTCATCGGTATTACGGCCGCAAGGTTCTTCAAACCCAAAGCGTGTACCACGACAAACTGCGGGACTACCAAGGCGTATCGTGTGACGAACATCGGCGCCAGCATCAGCCAGAACAGAATGTTACGGCCCTTGAAACGTCCGAAAGCAAACACATATCCCGCAAGACCGTTGATCAGCGCCCCTGCTACCACCGTCGCACCTACTACGATTGCCGTGTTCACACCCCACCGGCCTACGTTCTCCAGCATCACAATGCGACGGTAATTGTCCAATGTGAACGTGGCAGGATACAAAAGTGGCGGTGTACGCATGAAAGCCTTGATAGGCTGGAAAGATGAGGAGAGCATAAGATAGATCGGCGCCAACAGGATCACACAAAACAGCGCTAATACGCCAGTCTTCACAGCGCCCACGTTTCCACCCTCCTTTTCACCGCTATGAATCCTGCGATGATGGCAAGAACGATAATGCTCTTGGCCGCCGCCAACCCGTGATGCGAGAAGTTGAACGCTGTCAGATAAATATCGTAGATCGGCGTAGCAGTCCGGCCGCCAGGTCCGCCGCCGGTCATCCAGTAGACCGTCTCCCACATCTGCATGGTGCCGAGGATAGACAACAGTATAATAAGCAGAACCGTTGGCGTCATTAATGGCAATACGATACGAAGCTGGTAATGCCAGCCGCCAGCACCGTCAATGGCCGCGGCGTCCTTCAGCTCTTTGGCTATCGACTTCATCACAGCCGAGAACATAATCACGTACTGGCCCAGTGCGGTAGTCACCACTCCGAATGTGATCGCAACGCGTGCGGGCCAAACCTGAGACAGCCAGCCCACGGTAGTCCCCGCCAAGGAGTCAGCGAGCCCGCCGCGCGAGAAAATCCACTTCCACACGATGGAGATGATGAGCCCCGCCGCCATGGTGGGTATGTAGAACGAGAAGCGCCCGAATGCCTGCGCTCGCTTCCCTACGCTCTCGATCAACACCGTCATGCCGTAAGATGCCAAGAGCGTCGGCGGAACGATTAGCGCCACGAAGGCGAGCACGTTGACGATGGACTGCACAAACGTACCGTCACGGAATGCCTCGGCGTAGTTGCCAAGGCCCACCCAGTGTTCCGTGATGTAGTTGGACTGGAAGAAAGAGAGCCGGCCCGCCATGACCAAAGGTGCCAGGAAGGATAGGATGAATACCCCCCCAGCCGGAAGGAGGAGCATGGCGGCCGGCAGAGTCTTCACCTTTTCAGTATCCCGTTGACCTTGGCTTCGTAGGTGTCCAATACCTTCTGCGCCGTCAACCTACCGGCGTAGAACTCTTGCATCAGCGGGAACATCTGCGCCCGGATCTCACTGAACTGCGGCAGCGCAAACCCCACGTCCATGACGCCCGCTGTCTTCATGATGGCCTGGATCTGTACTCCACCGAAGTCATTCGGCGCCGTGTTCGGGATGGAGATGCGAGCCGGGAAGATCCCGGGCCGCTTTGCCCCCTCCACCATGAACTCACCCGATGAGAACGCCAGCGCGAGCTCTACAGCCGCTTTGTTGCGCACGGGGTCATTCGACTTGTGCACCACAATCAGCGTTGGCCCTGCCGTGGTCTGCGTGTGCGCCAACCCCGCAACGTGAGGAAGCTCGACAAAGGTGTATGCAAACGGCTTGTCCAGCAGCTTCTGGTCCACCGCCGACTTGATGGACGGTGGGGCGTGGCCTGACTGCATCACCAACCCCGCAACCTCAGCCTTGGCCCACATCTCGAGGGCTACATCGTCGTCTATCTCTGCGGGGCCCGGCGGGACATATCCCTTGTCCACCAACGTCTTGAGGAAGTTAAGCGCCGCCACCGCCTGCGGTGAATTGATCGTGGTATGCGAGTAGTCGGCGTTCCTGAACACCGCCGCGCCGAAGGACGCAAACCAGTTCATCCACCAGGAGTCCGATGACTGGTTCTTTGCGAACAGCGCCGTGCTGTACTTCCCCGCCGCCTTCAGCTTGGCGGATAGCAGCAGAAACTCATCAATGGTCCACGCGCTCATGGTGACGGGGAGCCGGTAGCCCACGCTTGCCAGCATGTCCGTGTTCACCGCGAAGCCCTGCGCCCAGGTGGCAATTGGTAGCGCGAGAATCTTTTCGCCCTTCTTTCCGTAAGCGAGTAGCGACGGCACGATGTCCGCCAGGTCCTTGGCCGACAGGTACGGTGCCAAGTCCAGCGCATACTCAGGGATCGCGTACTTGCCCGATCGCACGCCGGTATCGCTATACACGTCCGGTGCGACTCCCGCGGCTATCATGGCGTCTATCGTCATCGTAGAGCCCGTGGACAAATCAACCAGCAGTTGCTTGACCGTGACGCCGGGGTGTGACTTCTGGAAGTCCGCTATCACCTTGTCATCGACGGTTTTGAAGCCGTCCTTTGGCGTCACGAATATGGTCTGCCCGCTTGCGAGGTAGGTCAACTCCAGTGAGAAAGCGGGCAGTGCCAGACAGAGAACCAGCAGAACGAGTGTGAGCCGCTTCATGCTAGAAGCTCAGATTGGCTTTGAGAAACAAGCCGCCAGCGGTCAGAGGGTTCGGGCAGTACATCGAGTATCCGTGCCCGCCGTTGTCCGTCACGAGATAGCCGAAACGGAATTTCAGCCCATCGGCGAACTTCACCCACCCGCCCAGCTCCGCACTGTCGAGCTTCATGGCCACCATGTCGAAGTTGGCGCCCGTGTTGAATCCCAGCCACGGAAGCAGCGTGCCCTGGAACTCAAGCGCGCTCTCCACCAGCTTCACCTGGTCCCCGATGAGCTCCGCGCCGATGTAGAATCCGCTGTAGCCTATCTGCACGGCGCTGCCCCAGTTGGTGTTAAGCGTGGTCACAGACAAGTCAGTTGCGGTTTCCAGGTCCGCACCGATGCTCACGGGCCCGATGGGGATGGAAACTCCAATGCTTGAGCCGATCTTGCCCTTCTCCGAAGTCTGCCCGTTGCTCGCGTACCAGGCCGAAACGTTAAACGGCCCAATCGGCAACCACGCGTTCACCGTCGCGCGGGAACGGTTGGTGGTCGCGTTCCACGCCGTGCCCAGCGTGCCCATGGGGTTGATCCAAGCGTTGACGTTGATGAGATCCGCGATCTTCGCCCTCAGCGCCACCACGTCCATGGCCCCGGGATCGTAGGCCGCTACGTTTTCCATCGAGAAGTCGCTGATTGGAAATGTCACAGCCGTCATGTCCTTCACGCCCATGTCGACGTAGAGCGAGAGCACCTTCGGGTCCGCGCCGATGAGCTTGCCGATATTCTGGCTCACGAAGTATTCCGTCAGGCTTGCCGGGAAGCCCGCCCCAAGATTGCGGAAGTTCGCTGCCATCTTCACGGTGGCCGACGTGTCCGGGCTCAACGTGCCCACCAGGTACAGGTATGCATTGGCATACGAGTTCTGGTAGGCGGCATCGTTGAACGTGAAGCCATAGGTGAGCTGGCCGCTGTAGGTGATGGGTGCGGCCCATGCCCCCACACCCAACAGCATTCCCAGTAGCAAACCTATAATCTTTTTCACAGGTAGGCGACCTCCTAAGGCGCCTTATATCCTGTGAAAGTCCAATATCTCTAAATAGAGTTTTAAGCGGGATTGTCTATTACTTTTTACCCAACCCAACCGCACCACACCCCACCCCACCCGACCTCACCTCACCTCACCGCACCTTACCACACCTCACCCGACCAGACCTCACCAGAGATATTTACACTCTCCCGGTGGTGAGCCGGGAGAGCATAGGTCAAGCCTTGATCTCGGGTAGCATCTTCGGGGCCGAGGCCCGTAAGTACTGCTCCCTCACCTTCGGATCGCCGAACGCCATCGAGATAGCGCGAAGCTTCTGGTCCACCTCGATGCGCGTGTTCACGATCTCGTCGTGACGAATGCGAAGGCCGATGTTGGCCTTCTGGTAAAGGCGCCCGAACTCGTCGGGCTTGCAATTGCGTGCGTCCACCTTGAGAAAGTCAGCGATGGACTCGTTAGCGTTAGTGATAAGGCCGTCACTCATAATGACTCCTCAATCCGAAAACATAGGACCTCTGGCAACGCCAGAATAGAAAACCTTACCGCACCAAACCCGACCATACCTTACCTTACCCAACCGTACCTCACCTCACCTCACCGTAGGAAAAGCATCCCGCCGGTGATGAGCCGGCGAGACACTGGGAAAGCCTCACCCCACCACACCGCACCTGACCCCACCTCACCTCACCATACCAGCATTATGCAGTCTTGCTCTCTTCGTTTGCCACTTCCACGCACTCCACAACCTCAAACCTCCCGAACTCCGGCCGGTGTGACCCTAGTCCGAACTTGAACCCGGCGAGCGTCAGCGATTCAAGAAACAACTGTTGAGACACCGCGTACAAAAGCGCGTTCCCCTCGATCTCCCACTCACGCACGAAGGGCCGGTAGGAACATACGCGCGTTACCTTGTTCCCCGTTCCCTTGCGCGTGACCATCTCGGCGTGCAGTCCATCCGTATCCTTGCGGCCGAGTGAGTACATCTCCTTATCGAAGAACACGCCAGCCCGGAAAGCCTGCTCACGCTTCTTGCTCTCCATTTTCTTCCCGATCTCCCGGCACGCGCTCCTGGCGCTGGCCTTCACCATGTCCGCAGGAATACAGATATCGCCTTCCGCATTCGTGTAGATTTTGTGCGGCGCCTGCTTCTTGGCGTCCTCGTCACTACCCGGAACCTCGCCCGTGTTCCTGTCGAACAAGATCGTACAGATGCCACGAATCTTGAAATGAACCTTGCTGATTTCCATATCAGCCTCCTTCAGAAAGATTCTACCGGCACAACGTGCCGTACCGCACCGTACCGGACCCAACCGCACCCAACCCGACCTTACCCAACCATACCAGACCTGGAAACAAAAAAACCCGCATTGACGTGTGCGCGTCTTTGCGGGTCCAGTAGCTACCTCGGCCGATCATCGCGCACACAATAATCCGCCGAACCTTCACTACAGTATCACAAATTTAATCTCCCTGTCAACCCATTAGTTCCGCAATTCCTTCACGTCCAGCGTCACTATTTCAACCGGCGTCCACTTCACCAGCCAGCGGGCCCACAACTGATACACCACACTCTCGTAGACAAAGTACCAATTCAGCCAGTCGATAAACTCATCCACGTGCCGCCAGTACATATTACCCCAACACCAGCATGAACACAAACGCCAGAAGTGCGCCAGCCCACACACAGAAACACACAAGGTAGGTTATCTGCCCCCCGCTAAGTCTCATCAGTTCCGCCGTTCAAATCCGTCTTTCATCTTCTTTACATCGTCAATCAATGTCTCTATCTTATTTTTTACTACAGCCCTAAATTCATCAGAGGCTTTAGTTTTCAATCCATCTTCCACAGCCACATCGGGCGCCACTATATGCCACATTTTTATGTATGCCGCAGCATATTCCCGCCACATTCCAATAATGTCTGTCCCTTTCGTGTACGCAGTAAGACACATAAAAAGAAGAGCAGACACCTCGCCACAAATCCGGTCATATTCTTTTTGGTCAATCATTCCTCACCCCCCTTTGATATTTTCACCTTCCCTAGCGAGTGAAAATTGTTCGGCGCCCGCCCGGTAGTTCATCCTAACACCAGCCGCAGCACCGCGAAGCCGATCACGAACGTGCCCAGCCCCACGATCACCAGCGTCACCACGTCCTCATGCTTCATATCGCATCACCTTCCCGTTCATCCGCGCGCCGTCCCACTCCCACTCCTCCAGGATCCGTAGCCACCGCTTCCACGCCCGCCGCGGTTTACGCTCCTGCCAGACCGCAGATGCCACGCTGGTCACAATGGCATCTCGCAGACTATGCGTGGACACGCCGTCCGGCGCCTGGGCCACAGCAAGCCAGGCTTCCTGCTCGCAGTCCTCGGCAATCTCCGGCGTAGGCGAGAGCCGCCGCGCCATATCGCTAAGAAAGTCACAAAGCTCGGCGTCGGAGTAGACGTGGCGGTAGAAGTAATCGCCGGTCACGACTTAGCCACTCGCGTAGCAAGGTTGTCCCACGCCCGGTCCGCAGCACGCTTCAGCTTCGGCTTGCGCTTGCCGGTGGCCTTGGCCTCCAGGTCCCGCAGGTCGGCGTCCGTGATCGCCACCGGGTGGCCGTTGATGCGGATGGTCTTCTTCATGCCGGCACCCGCACTCTAGCCGGCCTAGCCCGGCTTTGCCGTATTTCGTGATCCACAGGAAGCGGCAGAAACGACCTGCATACCACGCAGTAGTCGCCCTTTATGTTTCTCCCGCACCCTAGCGTATAGCCCTGGAACATCCAGTAGGATCCATCGGCCGATTGATGAAGCTGCCCGCCTCCGTCCGGTTTGGCAGGATTGAATACCGGGACCTTCAGACACCACCGCATATGCGCTGGGTTGCCTTGAAGACCACATGGGCAATTGATGTAGTCCGTTTCGACCGTCAGCTTGCCGTGGCAGTCAGGACACATCTTGTTGTCAATCATCTCCTGAATCATCGCTTCCACGTCTTCCCTCCCTTTGAGACGCTACCTCCGCGGTCTTGAGTCCTCTTCAGCCAGTTGACAATGAATCGTTGCCAGTTTTGCTTTTTGCCCTTAGCACCGTTGCTCTTACACCACTCGCCCATTTGACGCAACTCAAGTTCTACATCGACAGCGGGATAAGCTTCAGCCCAGAGCGCGACCTGCTCGTCTGATATTCCGTACCAGAGACTTTCGGTGAAGGAATATCGGGCCTTCTGCGCAGACTTTGTACTCAAAGTCGGTGCAACCGGTGTACTCACCGTATCTTCCGTTCCGTTCTTTCCATTCCTCGCCACCATGCGGTCCCAAATCATGTCAGAGGCGATGTCCCAAAACATCCGCCCCATGATGCCGGCAATCTTTGTCCGCAAGACGGGGTCGGGAAGGAGCGTCGCCAGTTCATCACGCCGGCCGATGAAGATGTCAGCGGGGTAAGGATTCACCGGCCACCAGTCGGGACGCTTCACGGCTTCACCTCGCGGGGCTCGAAGGGGACGAGGGCGCACCGGAGGTTGTCCATCATCTCCAGGTCGATGTTGAGTGCCAGCTCTCCGTCGTCATCAGCCTGTTCCACGGCATCAAGCATGACACGCGCCGCCGCCACGAGGGCTTGGATCTTCGGCTCGTTCTCCGACACCGCAGCGGTAAGTTCCGCCACGTCTTCGCGGAGACCGGCCAACTCCTCATCCTTGCTCACGCCTTACCCCCTTCGCTTGCTTCGACCACACGAAATCTTTTTACCCAGCATTGCTTGACCATCGTCGGGTGTTTATCGTCACGCGGCCTCGATGGTGTATCCCACAATCCACCAGCAGTTACATAATCTAATATCCAACCACTCGCCTTGAGCGACGTTCCAGATTCATCGTCAAGAATATAGGTCTGTATGGAGTCGTACCCCATAGCGTGGGCCGCGCGTGCAGCTGCCGAGTACAGAAATGAACAAGCATTCTTCGTTCCATTTGTGACAAGACGAGTAACTTCTGCAATCCTCTTTTGATTACACCCTCGGGCCACAGGACGGCCCACTATCACGGCTCCGATAAGTTCCCCATCCTTTTCACACCCAATAGAGAACCGATGCCCTAAAACTGGCCGATGATGCCGGTGCAATCTTGCCACGAGTATGTTGGCATCGGCCAAATCAAGAGGCACGAGTCTCACCGCTTTCCCTCGGCGGGCGCGGGGGGTGGGGCGTCTTTCTTCCGATGTGGTGCTATTGCTTCCTTCATAGAATCCAAGTCTGCAAATACGGCGTCGCGCAATTCTCGTAAACGCTGGATTTCTTCCTTGTGGGACTCGGCAGCTTTCCACGAGTAAGCCGCCCGGATGATAGCGTCCTCTGTTGGAGAAATGCGACGCCTCATAACTCCACCTCCGGCCACTCTGCGCTGGCGGTGAGGGCGGCGAGTAGCTTCTCGGCATCGTACACGGCATCCAGAAGCATCCCCGCTCCATATTCGCCACATTCTATACATCTCTCAGCAGGATCATCGCCGCCCCTCAGTTTGAACCAGACTTCTACTATCACCCGTTCCAGCGCCTCTCGCAGCCCGCCGTCAGGGGGATGCACGGGGACGGGGACGAACGTACCAACGATAGAGCCGATGTACTTGCCACCAGCGGGCGCGAGGGGTGGGGCGTCGGGCTCGTAGCCCTCCTGAATGGCGATGGACAACTTCGGGTGCTCCGGCCTCTCCCCTGCGATGGAAGCGGTAAGGGCGGCGTAGAATGCATCCATGAATCTTTGTATGGCGCGTCCGCCCGACTTGCCTGAACGAATCAATTTCTGTGAAAAATCGGCGATGAGATATTGAACCTCATCAGTGAATAACTCTCGCAGGCCGCCGTCAGGGAGACGCGCGGGGGCGGGGCGGATCAGGGCTTGAATGCGCTCGTTGAGCCGGCTCAGCCCGTCACCGATAGCCGTTGACCCGCACGAAGAGCAACACCCATCCTCGTCGATGTAGACGTTAGGGCCGCAATCCGGGCAGAACGAGGCGAACGGCTTGTCCAGCCCCGGCTCCTGCTTGGCGGCGGACAGCAGTTCCGATACTTGCGCCTTGCGGTTTTGGCAGCCCGGACATCCACCACCCGCCTGATCGGTTCGTTTCCAATCCGTCACCAGCTTTTCCAGTTCAGCTATCAGGTCCATCGCGATGTCCTTCCCTGCCAACCATTCGACACAACCCACCAGCCGCAGATCATGCGAAACTCAACAGTAGTCCAACCATAACAAATCAGATCCATCAACGAGCCTCCTCAATAAAATCATGCTCATCAGTATGCCTCTCCTCGGGTCTGCCGCATCGCACGCAGAGCCGGCTGGCTGAGGCATAATATCTCGTTCGTAGGTCCAAGTAGCTTTGTCTCCACTGTTCGTCAACAGGCTCTTTCCACAGGCCCGCGATGTCCAAAAGTTTCATGGCATCAACAAGCAGAGAAGGCGCCTCGGGCTCGGTGGCGAGAATGGCACGCAGCCTATTCTGCATTCCCAGCGCATCGGCTATGTGTGTCTTGTTGTATCCATGGGGGCCACCCATGCCCTCCGCGATGATGGACTGTAACTCGTCGATCAGCGTTTCCAGTTCCGCTATCTGGTCCATCAACGAGCCCCCTCTGATTGTGCGGTCAGCGCCGGATATCGCCTTCTTATTTCCGGCCAACACTTTGGACAGTAGTCATGCGTTGCCATGAACTTGTACCACGTCGGGAAAAACGAGCGGACTTCATCCGGCTTGCACTTCTTGTCAACGCCGTCGCTCTCCATCCCGCAATGGTCACAAACTAAGACCTTGCGAATACGAATGCTCATGCTCCCTCCTTCCGCGCCAGCCGAGCAAGCAAGACGCGCTCATCAATCTGTCAGCGTTCCACAATGAGACCACACTCCGTGCGCCTCCACCGCTTCTGAGGAGCGGGCGGGTCGGGCTTCCTCTCCTGACTCTTGCGGTAGTGCATCGCTCTTTGAGGTGCGCCCACGATTAAGCAGGCGCATCCTTTTTCATTTCCCCAACAGGGGAACGTCCAGCGGAAGAATGGCATTCGAATAGATATAGCTCGCTCCGTCGCCGGCCCATTCTACGGCCACACCCGATGCCGTGAAGAATCGGATGCCGGGATTGTTCGCTCCGTAGGTGCCGTCAATGTCTGGAGCGTCCCCCATTAAGTCATAGCCGGGAAGTCGATTCTGTTCGGGCGTCAGGTATGACTGCGTCGATGCCGGCTTTCCGATGCAGACGTAATAGCCAATCACCTTCCCGAATGAAATCAAGTATACGTAGGTGGGAATGTCGGGCTTGTCCCATGCCTCCGCCCACCGCGCGATGGTGCGTCGCTCAGGGAAGTAACTGAGGTTGGGGATCGGAGTAGAATTGATAGCCACTGTTGCAAGATTGGCCTGTTTTGCTACAGCCCGATCCCTTGCACTACCACTATTGCACGACTCTGCCGTCAGTACGAAAAATAGTACGAGTGATGCCGCGATGAGAAATAGAATCCTTTTCATTTCCCGTCCTCCATCTGGATTTGATAAGGAAGGTCAGCGGCCTTCCAGAGATTCCGCGTGATCTGCTTAGACCGAGAATTATACTCTCCAATCATGCTATTCAGGACCATGAGCAATCCCGGGCGTTCCTGCGCATCCCTTGACAGCGACGCAAAGTTCGCCTTCTGCGCTTGGATAGCGTTGTATTGGTCGTAGTACCACTGGTAATTCCCGATAATCGCGTCCGGGGCGAGCGTCTTTTCTAAGACACCCCTCGCCGACCGGAACGGAAGCGAGATGATGCCAACTGCGAATCCGATAGCGAAGAGCAGTAACATCACGCCAACCACGGCAAAGATCCACGTCAAGACCTTTCTGCGCAGTTGCTCAGGAGTCATTTCGTTCCAAGCCTCTTCAATGTCTCTCACCCCTTTCCTCCTTGTGTAGCTGTATCATCCCTACCCGCCGGCATCACTCCGCTCCCATCACGCGCCGGACGTAACTGACACTCTCGTCGGCCCAATCTCCGTACTTTCGTGGATTCAAGTAGTGAGCAAGCCCCCCGTTGTAGGCCAGTACCGCTATACGCCATGACCCCGTGGATGCGTGCAGATCCGCGAGGTAGTTCACGCCCGCCCATATCGCTTGCTGCGGGTTGAAGGGGTCGAACGGCTGCCCGCCGAAGTACAGCATGGAGAACAACGGGATGTTCACCGGCATCACCTGCGCCAAACCCTGCGCGCCCATCCACGACACCGCCCTCGGGTTCCATCGGCCGGACAGCGGATCGCCAGCGCTCTCCGTAGAGAACAGGCGAGTCGCCATCCAGACAGGAACGCCGGTACGTTCGCAGGCGTCCCGGACCCACCACTCGTATTGAGGCGGGATCACGTAAGGAAGCGGCTGCAGGCGTTCGGCAATCGCAGTCGGCATGGCGAAGGCATATTCGGGTTCGGGGGCAAAGCTGGTGAGCGAAAGAGTGAGCATCACGGCTATTCCCGCAAGCCCGAGGGCCTTCACGAGTTCCCCCACTGGGCGGCCATGGCCGCGGCAATTCCTGGAAACGTGCGGCTCCGCTCTCTCCAGCGGTCCGGGCCGGGCGGCATCCTATATATGCGCGCCTCCCTGCCATCGACAATATTTGTTGGAACCAGTTTCGGGAGCCCCTTCAACCATAGACACGTCGCCTTCGTCTCACCGTGCCCGAACTGCCACGGCTGGATGATCTGATCCGGCTTGCGGTAGAGCGTGGACATAATACCGACCGGGTTCTCGACAGCGATCCGAGGAATGGGGGCATTCACGAGGGCGCAAAAGAAATCAGCCGCTTCGTCCTGCTCGACGAGCTTTCGCGGAAACCACCGCGCTCCGCTCGACGCGAGGTGTGTACAGGGCGGATGCGCGATCATCAGGTCCCATTCTTCGCCGAGGACGGACAGCACATCGCCCTGAATGTGCGGCCCTGCCCGTTCGCTCGGGAGAAAGTCGCATGACACCGTGTCATGCCCGAGAGCGCGGAACGCATCGCGGACAATCCCGGAGAACTCGCAAGCGACGAGGACTCTCATGCAACCCTCGGAAAGAACCGTGCCAAGTTACTCGAAACCACCCTGCCTTTATTTTTAAGATTCCTGTTGACAAACCGAACGTGTTGGGTTATATTTAGAACATGAAAACCTACAGGAACATGACCGGGGAAGAGCAGAGGGCCGAGGCGCTCCGTCTCGCGGATCGCGTTGTCGAGATCACGATGGCTAACGCGCTCCGGTTGAAGGGGATGCTCGCGCCGATTGTCAGCGGGCAGTTGAAGTATCGCGGATGGTGCCCCCAGCGCGTTGACGGCCTCAACACCTTCTACACGCTGAAAGCCACGGCATGAAGCGCGACACACTCCGAGAGCATCTATCCAAAGCGGGGAGCGTGAAGTCGGAAGCAAAGACGCAAGCCGCTCGGGAGAACGGCAAGAAGGGCGGGCGGCCGAGAAAGAAGAAACCCCGCTGACTCTCATTCCCCGGTCTCTCGCATGGCGGCCATGTCGCCGGCCCGGGCCTTGCGCTCGCGCCTGCGCTCCCTCAGCGCATCCACGGCGAGGAAGGCGAGCACCACCAGCCCCCACGCCCCAGCCCCTACCAACACAGCAAGCGTCATGTCCATCACTTGCCCCCTTCGCTTGCTTCGACCACGGGACCGCATGGTTCTCCCTCGGACGTTACGTGATAGGTCTCTCCGTCTGCATACTCGGTCGTGTCGATGATAAGATGCCCGACCTCCCCACATTGCGTGCACCTCCACCGCTTCTCGGCGGGCGCGTGCTTGCATTCGTCTCGTAACGCATGGAAGCCGCCACAGTGTGGACAAAAATCATCGGCGGGCTCAGGGGGTAGGCCTCCGATGGGGAACATCTCCTCCGGGCCTACACTGAAAGCCTCGTGAATGCGCTCCTCCGGCTCCCCCTGCGTCTCGGGAGGAGCTGTCTCAGGGAAGGGCCCGCGATAATGCTTGTGCTCCTTGAGGAAGTGTTCTTCCTTTTCCTGCGTCTGGGGCGTGGCGAGGGCGGCGCGTTCTTCGATCTTATCAAGTAGCGATCTCTGCGGTATGGCGTTGAGGGTGTTCCTCGCCATGAGACAAGCCTTGCCAATATCCCCGCCTTCACAATCGGGCGTGGCGTCGTACAGCGTTTGAAGAGCAATGCGGAGACTTGTAGCACGCAGATAGAGCCAAGCCTCCCGCAGCCCGCCGTCGTCCCGGGGTGCACGCGCGAGGGCGGGGGGTGGGGCGTCGGGGTAGCGGCGCTCGGCCTCTCGGATTGCTTCGTCAATACCTATTCCCAAAGGACCGTGCGTAACGGCACTAAGTTTTCGATAGCAGTCCACGAACGCATCACGCTGTTCTTTGCTCATGCCCTTCCCCCTCCCTGCTCGTATTCTCGCAACGTCATAATGCCGTAAAGTCCTCAGCTTCTTTCCGTGTTAGCCAGAAGTGAATACCGTGCGAACACTCCACTCTCCAGTCAGGGTCATAACTATCGGCCCGCACCTCCTTGCCCTCTTCATACAGCGTGGCAATCCCATTTCCGCAACCATTACTCCTCACCGGTGCGTGCCCTTCGATTTCCAGAACTATTGCATACTCAGCCCGGCACTTCCGACCGACAATTGAGGCGGTACGTTTGGCGTCTTTCGGAACGGATAGGGTTACAATCTTACCTTCCACTTTCTTATACACGATCAGATCGCCTTCACAGATTTGAAAGGTGGGTAGATATTTCACGTCACTCAGGTCGGCCCGGCTCAGGTTGGCCCCGCTCAGGTTGGCCTCGCTCAGGTAGGCCCCGCTCAGGTTGGCCCCGCTCAGGTTGGCCCGGCTCAGGTTGGCCCGGCTCAGGTCGGCCCGGCTCAGGTTGGCCCCGCCCAGGTAGGCCTCGCTCAGGTTGGCCCCGCTCAGGTTGGCCCCGCCCAGGTAGGCCCAGCGCAGGTTGGCCCGGCTCAGGTTGGCCCGGGATCCACCCTCACCGCGAATCCATTTCGCATGTTCGGCCAACATCTCCTTCATCTCGTCGACCGTATATGTTTTCAATTGCTTCCCCCTCCTTAAGCGTCATGCCCATGGTTCTACTCGAATCTGAAATGGCAACACGCGCCACAGATACCTAAGCCATGCAATCATTTGCACCTCCTCATGGAATCGGGCGGCCCAGTCCAGCGGACCGCCCGCGCAAGAAGTAGACCGCCGAGCCCTAAGCCCGACCATGTACCTGTCTTTCCCGCCAGTCCTCCTTGTCCCGATCTATCCCGCGCCCATACGGGCCGGGGGTAGAGCCGCCCCACGAATCGAACGTGCCTTCCCGCTACCCGATCCGGGACGGACTGACTGCGGGCGTTCCTCCTTGAAACTAAGGCGGCATTTCAAAATGAGCGCCTCGCCCGGACCTTCGCCAAGTCCCGCCGGATCTCGCGGGCGAGGTCCTCACTGAGAATGGAATCCGGGTTCAACTGCGCCCGCGAATTGCACCGCCCCGGGTGCGTACCGCGAAGGTTCTTCCTGTGATTTATCACGGCCTCGCCGTACAACTTCACGGTCCATTTCCGGTTGGGGATCCGGTGGGCGAGTTCCATCGTGGTAATCGCCAAGGGCTCATCGCAGGAGAAGCACCGGCCGCTCTGTTCCGAAAAGACGCGGAACTTCTGCTCCCGGATCTTGGCGGAAGTCAGTTCAGTTTTTGACACCGGCTGTCTCCTTTTCCTCGATTAGCACCAGGCCCTCCTCAGCCGCGATCAAATGGCACCACTCGATCGCCCGCGACTCCACGAACGTGCTCACGCTCGCCTCGCTCACCGGGCGCACCTTGAAACGGTGTCCTACCCGCCGCTCCTCCGTGGGCCACTCGGGTACATCTCCCTTCATCACCTCTTTCATCTCCTGGAGCGTGTAGCCGAAGTGAACGGCGAGCTGCTGGAGGTGACCGTGCAAGTGCGCAGACTGAGACTTCGGCCCAAACGTGCGGGGTTTGAATGGGATGTCCACTGATACCTTGCAATAGCTGTTGTGGTTCTTGAAGCACCGATCCGTGATCACCCGCAACGCATCCCGAAAGGCGGGGGGGATCGAAAGCAGAAGCTCCCCGTCCGTAGTCATGCCTTCAACGATGGCGTTGGGAATGGTCAAAATGGGATCTCCCCATTGGCGTCATACTTGCCGCGCGGGTCATACTTGCGATCCGCAAACCACGCTTCGAGCAATCCTTGGAATCCCGTCCATCCCCGCTGCACATCTCCAGCGTCCCACTTCTGCGGGTAGCAACCCTTGTGCGCGGTGTCGATGATCACGGAATACAGATCGTACTGGCGGTATGCTTTTTCGGCCCGGGAGTAGGCGGCCAACTGCCAGCAGAATTCGTCATAAAAACCGGGTGACTTTTTCACCGCCTGAGTTTTCCAGTCGATGATAGCGGGCCTCCCGTCCACCACGCCGATGTAGTCAATGCACCCGCCATAGCCGAATGACGATACGAACCGAACCTCGCACTTCTCTGGAACCATGACGTGCTCGCTTATCCACGCGAACACCGGTTCTATGTCGATGTCCATTTTCGTCCGCTCATGCGTCGTGATGTAGCGGGCGATCTCCGCGTGAACGACTGTTCCCAGGTCGGGGGCTTTCGCCCTCTCCGCTTCGTCGGCTTCTTTCACTCGCTGGATGAACAGATAGTCGTTCTCACCCGGCCGCCGTTCCATCGTCAAAGCCTGCGCCACCATCTGACCGATCTTCCAATTCGTGAGTTGCGGTTTCTCCTTGATGGCGAGCACCGAGGTCACCGAGGGGAACAGTCTCTCCTTGCGCGCGATGCGGAGATCAGCGTCATGTCGGGGCGATCCATCTTCAGCATACCAGTGCGCGCTCTCGGGTTGGCGGTACTCGACGAGGTTACTCACTTCTCTTCTCCCCGCTTGCGCGCGTTGATCTCGTCCACCCATGCCGCTTGCAGGTCGATGAGGCTCTGGAGGTTGTCCTTGTTCTTCACCACCGTCGCGGCCCGATCGGTCAACTCCTCCGGGGTGAAGCACCCCGAGGCTTTCATCTTGGTGTACACATCCCGCAGGTCGGCGAGGGCGGAAGCCTTTGGATCATTCGGGGGCGCCTGTGCCGGTTCGGTGACATTTCGCATCTCCACGTTCACCGGCGCATCCTCCATGTCTTCCACATCCTGAGTGAAGAAATCGGAAGCCGCAGATGCCTTGATAGTGCCATCCACGTAGGACCGCTTTGCCGCCATCTTGAGAACCGTGTTGTACACGTCGGCGATGTCCTTGTTTTCGATCTGCCCGACTTCCTGACCGGTGATTTCCTTAGCATCATCGGACCACTTCGCTCCGCATCCACCCTTCTTTCCGTAGCATAGCCACCCGCCGCCGTAGTTTTCTCTGCCCTTGATAATCGCGTCCTTCCCACACTTCGGGCAGATACGGGATGCCTGCCGATAGCGGTACTTGCTCTCCATCGTTGAGCACGAGCCCACCCCGTAAGCGATGATGGTCCCAGTGGGGATATGAACCATCGGAGTCTTGATCGTGATTTCACGGTGCCCCTCGGGAAGATCCGTGCGAGTTACCTGCAAATCTCCCGTCCCAATACGAAACAGGAAATTGATCTTCTCGGCTCCCGGCTTGAGAAGAGATTGCTTCTTCGTCCCCGGGATGATGCCGTAATGCTGGCCTTCCTTGAGCGCCTGCTTCATTAGATCTTGGATCTTGTTGGATTGTTCCATGACTTCGGATACTGACCGCTCCTCGGATCGCCGGATAAGCGCCGTCTCGCTCACGGACTGGGATTGGATCTCACTCGGAACCAGTTCTATCCTTGGCGGCCCTTTGATAAGGGTCTTCGTTATCCCCGGCTCCATCGGGATCACTTCGGCCTTCACCTTCGGAGGCCGGCCGCGCTTCACGAGTGCCTTGGTTTTGTTCATGTCAGGTCCCCTCTCTCTGCGCGTCGGACCGGCGCTCGGCGTCGGCCATCTCGCGGTCACGCCGGCACCCGGGGTCCTCGCAGCGCGGGTCCGCGCAGTTCTCAACATCGTGGGTTTCCTCCACGGGGCCGCACATGATGGGGTGATATCCGTCCTCGTCGGCGTCTACGTCCACCTGGTGGACAAGCTGGCCAAGGGCGTCGGTCTGGATCTCACTCTCCGGCACGTCCTCGTCGCACTTCTGGCAGTGGTATTTCATGCTTTTGCCTCCCCAAAAATTGAGTTGCCATTCCATGACGTATCCGGATATTCGGATCGGTGAAGCGCCTCCATCTCCGCGTACAGCGGGGCGAGCTTGGCCTCGTAGTCCGCGTACAACGTGGCGCGCTTGGCCTCGTAGTCCGCGTCCAGCGGGGCGCACTTGGCCTTGTAGTCCGCGTACAGCGGGGCGCGCTTGGCCTCGTAGTCCGCGTCCAGCGGGGCGAGCTTGGCCTCGTAGTCCGCGTACAGCGGGGCGCGCTTGGCCTCGTAGTCCGCGTACAGCGGGGCGCGCTTGGCCTTGTAGTCCGCGTCCAGCGGGGCGCACTTGGCCTTGTAGTCCGCGTACAGCGGGGCGCGCTTGGCCTCGTAGTCCGCGTACAACGTGGCGCGCTTGGCCTCGTAGTCCGCGTCCAGCGGGGCGCGCTTGGCCTTGTAGTCCGCGTCCAGCGGGGCGAGCTTGGCCTCGTAGTC
>Ga0315281_10005218_pt1 | contig 18631 bp, 12 predicted proteins | sample YL17G07_0_MG_FD_204540 | JGI IMG/M metagenome (GOLD analysis project Ga0315281, IMG submission 204540) | Sediment microbial communities from Yellowstone Lake, YNP, Wyoming, USA - YL17G07_0 | ecosystem: Environmental > Aquatic > Freshwater > Lake > Sediment | place: USA: Wyoming | collected...
GCAAGGTACCGCGCGGACGCGTGACGACCTACGGCCAGATCGCCACGATCGTCGGCCTCAAGGGACACGCGCGCCAGGTGGGCTACGCGCTCCATGCACTCAAGTCTTTCACCGGAGTGCCGTGGCACCGCGTGATCAACGCGCAGGGACGGATCAGCTTGCGCGCCACGACCGGTGGTTTTTCGCAGCGGATGTTGCTCGAGCGCGAAGGCGTGGCGTTCGACGCCGGTGGCCGCGTGTCGCTGAAGAAGTATGAATGGCGCGGGCGCGGCTGATCAGCCGCGACGTTTCCAGAAGAAGTACACGGGCGCACCGAGCAGCAGAATCAGCACGCCCATGCCCGCGTCCTTCGGAAACTGTGCGATCGTGCTCACGGCCAGAGTCCAGAACGCCAGCACGAACACGCCAGTGGTCCACGGGTGACCAGGCATCGCCATGCCCTTCACCGCGATGGGATCGCGACGGCGGAACACCAACAGCGCCGCGCCGGTCAGTCCAAAGAACACCGCGTCCAGCGACACGACATAGTTGAGCACGGGCCCGTACACACCGAAGAACACCACGATGACGCTCGCCCACACACCCTGAAGTGCAATTGCGACAACCGGCGCGCGCGTACGCGCATGGAGTGACCCAACGCTCCGGAAAAACAAACCGTCGCGCGCCATCGCGTAGTACACGCGGGGCGCCGTCAGCATGCCCTGACTGAGAAACCCGACAGTCGACACCGCGATGCCAGCCGCCATAAGACGGGCGCCGTTATCGCCGAGCGCTCGGCGCATCACATCAGAGGCCGGCGTTGACGTGGCGGCGAGCTGCGCCGGCCCGAGCGCCATGATGCACACGACATTGACCGCGAGATACAGCACCACAACGCCCAGCACGCCAAACAACATCCCGCGCGGCAGATCTCGCTCCGAGTTCTTCATTTCGGCCGAGATGAAACTCGCCGTTTGCCAGCCGCCGAACGCGAACAAGACGGGCACCATCGCGCGAAGAAAACCGAACGGCGAGTCTGAAGCCGAGCTGGAGGCGGAGGCCGGCACACCCGCGCCAGCCGGCGCAATCGCGCGCCAGCCGAGCACGACCAGGGCCACAATCGCCGCGATTTTGGTGACCATCAATGCGTTCTGCACGTTGCTCCCAGAGCGCACGCCCAGACAGTTGATCGCGGTGAGCACCATCAGCGTTGCGACGGCAATCGCGGAGCGGTCGATGCCCAACCCCGTGAGTTCCCGCAGATAGTCCGCGAACGTCATCGCCACCGCGGCCATGCCGCCCGTCTGCGTCACGAGCAGCAGCGTCCACCCGTACAGAAACGCGGCCATCGGGTGAAATGCGTCGCGGATGTACGCGTACTGTCCACCCACCTCAGGGCGCCGCTGCGCCAGCTCGGCGTAGACGAACGCACCGGAGAGCGCGATTGCGCCGCCCACGGCCCACGCGCCCAGCATCAGCAACGGCCTGGAGACGTGCTGCGCCACGACGGACGGGTTCCTGAAGATTCCCGCCCCGATGATGCCGCCCATCACGATCATCGTGGCGTCGAAGACGGTGAGTCGCCGCGCCAGCCCCACCGCGGCGCTATCCGCCATTCGCCGCCCGCGCCCCACGATCGGCCGCCGCCATCAGTTCGTCGTCGAAAGCGTTTTCCGTGCGCGAAATCACGAGCGTAGCCACCCCGTTCCCGATGAGATTCACGATCGCACGCGCTTCGCTCATGAAACGGTCCACGCCCAGTACGATCGCCAGCCCTTCCACCGGCACGGTGCGCGTCGCCGCCAGCGTGCTCGCGAGCACAATGAAACCGGACCCCGTCACCCCGGCCGCGCCCTTGGACGTCAGCATTAGAATCGCGAGCAGGGAAAGCTGCTGTGGAATCGACAGGTCGACGCCAAACGCTTGCGCGATGAAAATCGACGCCATCGACAGATAGATCGACGTGCCGTCGAGGTTGAACGAATATCCCGCGGGGATCACCAGCCCCACGATCGGCCGAGCGCAGCCGTACTGCTCCATCTTCGTCAACATCCGGGGCAGCGCCACCTCGGACGACGACGTGCCCAGCACCAACAGAATTTCCTCTTTGATGAAGCGCAGAAAGCGCAAAATCCTGAACCCGTACATCCGGCACACGAGGCCCAGAACCAGGAACACAAACAGGAACATCGTGAGATAGACGTCCAGCATGAGCCGCCCGAGCGGCAACAGTGCCTTCACCCCAAAGTTCCCGACGGTGAACGCCATCGCACCGAACGCGCCGATGGGAGCGACCACCATGATCATGGCCGTGATGCGGAAAAACACCTGTAGCACCCGGTCAAGGAAATCGACCACAGGCTTGCCGTAGTCGCCGGTGGAGGTAAGCGCGATTCCAAAAAGAACCGCGAAGAACACGATCTGGAGGATGTCGCCCTTGGCGAACGCGTCCACCGGGCTCGACGGCACGATGTGCGTCAGGAAATCGGTGAAGCGCATCTCCTTGCCCTGCGCCGCATACTGCGACACATCGCCCTTCGCCATCGACGAAACATCCAGGCCAGCGCCCGGCTTCGTGATGTTCACCACCACGAGACCGATCGCGAGCGCAAAAGTCGTCACGATCTCGAAATACACGAGCGCCTTGAGCCCCACCGTGCCGACCTTCTTGAGGTCGGCCATGTTCGCGATGCCAAGGGTGATCGTGAGGAAGATGATTGGCCCGATCACCATCTTGACCAACGCGATGAATGTGTCGCCGAGCGGGTGCATCGACTTCGCCGTGTCCGGACTGAACACGCCCAGCGCGACGCCGATTGAGATGGCGACGAGAACCCTGAAGGTCAGATTGCGAAAGAGGCGCACGCGGAGAGAGAAGAGACGGAGTTGGAAACGAAGTACGAGACAAGTAATGAGTTGATAATCAAGCGCCTTACCTCCATCCGCCACTGCTCACGTCCAACCAGTGCCCGTCCACCGGTCTCTTGCTCCCGCTCCAACTCATGTCCGCCGTCAGCACTAACAGGACCTGTTCCGTAGAGCTATTGTCTCCGTCCGTTTCTGCACCCGTTTGAATCACGGCCCGGCCCTCTCACCGCCACCCCGCCCCGTATGTTTCGCAACCGATTGAGCTTGCTTCCGGCCCTCGTTGGCGTCGTAACGCTGTTCACCGCCTCGGCTTCGGCCCAAACACTGGACTCCCTGACGCTGGCGGGTTTCCGCTGGCGCACCGTTGGCCCCGCCAACTTCGAGGGACGCCTCTCGGACGCGATCGGCATCCCGAGTCCGTCGAAAACCCTCTACGTGGCCGCCGCCGGCGGCGGTATCTGGAAGTCCACCAACAACGGCACCACGTGGCGTCCGATTTTCGATGCGCAGCGCTGCATCGCGATGGGCATGCTCGCGGTGGCTCCGTCAGATACGCAGCAGGTGTGGGCCGGCACCGGTGAGCCGAACTCGCGCAATACCATCGAGCCGGGCTGCGGAATCTTCAAGAGCACCGACGGCGGCATGACCTGGAAGAACATGGGGCTGGAGAAAACCCAGCATGTCGGTCGCATCGTGGTCCACCCCACCAATCCGAACATCGTCTACGTCGCTGCGCTCGGTGCCGCATGGAAGAACAACCCGGAGCGTGGCCTCTACAAGACCACAGACGGCGGCACGACATGGCAGCTCATCAAGTTCATCAACGACAAGACCGGCTTCATCGATGTCGCGATGAGCCCGAAGGATCCCAACACGCTGTACGCTGCAAGCTGGCAGCGCATTCGGACGCCGTATTCACTCACGAGCGGCGGGCCAGGATCGGCGCTGTGGAAATCGATCGATGGCGGCACGACCTGGACCGAGATCAAGGGTGGCGGATTCCCTGAGACACAGAAGGGACGCATCGGCCTGGCGATCTCGATGAGCAACCCGGACGTCGTCTACGCACTCACCGAAGCAGACTCCAACCCGAACCTGAAGCCCGCAGCGGGCGCCGTGCGGCAGCGTCTGCAGAACGGACTCTATCGCAGCGCAGACGCGGGCAAGATCTGGACAAAGACGAACGACGCCGACACCCGCCCGTTCTACTACTCGCAAGTGCGCGTGCATCCGCGCAATCCTGACCGCGTGTGGTTCTCGTCCACGCCGATTCTGGTATCCAACGAAGGCGGCAAGAACGCCCGCACCGCGGTGCAGGGCATTCACGTGGATCACCACGGCATGTGGATCGACCCGAATGACCCCGATCGCATGATCGTCGGCAACGATGGCGGCACTGCCATCTCATACGACGGCGGCGGCAATTGGCGCTTCGGCGCGCAACTCCCGATCGGCCAGTTCTACGAAGTCAGCTACGACTTCGAAGTGCCGTACAACATCTGCGGCGGCGCGCAGGACAACGGTTCGTGGTGCGGACCCAGCCGTCGCAAGAATGGACCGGTCACCAATTCGTATTGGTTCACGATCGCCGGCGGTGACGGATTCTACACCGCGCAGCATCCGCTCGAGCCGTGGGTCGTGTTCGGCGAATCACAGGGCGGCAACGCATCGCGCCTGAACCTCAGAACCGGCGAGCGCGCGCAGCTGGTGAAGCCCAACTGGCGCCCGCGGTACGCGCAGTACGAAGACTCGATCCTCTACACGCGCGGCGACACGGCCCAACCGGCTTCGCGCGAAACGGAGCGTCGTCTCACCGAGATCAAGGCGCGTCAGCGCTCCGACTCAGCGGAGAGCGACATGCGCTTCAACTGGAACTCGCCGCTCTTCATCTCGCCGCACAATCCGGACGTGATGTACATGGGCGGCAACAAGGTGCTCAAGAGCACGCAGCGTGGCGACAATCTCTACCCCATTTCGCCGGACCTCTCCAAGAAGCAGATGGCGAAGATTGACACAAGCATGCGCAAGACCGGCGGCATTACGATCGACGCCACCGGCGCCGAGACCTACGGCACCGTGGTCGTACTCGCGGAATCTTACGTACGGCCCGGCTTCCTGTGGGCCGGCACGGATGACGGCAATGTGTGGTTTACGCGCAATGATGGCGCGGTGTGGGAGCCGATTCCCACGACGCGCTTCCCGGGCCTGCCTACGGGCGATGTGTTCGTCGCGCGCGCCGAGCCGTCGCACTTCGACTCGCTCACCGTGTACATCGCGTTCGACAATCACCGCTGGAACGACTTCATGCCCTACGTCTATGCGACGACGGACGGCGGCAAGACCTTCAAGTCGGTCGCCGGCAATCTCCCCACCGGTGGCGTCGACGATATTCGCGCGTTCCGCGAAGATCCCGTCAATCGCGACTTGCTGTACGTGGGCACGGCGCTCGGGGTGTACGTGTCGCTCGATCGCGGCATAAACTGGCAGCGTTTCATGACGGGAATGCCGAACGTCCCGGTGTTTGACCTCAAGATCCATCCGCGCGATCGCGAGCTCATCGCCGCAACGCACGGACGCGGATTCTGGATCGTGGACGTAGCGCCTTTGCAACAGATGACAAAGGACGTCGCGGTCAAGCCGGTGCATCTGTTCGAGCCCAAGCGCTCATTCGAGTATGGCGACGCGCCGCAGTTGGGAGCGTCGGCCAACGGATCCGGCCAGGCCGATTTCACCGCGCCGAGCCCGCAGCATGGCGCCGACATTGTCTATCGCCTCGCGAACGCCGTGCAGGGGCAAGTGAGCATCACGATCACCGACGCTCGCGGCGACACAGTACGCACGCTCAACGGCCCCGGTCGGGCCGGAGTTCAGCATGTGTTATGGGACATGCGCGGCCGTGCGCGACCACGACCTCCGCTCACGGCGGCAGCGCGTCGGGACAGCGTCCTCGCCACACGTCGTGCGATATTCGTTGCGGATTCGCTCGACAAGGCCGGCACCGTGCCCAAAGCGCTGACTGACCGTCTGCGCCAGCTGGTCGCAAGCGGAGTTCCGGCCGGCGGCCCGGGTGGCTTTGGTGGTGGTGGTGGTGGTGGTGGTGGTGGCGGTGGTGGCGGTGGTGGCGGTGGTGGCGGCGGAGCGGCAGCGACCGCGCGTCTCGGCCCAGGCGGGGTGTGGGCGCCGCGTCCCGGTGAAGGCGCTGTCGTCGGCGCCGGCGGCGCCGGCGGTGGCGGCGGCGGTGGGTTCGGTGGTGGAGCCGCCGCGCTCGCCAACGCCCTCGGTGGCGGCGGCGAAGGCGCTACGGATATCTCTGCCGCTGTGCCCGGTGGCCTTCAGAACATCGTCGGGTTGCTCGCAGTGCCGGGCCATCCAAGCGCCAGCATCCTCGGCGGTGGCGGTGGCGGTGGCGGTGGCGGTGGCGGTGGCGGTGGCGGTGGCGGGTTCGGTGGCGGTGGAGCACCGGTGAGCGCAACCGGCGACTATCTCGTCACGATACGCGTCGGCACTGAAGTGCAGAAGCAGGTGCTGCGTGTGGAGCACGTGCGCGACGGCAGCGGGATGCCCTGATGCACGAAGGGGCCAACGGTCCCACCAGGATTCACAAGAAATAGTCTGGGTTCACAACAATGTGGCGGAGGCTCGAAGTTTGGGCCTCCGCCCATGTTTTTTCCCGCGCCACCTAGTTTTCGGCCGTGCGCAAAACCTTGAAGAACATCGCGGTCGAGTACGGTAGCATCGCGGTCGTCGTTTATCTCGCGATCTTCGCGTTGGTGTTAGTCGGATTCTGGGCTGCCATCCGCTTCGGTTGGTCGTCGAGCAGCACCGCGGCGAACGTGGGTGCGTGGACGGCCGCCTACATCGCCACGAAAGTGACGCAGCCACTCCGCATCGTCGCGACCGTTGCCGTTACGCCGTTGATCGCGCGGATCTTCAGCCGAACAAGTTCCGCGCCACCATCATGAGGTTCGCGGGCTTCTCGGCCAGGCGACGCATGAACCACGGATACCACGCCTTGCCGTAGCTGATCAGAACGCGAGTGCGAATGCCATCGCTCGCAAGCTTGCGTCGGCCGGAATCCTGAATCCCGTACAGCATCTGCACTTCAAAAGCGGACTCCGGCACTCCCAGGACGCGTGCGTCCTGCCGGATCCGAGCGAGAAGTTCAAGATCGTGCGTTCCGAATACCGCGCGCGCTTTCTGGCTCACCGCGCCCAACAGCTCGCGCGCCAACATGCGAAATCGGGCGTCGATCTCGCCGCGCGTGGAGACGGCCACATCGGCCGGCTCGCGATATGCGCCTTTCACGAGGCGGATGTGCGGTTTCACAGCCATCAGCCGCTGCAGGTCGGCCTGTGTCCGGTGCAAATACGCTTGAAGGCATACCGCCGTGTTGTCGAACTCACGGGCCAGTGTTTCGTACGCGGCCACGGTGGACTCGACGTAGCCGGACGACTCCATATCGATGCAGAGTACCGTTCTGTTAGCAGCGGCCAGCTTCACGAGACGTCGCACTCGCTCCAGCGCCTTCTCCTGATTCACGTCCCATCCGAATTGCGTCAGCTTGATGGACACGTGCGCGTCGCCGCCCTCGGCCTTGAGCGCGCCAAAGAGCCGTTCGTACTCAGCAAGGTTCTGATCGGCCGCCGCATCAGTCGCCACGTTCTCGCCCAGGTACGTGATGATTGTGGGCGTTCCTTCTGCGCGCAGCTTGCGCACGGCGACGAGAGCCTCGTCGATCGCTTCACCCGGCATGAACTTCGCCACGAGTGGTCGCATCGCGCGACTTGAGCGCACCAAGCTCTCCATACGCTTGCTCTGTGATGCCCAGAGCAGGGCTGATCGCAGCAGTTTCATGCGAGCGTATCCGCCCTGAGCACCGCTCCCATCAACACGCGCGCCCCACGTTCGATGTCGCTCGCTGTAGAGAACTCTTTTGGCGAGTGGCTGATGCCGCCGATGCTCGGAACAAAGATCATGCCCATCGGGCCAAGTTGCGCCATCGCCTGCGCGTCGTGACCGGCGCCGCTCGGCATGTGGCGCGTCGTGAGTTTCAGTTCTTTGGCTGCGTCATCGATGATCGCGCGAATCGCGGGGTCGCTCAGGGCAGGCGCGTCCTCGTGGGACGCTTTGAAATCGAACGTCGTACCGTTGGCTTCACCCACATGTTTCGCTTCGCCAGCGATCGCGTCGAAGATTCGCTGCGTCTTCGAGGCGTCGACATCGCGTAATTCGAGCGTGCAGACCACCCGGCCCGGAATCACATTCGGCGCGCCGGGAAACGCCTCAAGGCGTCCCACGGTGCCCACCTGCCGGCCGGGTTCAGCGCGCACCACGCGGTTAACCATGTCCACGAAACGTGCCGCCGCGAGCATCGCGTCGTGTCGCTGATCCATCGGCGTCGTGCCGGCGTGATTCTGCATTCCAGTGACCGTCACGTCCCACCGCCGGATGCCGACGATTCCTTCGACGACGCCGATGTTGATCGCGTCGCGTTCCAGCGTGCCGCCCTGTTCGATGTGAAGTTCGATGTACGCGGCGATATCGCCGTGCTGCCGCCGGACCTCGTCGATCCGCGACGGTGCGCCTCCGAGAAAGGTCATTCCTTCGGCGACCGTCGTGCCGCTCCAGGTGCGGTTGTCCAGCTCCGGCGCTTTCAGCTGACCGCTCACGGACCGGCTGCCGTACAGCCCGCCCTCTTCGTTGGCCCACACCACGACTTCGATTGGATGCCGGGTGCGCACACGGCCCTCCGCAAGCGACTGTGCAACCTCGATCGCGGATAGCGAGCCCACGGTGCCGTCGAAGTTGCCACCGTCAGGCACGCTGTCGACGTGCGAGCCGAACACGATCGGCTTGAGTGCGGCATCCGTACCCGCGCGGCGTCCGAAGATATTGCCGGCGAAATCGACGCGGGCGTCGAGCCCGGCCGCTCGCATGAGGTCCGTGACGTACGCTCGACCGGCTCTGTCGAAATCGCTGTACGCCACGCGCGACACCCCGCCCTGTGGATTGGCGCCGAAGGCCGAGAGCGCCTTGATGTTGGCATTGAGTCGGTTGGCATCGAGCCCACCGTGCCGCATCGAGCTTGCCGTGAACGGCGCGATGGGCGACCGCGAGACGACTGCGCCGACGAACGCGCCAGCCACACTTCCGGTGAATTGACGGCGATCCATTTATGGAGTTTCGGTCCAAAGCCGGCCGAGGTGTGCAACGATGCCCGCATAAACCTGCATGCCGTCAAAGAGGTTCTGCAACCGAAGGTTTTCGTTCGAAGCGTGCTGGTTGTTGTCGTGATTCACGATCGGCACAGTGATGAGCGGTGCGTGCAGCACTTCGTCGAACGTAAAAAGCGGCAGGCTGCCACCTAGGGTCGGAACCACGACGACGCGATCGCCCGTGCCCATCTCGGCGGCGCGCACCACGGCACGCGAGAGCGGCAGCGACATGTCCGTTCGGGAGGCAGGGTAGCCGCCCTCCCAGTCCATCCGGAGAATCCGCGGATGCGCCATGCGTTCGTCTGGCGTCGGGTCCCGATTCAGGATGTGGTATCCCAAGGAGCGTGCGTGCACTTCAACGAGTTCGCGCACATGCGCAGGCGTCTGCCGCGGAACGAGCCGGAAATCGATGGATGCGCGCGCGACGGTCGGTACCGCGTTCGCGGCCAGCTCGGCAACCGCGCCACCGCTGATACCCCGCACATTGAGCGCCGGCAGCATGATGCGCTCCATCAGCGGCGCGTTGTTCGCCTCGGTGCCGCCGAGCAGCAGCTCCGCCCGCAGCGCAGAATCCGGCACGGGCGCCGCGGCGATCGCGTCACGCTCGGCGCGCGTCGGCGGCTGTACGTCGGCGCTGAACCCGTCGATCAGGATCTTGCCGTCCACGTCACGCATGCTGGCGACGAAATGCGCCATCAACACCAGCGGGTTCGGCGCCCAATTGCCATAGTGGCCGCTGTGCAGTGCGCGTGCGGGCCCGTAGGTAGTGAGCTCCAGGCCCATGACACCGCGCGCGCCGAACACCACTTGCTGCTTTCGCGATTGGTGTACCGGTCCGTCGCCAAAGAGCCACAGATCCGCGGTCAGCAGGTCGCGGTGCCGCGCAAGCGCGTCGCGCAGGTGCGCTGAGCCGGCCTCCTCTTCGCCTTCGAAGTAGAACTTGAGGTTCACGCTCAGCGCGATGTTGGCCGCGCGCAGCGCGTCGAGCGCAGACAGAAATGCGACGATCGGACTCTTGTCATCGCCCGAGGAGCGGCCGTACAGGCGCCATTCACCCTGCACGGTGCCGGGCTGAGTGGGCATCGGGATGATATCACCGCCCATGCGTGTTCGGAGCGTGGGCGACCATGGCGGCGTCAACCACTGCGTCGTGTCCACCGGCTGACCGTCGTAGTGCGCATAGAATACCACGGTCTTTCTGGCGCCCGGTGCGCGGAGTTCACCGTACACCGCGGGGGGGGCGCCCGGCGTCTCGAGAATTCGCGCGCTGATACCGCGACGCTCCATCAACTGCGCCAGGTGCCGCGCGTTGCGCCGGATGTTGACGCTGTCGCTCGCCAGATTCGGGATCGCGAGGAACGTGGCCAATTCGCGAACGACTTCAACGTCGTGCGCCTGCTGCCAAGCCCGCACGGCAGCGCGAACGCGCGCGGCGTCCTGGGCGCCGGCAGGCGTCCACGCCCATGCGATCAACAGCGCTACCGCGACGCGCGCCAAGAAACGTGTTCGCATATATGGACTAGGGTGAGCGGATTGTGTCGCCCTGGACTACGCGAGCACTACCGTACCCTGGTGTTGCTCATTGACGAGGCGGCGAACGCATGTCGCTGCGAGGCGCCTGGGGTGAATCATTGCTCTGGCGGTGCCGTGCGCACTGGGAAGGGGGCACCAAGAGGCGCGGGCCGGAGTCGAACCGGCGAATGGGAGTTTTGCAGACTCCTGCCTTACCACTTGGCTACCGCGCCATGGGAGTCGCAACTTATCCCGCCACCATACCTTTCTCAAGGAAATGCGCGCCCGGTCCGCTTTCGCGGGTGCGGTGTCGAGCCAAGAATCACTCATCCTCGCGGGAGTACCAAGATGCAATCGCGTCGCCTGATCTCGTCCGTCGTGCTGCTGCTGCCCGCCCTCTTTTGGTCCAGCTGCAAACTGTTCCAGATGGGTCCCGTTGCGCCCAGTAAAGCCGCCCCGAGGGCGACCGCCAAGGCGACCCCCAAGGCGACCCCCAAGGCGACCACGGCGGCTCCCGCGGCGGCTCCCGCGGCGGCTCCCACGGCGGCTCCCACGGCGGCTCCCACGGCGGCCCCAACGGCGGCGCCCACAGCTGCCCCCACGGCGGCGGCACCTACGGCAACTCCTGCGACGACCCCCAACGCGACTCCCAAAGCGGCCCCCCAGACACTACCCGCGACCAAGGCCTCCGGCCCAACCGCGGCGCCGGCGAAGGCAGCCCCGAAAACAATTTCCGCCAAGGAAGCTCGCGCCCACCTCACCGATCCAACAATCGCGGCGATGGTGCTGGCGGCCAACAATACCGATATCAGCTACGCCAGGCTCGTTTCGTCGCGCGCTGAACGCGCCGACGTGAAGGAGTTTGGTCAGCGCATGCTCACGGACCACGCCGGCGTGAACGGCCTCGTGAACGATCTGCTCACCAAGCTCAACGTGACGCCCGTCGACAACGCCGCGAGCCTGGACATGCGCGATGAGTCAGCCAATCGTCGTGACGCGATGCGTGACCTGACCGCCTTTAGTTTCGACTCCACGTATATCGAAAACGAGGTCGCGTATCACGTGAAGTTCCTGGCGACAATCGACAGCATGATGATCCCGGTCGCAAAGAACGCCGAACTTAAAGGCCTGCTGATGGCGGTTCGGCCGGCCGTAGCAGCCCATCTCGCCCACGCGGAACAGGTGCGTGCAAACGTGATCTCGCGGAAGTGAGAGGGTTGCTGGTCTCCGCGTTCGCCGCGGGCGCGGCGGCAATCCTGAGCGGCTGTGGGGCGTCGTACTCCGCCGTGCGGTCGGCGCCGGCGCCGGCAGCGTGGGTCGTCCGCATCAATGGTTTTCAGTTCAGGCCGTCCGAGTTCAGTGTCGTTGCCGGCGACACGGTGATTTGGGCCAACGACGACGCGTTTCGTCACACCGCCACAGCTGACGGCGGTGCTTGGTCCACTCCGGAGCTCGATCGGGGCCAGCAGGCATCATGGGTGCCACGCACGCCGGGCCGGTATCCCTACCACTGCGCTGCCCACCCCACCATGCAGGGGGTCCTCCTGGTTGCGCCTAGGGCCGGCGGAACGTGATTCGTGCACGAATGACGTAACAAAGTTGAATTTTGCGGACGCATTGTGCAGATTTGACGTCATAATCGTGCAGTATTTGCACGGTTCGCACATCACCTGAACCGCGAGGCCGTCCGCCCCCATGCCGCCGAAAACCGCCCAGTCCCGCAAGGCGATCACCCGAGAGCTCGCAAGCCGAACCCCCAAAGCAGTTCCTCCCATCATGCAGAACGGACAGCCCGCGAAGATCTCCGACTACTTCGGCGTGAACACCTTCGGCGTGCGGCAGATGCGCGACAAACTGCCGCGGGACGCGTTCGAAAAAATCTTGGCGGCCGTGCGGCAAGGGAAGAAGCTCGACGTCGACGTGGCCGGCCGTGTCTCGCAGGTGATCAGGGAGTGGGCACTAAGCCGCGGCGCCACGCACTTCACGCACTGGTTCCAGCCCCTGACCGGGCTCACAGCGGAAAAGCACGACGCGTTCCTTTCGTTCGACGACGGCCAGCCGATGGAATCGTTCAGCGCATCACAGCTGGTGCAAGGTGAGCCGGACGCGTCCAGCTTCCCCTCCGGCGGCCTCCGCGCCACGTGGGAGGCGCGCGGCTACACGGCGTGGAACCCGGCCAGCCCCGTGTTCATCGCTGAGTGGGCGGGCGTCAAGACGCTCTGCATTCCGACCGTCTTTGTGGGCTACAATGGCGAGGCGCTCGACGAAATCACCCCGCTGCTGCGCAGCACCGACGTGCTGAGCGCCAAAGCCATCGAACTCCTCGAACTCATCGGCGACAAGGGCGTCCAGCGCGTGTTCACCACGCTCGGCCCGGAGCAGGAGTACTTCCTGATCGACCGCGCGCACTTCGCGATGCGCCCCGACTTGGTCATGTCGGGCCGAACACTCCTCGGCGCGCCGCCGCCGCGCGGCCAACAGCTCGAAGACCATTACTTTGGCGGCATCCCGGAACGGATCCAAGCGTGCATCGCGGAAGTCGAAACGGAGCTTTACAAACTCGGCGTACCGATCGTCACGCGACATAACGAGGTGGCGCCCTGCCAGTTCGAGATGGCGCCACGCTATGAGGAAACCGACGTTGCGGTCGACCACAATCAGCTCGTGATGGCCACGTTGCGGCGTGTCGCGCTGCGGCATGACCTCCAAGCCTTGTTGCATGAGAAGCCGTTCGCGGGCATCAACGGCTCGGGCAAACACTGCAATTGGTCGATGTCAATCTTCGCCGACGATCACGAACTCGACGGCGTGAACCTGCTCAAGCCCGGCCGTACCCCGCATCAGAACCTCAGGTTCCTGATGTTCCTCGCCGCAGTGCTGAAGGGCGTGCACAAGCACGCGGGCATGCTGCGCGCCGGCATCGGCACGTCAGGGAACGAACATCGCTTGGGCGCCAACGAAGCGCCGCCCGCGATCATCTCCGTGTTCATGGGCGACATGCTCACGCGTATGATCGAGTCCATGATTCAGGACAAGGGCGGCGTCAGCGCCGAAGAAATGATGATGAAGATCGGCGTCGCGCGCTTACCCGAAATTCGCCGTGACACGACCGATCGCAACAGAACGTCGCCGTTCGCGTTCACGGGCAACAAGTTCGAGTTCCGCGCCGTCGGCTCGTCACAGTCGATCGCCTTCCCGGTCGTGCTCCTCAATGCCGCTGTCGCTGAGGCGCTTGGCGAACTCACGCGGGAACTGCGTGCGGAACTCAAGACCACGCCCAAGACAGACGACGCGGTGTTCAACGTCGTGCGCAAAGCGTTCAAAGCCACCAGCGCGGTGCGCTTCGAGGGCAACAACTATTCGGATGCGTGGGTCAAGGAAGCCGCCAAGCGCGGTCTCCCCAACTTTCGTCGCACACCTGAAGCGCTCACACAGTTGACCACCAAGAACACACGAAAGTGCCTGGTGGACATGGGCATCCTGAGCGAGAGCGAACTCGAATCGCGATATCACGTGCGCCTGGAGCGGTACATCAAGGACATGCTCATCGAAGTCCACACGCTGCGCGAGATGGTCGACACGCTGGTGCTTCCCGCGGCGTTTACCTACTCGGCGTCCTTGCTCGACGCAGCCGCCAAGTCGCGCGCGGCCGGCATCAAGGGAGCGCCACAAATCGGGGCGGCGACAGTGCTCGCGAAGATGATCAAGGAACTCCAAAAGCATCGCGCCGCGTTCGGCAAGACGATCACGAAAGCGGAGGCACTGCACCACGACCCCGTGGCCCAGGCGGCGTTCTGCACCAGCCAGGTAGCCGATGGAATGGCCGCTGTGCGCGCCACATGCGACGCGCTTGAAATTGTGGTGGACGATGACTGCTGGCCCCTGCCTAAGTACCGCGAAATGCTGTTCCCCGTTTGAGGGGTTTCGCTGGCAGAGGTGTATGCAAAGGGGTAGCTTCGGCGCAGGATTCTGACAGCTCGGCGCGGTGCGCGCTTCGCCGAGCTTCCCTTTTGTAGCGGAGAAGTGGCATGACGCCGTTGATGCGCTCTCGCGGTCTCGTGCTTGTGAGTTTCGCGCTCGTAGCGTCAAGCTGCAGCAGCGGTGACACCTCCAGTTCGTTCACGCTCTCGCTGTCTGACCCGGCATTGTGGCTCGGCCAGGGCATGCAAGACACCGTGACCGTCACGGTGGCGCGCTCGAGGTACAGCAAGCCGGTGGCCCTCACGCTCGCGGGCGTGCCGATTGGCGTGTCTGCTATGCTCACGCCAAGTACGCTGGAGTCCCCATCGCAAACCAGCCTGCTGCTGCTCAGCGCCACCGGCACCGCGGCCGTCGGCGCGGCCACGATCACATTGCAGGCGAAAGGCGACGGCGTCGCGGATCAGACCGCCACGTTCGTCCTCACGATTGGCGTCACGGGCAACTTCAGTCTCGGATCACAAGGTGCTCCGGCCGTCGCGGCACAGGGTGGTGGCGCGTCGGCGACAATTTTGGTGACCCGGAGCGGCGGACACGCCGACAACGTCGCACTGTCCGTCTCGGGGGCGCCGGCGGGTGTCGCGGCCGCGCTCTCACCCACCTCGACCAACGTCGGCAGCGCGTCCCTCACTCTCACGGTCGCTGCGAGCACCGCGGTCGGCACATATCCGCTCACGATCACCGGTGTCGCGCCCGGGCTTCCGAACCAGACCACGTCCGTCAGCCTCAACGTGATCGCACCGCCGGGCACGGCCGCGCTGGCGTTTCCCTTCTGCTCAACCTCGGTGCCCACGTGGTTTGCGTACCAGAACGAAGGGTATGCATGGCAGACGCTCTCGCCTGTCGCCGGCACGTTCACGTTTGCCGCCACCGCCAAAATCGCGGTGGCATACACCTTGGTGCAGCAGAGCGCCGGCGTAAACGAGACGGACCTCAACGTCATCTATGCCGATCGTTCGGAACTGGCCGGCCAGTCCGATCGCGATTGCAATGGCACCAAGACCGTCGGTGGCTCCGTGGTTGGTGCCACGACCGGTCAATCCGTTCGCGTCGCGATGGGCGCCAAGGTCGCCAACGCGACGGCCGCCGCCCCGACCTTCACCCTCTCGAACCTGTACGACCGCGTGTTGGACTTGGTCGCCACGAAAGGCATGATCGCCACGTCGGCGAACAACACCCAGATCGCGCCCGACATGGTGCTCGTGCGGCGCGCACAAAATCCGGCGAACAACGCCACGCTCAGCCCACTCGACTTCGGCGGCGCGGAGGCGTTTGTTCCCGTCAGCAACACCGTAACGATCGGCAACGGTATCGCCGGCGACCTGTTCAACGTCGAAAACACGTTCTGGACGGGCACGAACACCTACGGCGCGATCAGCGCAAATCAGCCGACGGGGGCGTCTTCCGTCGTGTACTCCGTCCCGGCCGGCAAGATGCTGCCGTCCGACTCCCACGAACTGCTCGTCGAGGCCACTCAGCCGAATTTCGTCGCTGGCCGCTTGAACGTCGCGTACGTGGGCGCACTTGCAGACCGCACCGAAGCGTTGTCGCCGGCGCTCAGTGCACCATCAGTCTCAACGGTCGTCACGACCCCATTCGTGCGATTGCGCGGACAACTGCCGTCGCAGGCTGAGTATCCGGCGCTGACGCGATTCATCTACTTCCAGGACGGTGGCGCGTCAGCCGACCGCCTCATCTTTATCGTGCTGACGAAAGGATACCTCGGCGTAACGCCGGCCACGTGGGACGTGGTAACGCCGGACTTCGGCACCGTGTTCGGCTTCAACACCAACTGGATGCTTTCGACGTCGTCCATCATCTACGAGGCCGAGGCGTATGCCGGTTCAGGAGCAGTGTTGTTCGGCGCCGTTCCGACCGTAGGCGAGGTGATCAAAGTGGCTTATCGCGTGCAGGCCAACAGCTCGTTCCTGCGCTCGGAAGCGAGCGCATTGCATCGCCGCGCTCAGTACTTGAGGAGGTAGTTCTCCAGCTCCCAGGTCGTGACCTGTGTGATGTAGTCACGCCACTCCTGCCGCTTGGCTTCCACGAAGTGCCGTGTCACGTGCTCGCCGAGCGCTGCGGTGATGAGGTCGTCCTTTTCGAGCTCGTCGAGCGCCTCGTTCAGGTCGTGCGGCAGGTCGTCGATGCGGAGACGACGACGCTCGCGGTGACTCATTTCCCAGATGTTCTCGTTCACCGGCTCACGCCAATCCGCTTTGGTTGCGACGCCATCCAGGCCGGCCGCCAGCATCACCGCGAGCGCGAGGTACGGGTTGGCCGCCGGGTCCGGCATGCGCTGTTCCACACGGGTGCCCATGCCGCGCCGCTCGGGCACCCGTATCAGCGGTGACCGGTTGCGCATCGACCACGCGACGTTCACCGGCGCCTCGAACCCGGGCACCAATCGCTTGTACGAGTTGACGAGCGGGTTCGTGATCGCAGCCATGCCGCGCGCGTGGCGCAGCAGCCCACCGATGTAGTGCAGCGCGACTTTCGACAGCTGCCACTCGGCCTTCTTGTCGAAGAACGCGTTCTCCTTGCCGCGGAACAGCGACTGATGCGTGTGCATGCCGCTGCCGTTTTGCCCAAAGATGGGCTTCGGCATGAACGACGCAATGAGGCCGAATTCGTGCGCCACATGCTTCACCACAAAACGAAACGTCGCGATGTTGTCGGCCGTGACCAGCGCGTCCGCATAGCGGAAATCGATTTCGTGCTGTGCGTGGGCCACCTCATGGTGCGACGCTTCCACTTCGAAGCCCATCTGCTCCAGCACGTCCACCATCGCACGCCGTGCTTCTTCGCCAAGGTCGGTCGGCGCGAGATCGAAATAGCTGCCAACGTCGTGCGTCGCGGTGCTCGCGCCACCCTCAGGCGTGGGCCGGAACAGAAAAAATTCGGCCTCCATGCCGGCGTTCATCGTGAATCCCATCGCACGCGCCCGGCCGATGACCCGCTTCAGCACGCCGCGCGGATCGCCTGGAAATGGAGCGCCCGTGGGCATGTTGATGTCGCAGATCAGGCGCGCGATCCGCGCGTCCGGACTGCCCCAAGGAAAAATCCGGAACGTGGACAGGTCGGGCGCCAGAAGCATGTCCGATTCCTCGATCCGAACGAACCCTTCGATCGATGAACCGTCGAACATGATGTCGCCGGCCAGCGCCTTCGCGAACTGGGACGCTGGAATCTCGACGTTCTTGTTAACGCCCAGGATATCCGTGAATTGGAGGCGCATCGACCGGACGTTGAGCTTCCGGGCGAGATCGAGAATGTCCTTGGCGCTGGCGCCGTGTACGTCCGGCGTGATGGAACGTGAGCTCAAGACTTGGACCGCGGGAGTAGGAGCAGGAGACTGAGAACCAGACCCAGGAAGAAGAGAAAGGATAGCGGCGCCAAGTTCAACTCGGCCCTGCCGTCTCGTGCGCTGGCTCATACTCATACGCCGTCTAGCTTTCATCCATGAACTGCCCCTCCTGCGGTACTGACGCAACCGGAAAATTCTGCGCCAATTGCGGCGCCTCGCTCGCGGGCGCCACATGCGCCGCGTGCCACTCCCCACTGACGCCGGGCGCGAAATTCTGCCACCGCTGCGGCACTGTGGCCGGCGCCCGGGCGCCGCTGCTTCGGACCCCCGCCAACCCCAACGCCCTGCCGTGGTCGGTGGCGGCAATCGCGCTCCTCGCGGTCGTCGCGCTCGCAGCCGGCCAGCGGTTTGGACGCGCCCCGTCCACGGGCTCGTCGGAGCAGGCCCCGCCCTCCGGAATGGGCCGCGCTTCGGACATCAGCGCGATGAGCCCAACGGAGCAGGCGGAGCGGCTGTACGATCACGTGATGAGCGCGGCGGAACGCGGGAAAACCGACACCGTCCAGTTCTTCCTTCCCATGGCCATTCAAGCGTACGCCAACGTGGGCCCCCTCAATTCGGATCAGCGATACGACCTCGGTCGTCTTGCGGAACTGGCCGGTGACGCGAAGATCGCGGCGGCGCAGTCGGACACGATCCTGCGCGAAAACCCGAAGCATCTCCTGGGCCTGCTGCTGGCGTCCCGTGCAGCGCGGCTCCGCGGCGACCAGAAGGC
>Ga0315281_10005219_pt1 | contig 18630 bp, 18 predicted proteins | sample YL17G07_0_MG_FD_204540 | JGI IMG/M metagenome (GOLD analysis project Ga0315281, IMG submission 204540) | Sediment microbial communities from Yellowstone Lake, YNP, Wyoming, USA - YL17G07_0 | ecosystem: Environmental > Aquatic > Freshwater > Lake > Sediment | place: USA: Wyoming | collected...
GGCGCCACCAGGTCCACGCCGGCCTCGGCCTGGGCGACCGCTATCTTGCGGTAGATCTCGAGTGTCGCGTCGTTGTCCACCTCTTCGCGGTCGTTCAGCACCCCGCAGTGCCCGTGACTCGTGTACTCATCCATGCATAGATCGGCCAACACCGCGGTCGCGTCGCCAACTTCCTCACGGATCGCGCGGATGCCTTGCTGCGCGATGCCGTCGGGATCGTGCGCCTCACGCGCGAGGTCGTCCTTCTCGGCCGGGACGCCGAACAGGATGATGCCCCCGACGCCGAGGGCGGCCAGTTCGCTTGCCTCTTTGCGAAGGGACTCGACCGTGTGCTGGAACTGACCGGGCATGGAGGCGATCTCGGCGGGCTCGGTGAGGCCCCCCTTCACGAACAGGGGCGCGATGAGGTGCCTAGGCAGAAGGTCGGTCTCGCGTACGAGGCGGCGCAGCGCCTCGGTACGGCGCATCCTACGCGGGCGGCTGATCGGGAACGGCGCGCTCATCACTCTCCCTCGAAGATTCGGATCAAGGCCTGAACGATACCCTCGATGGTGTGGGGCTCGGCAACCTCGTCCACCGTGAAGCCGTGTTCGTGCGCAGTTTGGGCCGTCACCGGGCCTATGGCCACGACCTTGGGACCACGGCGGAGGCCCGCCATCTGGACGAATCCGTCCACGGTTGAGGAACTGCTGAAGACCAGCGCGTCGATCTCCCCCTTGGTGAGTGCCTCTTCCGCGTCAGGGGGAAGCGCCTCGGGGTGGCGCGTGCGGTAAGCAGTGACCCTCACCGGAGTCCAGCCCTTCTTCTGAAGTGCCTCCTCGAGACCAGGTGGTGCGATATCCACACGCGGAAGCAGAACGCGACCGCTGCCTCGAGGGAACTGCGCAGCAAGCGCCCGGGTGTTGAACTCGGACGGCACCAAGTCCGGTTCCGTGAGGAGCTTCTCCTTCAGATCCCGGGCGGTCGCGGCTCCCACCGCGGCGACCTTCAGCGGGAGCGGCGGAGCGAGGCCGATCTCGACCAGCCTCACGTCGAGCTGTTCAACGCAGGCCGGAGAAGTGACGCATATCCATTCATACTCGCCGTCCCATACATCCTGGAGAGCCTCGTCGAGAGGGTCGGTATCCTCTGCCGGCAGGATGATGATGGCGGGAGCCTCGATGGGTTCGGCACCTTCAGCTCGAAGGAGGTCGCCGAGCGAACCGGCGTCACGTTCGGGCCGTGTGATGAAGATCCGCCTTCCCGCGAGACGGCCGTTCATCCCGTGACCTTGGCGAGAATGTCGCCCGCGCCACCCTCGATCAACTGTTCATACGCGAGCTGCGCGGCCTCTTCCGGATCGTCGGATGAAGCGTCGGCGCGCACCAACGTGGAGCCGTCGGGCTCGAAGACGGCGGCGCGGAGCTGAAGCTCGCCGTCAGCGTCGACCGTCGCGTACGCACCCAGGGGCAGCGCGCAGCCGCCTCCGAGTAGATCCATCACACGGCGTTCCGCGTGGAACGCCGTGTGAGAAGCCGCGTGGTCGAGCAACGAAACCGGCTGCTCTTCCCCAACGCGGGTCTGGATGGCGAGACAGGCCTGGCCGGGAGCGGGAACCATCTCGTCCATATCCATGGCCTCTGCGTGTTCGGGTTCGATCCCCAAGCGCGACAACCCCGCGGCGGCCAGCAAGGTCGCGTCGACGGTTCCGTCGGCGACCTTAGAAAGGCGGGTGTCGACGTTGCCGCGGAGATCGACGACCGTGACATCCGGGCGCATCCGCAATAGCTGGCCCCGTCTGCGCAACGAAACGGTGCCGACGACCGCCCCTTGCGGAAGGACTCCATCGCGGGTGATCAAGACGTCCCACGGCTTCTCGCGAAGCGGAACCGCAGCGACCACTATGCCTTCGGGATCCTCGCTGGGCAGGTCCTTGGCCGAATGGACGGCCAGATCCACCTCGCCGTCCTGGAGCGCCCGAACGATCTCGCTCACGAAGAGGCCTTTGAGGCCGGCTTTGTCGGCAACCGTCGCGCCACGGTCTCCGCTCGTGACCATCTCGACGAGTTCGACGTCGAAGCCCTGGTCGCGCAACTCGGCCGCGACCCAGTTCGCCTGTGCCAGCGCGAGAGCCGACCGGCGAGTCCCGATCCTTAGAGGGCCGCTAGGCGACGTCGGCGATCACCTCCGCCAGCTCCTTCTTGATGCCCGTCACGAACGGGATCTCCACCTTCGTATACAGGCGCGCTTCCGTGTCGCGCAGCTTGCGTATGCAGTCCACGATCTCCGTCAGCTCATCTGCCTCGAACGCCAGGATCCATTCCCAGTCACCGAGACCGAACCCACTGGTCGTGTTGGCGAGAACACCGTCGAACTCGCGCCCCACGCCTCCGTGCTCGCGCAGCAACTCGGCCCGCTTATCGCCTGCCAACAGGTACCACTCCGGCGTGCGGACGAACGGATACACGTTCAGGTACTTCTTCGGCGGGACGTCTCGCATGAACGCGGGGATGTGGTCCTTCGCAACTTCCGGGGGGCGATGAACGCCCATGAAGGACCAGGACATGTCCATGCCTCCGCCGAAGTCGGTTGCGTAGAACTCCACGAGCATCTGCTGCAGGTCGTCCGCCGAGCTCGCGACCCACCACATCATCACATCCGAGTCGGCTCGGAACCCTACCGTTGAGTACACCCCGCGCACCTTCACGCGGTCCTGCCAATCGGCGAACAACTGCTCGACCTCGGCCGCCAGTTCGGGAACCTCTCCCTCCATGACATCGGGGTTCGCCTTGAATACCGGATAGAACGCGTACATCGCTTCTTCGCTCATCTACAACCCTCTCTCGTTCGCATGCCTCAGCACTACACCCTTTAGCACTTCGATGAACTCCGGGTCGGCGTTGGGTGATTCCGTACGGATCAACAGCAGGTCAGCGTCACGGGCCGCTTGTTGCGCCTCGAGATCGACGTCGTAGAGGACCTCGAGGTGATCGGACACGAATCCGCACGGACAGGAGATGGCCGCGACGACCCCCTTGGCACCCAGCTCCGCGATCACATCGGACAGGTCCGGACCGAGCCACTCCTCGTCGGTGCGGCCCGCGCTCATCCAGCAGGTCATGTAGTTGTCGGTGCCAAGTTCGGCCGCGACGAGATCCGCCGTCCTCTGAAGCTGCTCAGGGTACGGGTCGCCGGCCGCCACGATGCGTGACGGCAAGGAATGTGCAGAGAACAGTACCGGCGCCTCGTCGCGGCCGTGGTCCTCCGGGAGAAGCGCCCGCACATCGGCGACGCGCTTCGCGAGCATCGTGATGAACGCCGGATCGTCGTGGTAGCTCTCGACGAAACTGAAGTCCAGAGCGGTTCCCTCGGCCGCGGCTTGGACGCGGGAAACGTATTCGCCGACCGAGAACTTCGAATAGTGGGGCGCCAGAACCAGTCCGATGGCCGTGGTAACGCCCTCGGCTGCCATCTTCCCCACCGCGTCCTCCAGGTATGGCGACTGATGCTTCATGCCGTGATAGACAGACCATCCGGGCCCGAGAGCTGTGGCGAGGCCTTCCACCTGCTGGGCTGTGCGCTGCAGCAGCGGTGAGGAGCCGCCGATCGCTTCGTATCGCGCCTTCAGTTCGGCGAGAAGTTCGGGCGTCGGCGGGCGCCCCTTGCGGACGTGCGTGTAGTAGCTCTCGACGTCATCCATGTCGCGGGCGGTTCCGTAGTCCATGACGAGCAGTCCGACGCGACCGCTCATCGAGCTGTCTCCTCATGGACGAAATCGGTCAGGCGTCGAAGGATCCTCGGATCGGTCTGCGGCAGCACGCCATGGCCGAGGTTGAACACGAACCCGCTCGCTCCCTCCGCGCGGCGAAGTACGTCGCGCGCCTTGCTCTCGATCGCGTCCCATCCCGCGAGGAGAACCACGGGGTCGAGGTTACCCTGCACGGCAACGTCGTCGCCCAGGCGACCGCGAGCGACATCCATCGGCGTTCGCCAATCTACGCCCACGACATCTGCGCCGGCATCGCGCATCTGCTCCAGCAACTCTCCCGTGAGCACGCCGAAGTGGATGCGCGGAACACCGAGGTCCGCGAGTTCGACGAAGATGCGACGCGAATGCGGCATCACGTATTCGACGTAGTCCTGCGGTGAGAGTTGCCCGACCCACGAATCGAACAACTGAACCGCCGAAGCGCCCGCAGCCACCTGCGCGCGCAGAGAAGCCACAACCGTGTCGGCAAGCTTCTCCATCAACGAGTGCCAGATCTTCGGCTCGCCGTACATCAGGGCCTTGGTGTGAGCGAACTGACGTGAGGCGCCACCTTCGACCAGATAGGAACTGAGGGTGAACGGCCCACCGCAGAACCCGATGAGAGGGATCTCCAACTCGGCGACGAGCATCGCGATCGCCTCGTCTATGAAAGCCAGGTCGGCCGATGTGTCGATGGCGTGCAGACGTTCGACGTCGGCGGCGCTGCGGATGGGATCGCCGATGACCGGCCCCTTGCCGGGGTCGATCCGCAGATCCACGCCCATGGCGGCAACGGGGATCATGATGTCGGAGAACAGGATGGCCGCGTCCACACCCAGCTGGGTGACCGGCAGCATCGTCACCTCGAAAGCCAGTTCGGGTGTGCGGCAGATGTCGAGGATCCCGTAGGTCTCGCGCAGCTTCCGGTATTCGGCCTGGAAGCGTCCGGCCTGGCGCATGTACCACACGGGTGTGTACGAAGTGGGTTTGCGCAGGCAGGCGTCCAGGAACGTGGCGTTCATAAGTGCACCAATCGTATCCGAGACCGCGAGTCACGCCTCCGGCGCTTCGGTCCCGGGATAGCATGCTGCCCATGGACCGACGCGTCTGGCTCATCGTCGCCGTCGTTCTGCTGCGACTGGCGGCCCTGTTGTTCCTTCTCGACCGCCTGCCCGCGGTCGTGGACGGCCACTACGTGGCCAACGACGCCTTGCGATTCCACGAGATCGCGGTCACCCCCGGCACCCCCTACGTCGATTTCGAGGTGGAGGTTCCGCCTGCCGAGTACTTCTACCTGGTGGCCCAACACGGGACCGACCCGCGCTCGACGGCCGTCAACCTGGCGATCGGCCAGTTCCTCCTGGATCTCGTCCTCGTGGGCGGGCTCCTCTGCGGATGGAACCAGCGCGCGGCCATCGCCTACCTGCTCATCAGTCTTCCACTGATCCCCTACCTCTACTTCCGAGTCGATCTCCTCTCGATGACACTGGCGGTGCTGGGCTTCGCGTTCGTGCGGAAGCGCCTGAACGTCTTGGGCGGCATCACCCTGGCTCTCGCGGTGATGTCGAAGGTCTGGCCACTTGCACTGCTCCCGCTCCTTCTGGTCGAGCGCAGGTGGAAGGCTACCGCGGTGTTCGTGGGTGCGACGGCCGCGGCGTTCGCGGGATGGATCGCGTGGGTTGGGCTTGACGGCATACGCGAGGTCGCGACGTTCCGGAGTTCTCACGGCTGGCAGATCGAAAGCGTTGTGGGCACCATCGTGTTGTTGGTCAGCGCCAAGCCGGTGGTCTACGAGGGCGGCGCACTACGCGTCGGCGAAGCCGCCGCTGCGGCCCGGGCCGCACTCACGGGCACGTTCGCCTTCGCGGCCGGGGTGGCGTCGGTCCTGGCCTGGAAGCGCGACGCGGTTCGTGGCAGCGGTCGCGACACCGTTCGACTCGACGAGGGTCCGGACGGAACCGCGGTCCTCGCCGTTGTCATCGTCGCCGCGATGCTGGTGCTGTCCCCGATCCTCTCCTGGCAGTACGTCGCATGGCTGATCCCTTGGGCCGCCATCGCCGCGGCCGACGGCGACTATCCGTTAGGCGGCCTCACCCTGGTCGTCACGGCGCTCACCTCGTGGCTCGTCTTCCTCTCGCTCCCACTGTCCGCCCGATCGCATCTGGCCGAGGCCGTGGCACTCATCCGCGACTCGGTACTCGTCGTGATAGTCGTCCTCGGCTTCTTCCGTCTGATACGAGGCAGACGTAGCACGGAAGACTGGCAAACTGGGATACGTGACCCCGAACCGGTTGATATCTGAGACGAGTCCGTACCTGCTCCAACACGCGCACAACCCTGTGGACTGGTTCCCGTGGGGAGACGAAGCCTTGGATCGCGCGCGCCTAGAAGACAAACCGGTGCTTCTGTCGGTCGGCTACGCCGCGTGCCACTGGTGCCACGTCATGGAACGCGAGTCGTTCGAGGACGTCGCTACCGCCGCGCTGATGAACGAGAACTTCGTCTGCATCAAGGTGGACAGGGAGGAGCGCCCCGACGTCGACGCCATATACATGGAAGCCGTCCAGGCGATATCGGGGAACGGGGGATGGCCGATGACGGTGTTCCTCGCACCTGAAGGCGAGCCGTTCTACGCAGGCACGTACTTCCCGCCCGAGGACAGGCATGGGATGCCGTCGTTCACGCGCGTCCTCGTCGGTATCGCGGAAGCGTGGGCAGGCGACCGCGACAGCGTGATCGACCAGGCCGGGAAGGTAACGCGCGCGATCGCGTCCGGCGCCTCCGAAAGCGACTCCTCGAACTCGGACCTCTCCTCCTCGATACTCGAGATCGCGTACGCGGGCTTGAAGCAGGCGTTCGATCCCGAGTGGGGCGGCTTCGGCGGCGCCCCCAAGTTCCCTCAGCCGATGGTCATCGAGTTCCTTCTCCGTTGCGGCCTTCGCGGGTACGACGGCGCGTGGGACATGGCGGCGCTGACGTTGGACCGGATGGCCGCCGGAGGGATGTACGACCAAGTGGGCGGTGGATTCCATCGGTACTCGGTGGACCGCTTCTGGCACGTTCCGCACTTCGAGAAGATGCTCTACGATAACGCGCAGCTCGTGCGCCTGTACACCCATGCATGGCAAGCGACCCACGACGACCGATACCGGCGGGTGGCCGTCGAGACCCTCGACTATCTCCTGCGAGAGATGAGGCACGAGCGGGGCGGCTTCTTCGCGTCCCAAGATGCCGACTCCGAAGGGCGAGAGGGAACGTTCTTCACCTGGACCTACGACGAACTGCTGGAGGCGGGCGACCCGGCCGTGGCCGCCTACTTCGGCGCGCGACCCGAAGGCAACTGGGAAGCCGTCAACGTCCTGTGGACTCCCAGCCCGCTGGGGACGGCCGCCGAGAACGTCGGCATCGCCCCCGGTGATCTTCGGAAGCGCGTCGAGGCGACCCGAGCCCGGCTGTTCGAAGGGCGCAACGAGCGCGAGAGGCCGGCGGCCGACGACAAGATCCTCGCCGCCTGGAACGGCCTGGCTATCTCCGCCTTCGCCGAGGCCGGCATGGTGTTCGACCAGCCACGCTATCTGAGAGCAGCCGCGGAGGCGGCCGACTTCGTCCTCACCCATCTCCGAAGCCCACAAGGGCGCCTGCTCCGTTCCTGGCGCGACGATCGAGCGGATATCCCGGGCTTCCTGGACGACTACGCCGCCGTGGCCGACGGCCTGCTCACGTTGTACGAAGCGACCTTCGAGCCCAGGTGGTTCGACGAAGCTCGCACGCTCGCGGGCGACCTGCTACGGCTGTTCGCGGGCGCCGACGGCGAAGACGACTGCGGCGGCTTCTATCAGACCGGGATAGACGCGCAGACGCTTCTATTCCGCCCTCGAGACATCTACGACAACGCGGTGCCGTCGGGCAACTCGACCGCCGCCATGGCGCTGCTCCGTCTGGCGCTGCTGACTGGAGAGCAGGCATACGAACGCTCGGCCGTGTTCGCGCTCCGGCTCGTCGCTGACCGGATGATGCGGTACCCGAACGCGTTCGGGCAGGCTCTCTCGGCCTTGGACCTCCTCGTCTCGCCAGCCCTCGAGATCGCCATCGTCGGCGATTCGGAAGATGGGGCCACGCGGTCGCTGGTCTCCGAGATCTGGAGTCGCTACCTCCCCAACCGCGTCGTTGCGGGGATGGCATCGGCCGACGGCGGCGACACGTCGGTTCCACTCCTGGAGGGCCGCACGACCGTCGGCGGCAAGCCTGCGGCGTACGTCTGCGAGGGGTTCGCCTGCAGCCGCCCGGTGACTCGACCCGAAGACCTCGCCGACATGCTCGGATAGCTCGTACACTCTCTGCTTTCGCCGACTTGGTAGACCGTCTCCGAAGGGACATGACATGCCCAACGCAACATTCATTACGAACAAAGGCACCTTCAAGGTCCAACTGATGCCCGACAACGCACCCATCACCGTCGCCAACTTCATCGGCCTGGCGACCGGGAAGCGTGAATGGACCGACCCTCGCGACGGTCAGACCAAGACCGAACCCCTCTATGACGGAACGATCTTCCACCGGGTCATCCCCGACTTCATGGTCCAGGGCGGCGATCCCCAAGGCACCGGCACCGGCGGACCCGGGTACCGCTTCGAGGACGAGTTCCCGCCGAACGGCCCAGGCTTCGATAGGCCCGGCATGCTCGCGATGGCGAACGCCGGCCCGGGGACGAACGGCTCCCAGTTCTTCATCACCGTCGCAGCGACGCCCTGGCTGAACAACAAGCACACGATCTTCGGTGAAGTGTCGGAAGGCATGGACATCGTGAACGCGATCGTGACCGTTGCGACCGCCTCTCAGGACCGCCCGAAACAGGACGTGGTCTTGGAGCGCGTCGAGATAGAGGAGTAGGAGCCCCTCGGGCTCAGCGCCACAGACAGGCGCAAGGGTCGTACATCTGCCTGCCTTCGGGAGGCATCGGGCACGGCTTCGGGCGGCATCTCACAGAGAGCAAGACGTGTTTCGCCTTGCCGACCGGGGTTCCGGCCGCGGGGTTCTGCGACATGACGCGATCGTCGTCCTTGCCGCCGACCGGGTTCACCAGGAAGAGAACGCCCAGATCGTCCAGTTGCTTCTCGGCCGTCGCCCTCTGCATGCCGACCACGTTCGGGATCACCTCGGGCCCCGGCGTGGCCGCAGAGGGCTTCGATAGCACGACCTCGGGAGAGGCTGGAGCCGCGCTCATCTCAGGGTCCGGGGGCACGTAGGTCAGAGCGCCCAAACCGAACCCCGCCGCGACGGCGACAGCGAGAGCCCCCACCCAGATCGCGAAACGCTTCAGAACCATCCCTTTCGACGGCTGTCACGACGCAACGTACATCACAGAGACTCCCATCGGAAGGCGCCCCGACTCTGACTGAACTGTCAGGAAGGGCCACGAGGTCGAAGCACCCATCACAGAACCGCCGTTTCGTCGCAACGGCGAACACACCTTCCTGGCTACGATGTTCGCGGGGTCAGGAAGGGTCGAGGCGCCCCGCGGGGAGGTTCCTTTGACGGACGCTCAACCGTCCGCCACATCCTTGATAGAGCGACACCGGGCGCTGGGCGCGCGGCTGGTCGATTTCGCAGGTTGGGAGATGCCCATCCAGTACTCGGGCATCCTCGAAGAGCATCGTGCCGTACGCCAGAAGGCCGGCCTCTTCGACGTCTCCCACATGGGCGAGCTCTGGGTCGAAGGCCCGGAGGCGGCCGCGGCACTGGGCCGCGCGGTGGTCAGCGACCCTGCGCGCATGGAGCCCGGCCGAGCCCAGTACTCGATGATCTGCGCGGAGGACGGCGGGATCGTCGACGACCTCATCATGTACCGGCTCAGTGAGGAGCGATTCCTCGTGGTGGCCAATGCCAGCAACGCTCGAACGGTGACGGCCGAGATCAAAGAGCGGATCGGCAGCTTCGATGCGGCGCTCGATGACGCCTCGAGCCGCACGTCGCTGCTCGCGCTGCAGGGACCGCGCTCGCTTGACATCATCGCGTCGCTTTCGGACGTTGATCTCGGCGCGCTCCGCTACTACGCGATCAGGAAGGCCGACGTCGCAAGTATCCCGGCTCTCGTGGCGCGCACCGGATACACGGGAGAAGACGGCTTCGAGGTCTTCGTTCCATGGGACGCGGGCCCGGATCTGTGGGATGCGCTCATGGCCTCCGGCTCGCCCCACGGCCTTGCCCCGGCGGGGCTCGGCGCGCGGGATACCCTCCGTCTGGAGGCCGGGATGCCCCTGTACGGCAACGAGCTCGACCGCGGGACCAACCCATATGAGGCCGGGCTCGGGCGGTTCGTCAAGCTCGACAAGACCGACGGTTTCGTGGGCCGGGACGCGTTGATCACAGCCTCACAGGCACCCTTGAAGAAGCGGCTGTGCGGCGTGAGGGTCACAGGAAGAGGCATCGCGCGCCGCGGATACCCGGTTCACCTGCCCGGTGCCACGGAGACGACGGGGGTAGTCACGAGCGGAACTCAGTCCCCGACCCTTGGCGAACCAGTTGCCATGGCCTACGTTCAACCTGACGCGACACCGACGGGCACAGCGCTCGAGATCGACGTACGAGACAAGCGCGTAGCCGCCGAAGTGGTGCCGCTGCCGTTCTACAAGAAGGAGGCATGAGAATGTCGAACATCCCCGCGGACCTTCGGTACTCCGAAGAGCATGAGTGGCTGCGGCTCGAAGGCGATATCGGAACGATAGGGGTCACGGCTCACGCGGCGGAACGCATGGGCGACGTCGTCTTCGTGGAGCTGCCCGAGACGGGCGCCAGGGTATCGATGGGCGAGACGTTCGGGGTGCTCGAGTCTCCGAAGGCCATGGCAGACCTGTACTCACCGGTGACCGGCGAGGTCGTCGAGACCAACCCAGCGCTCGAAGAGCACCCCGAGTTCGTATCGGAAGACCCGTACGGCACGGGGTGGATGGTCAGGGTGAAACTCGACAACCCGGGCGAGGCCGGCAAGTTGAAGGACGCCGCCGGCTACACCGCGTTGATCGCGGAGCCCTGATGCCGTACGCGAGACACTCCGACGCCGATCGCGCGCACATGCTCGCGACGATCGGCGTCGACTCCCTCGAAGAGCTGTTCTCAGACATACCCGAAGCGGTCCGTGTACATGGCCTCGACCTACCGGGACCCGAGGCCGAGCAGCCGAGAGCGACACGCCTGGAATGGCTCGCCGGACGCAACCGAACCGACCTCATGAGCTTCCTGGGCGCCGGCGCGTATCGCCACTACGTTCCGGTGGTCGTCGACGAGATCATCCGCCGCGGGGAGTTCCTGACCGCCTACACGCCCTACCAACCCGAGGTCAGCCAGGGAACGTTGCAGGCCATCTGGGAGTACCAGTCGCTGATCGCTCAGCTGACGGGCCTTGATGTCGTCTCCGCGTCTCACTACGACGGCTCGACCGCCACAGCCGAGGCGACCCTGATGGCCATCCGGCAGACGAAGCGCGAACGTGTTCTCATCAGCAGAGCGGTGCATCCGCACTTCAGAAAGACCACCGAGACCTACTTCAGCGGACGCTTCGTCCTTGAAGAGATCCCGGTTACGCCCGGTGGGTCCACGGACCTGGAAGCGCTCGAGCGGATGCTCGTCGACGGTGACGTGGCCGGTGTCGCGATCGCTCAACCCAACTTCTTCGGCGCTCTGGAAGACATGGCGGCGGCGGCGGAACTGGCTCATGCAGCCGGTGCGCTGTCGATAGCCGTCATCGAGCCCACCTCGCTCGCGGTGCTTTCCTCACCGGCCGAGTACGGGGCCGACATCGCGGCCGGTGAAGGCCAGCCGCTGGGCATCCCGCTGCAGTACGGAGGTCCGTACCTCGGGATCCTGGCCTCCACCGAGAAGCTGATGCGTCAGATCCCTGGCAGGTTGATCGGCCGGACCAAAGACGTCGACGGCAAACGCGCATATGTGATGACCATCAGAGCCCGCGAACAAGACATCCGGCGCGAGAAGGCGGCAAGCAACATCTGCACCAACCAGTCTCTGTGCGCCCTTGCGGCCACCGTCTATCTCTCTGCGATCGGCCCGACCGGGCTGCACAACGTCGCCACCAATGGAGCCGAGAAGGCCCGACAGCTCGAACGGGCGCTCGCCGCTGCGGGAGCACCACGTACCCACAGCGCCAAGTACCTCAACGAGTTCGCTGTTCGCGTTCCAGACGCGCGCCAGGTTCACGAGAGGCTGATCGAGCTAGGGGTCCTCGCGGGCGTCCCCCTCGCCAACTTCTACAACGAACCGGAGCTCGCAGATTCGCTGCTGGTCTGCGCCACCGAAGTGACGACGGCCGACGAGATAGCCGGCTTCGCCAGCGCGCTGGAAGGGGTGTTGGCATGAGCGAACCACTCCTTCACCCGAAGCTCGGCCTGCGTCCAGCGGTCGGCCCCCGCGTCCCCAGCTCGATCTTCGAGCTGTCGAGGCCCGGCACCGGCGGTCAGAAGATCCTGCCCGGCGACGACTCGGTCCTGGATGACATACCAGAAGCGATGCGCCGCAAGGAACCTGCCGATCTACCCGAGATCAACGAGTCACAGGTCATCAGGCACTTCATCAAGCTCTCCCGCCTGAACTACGCCATCGACACCGGATTCTTCCCGCTCGGCTCGTGCACGATGAAGTACAACCCCAAGTTCAACGAATGGGCAGCGCGACTGCCCGGCTTCGCGAAGCTGCACCCGCTCGCGCCCGACTCCACCGCGCAGGGAACCCTGCAGATGCTTTGGGAGCTGGAGCAGATGCTGTGTGAGATCAGCGGTTTCGAGGCCATCACGTTCCATCCGGCCGCCGGTGCGCACGGCGAGTTGACCGGCATCCTGATGATCAAGGCCTATCACATCTCACGCGGCGATCTCGAGCGCGTCGAAGTGATCGTTCCCGACTCCTCCCACGGAACGAACCCCGCGACCGCGACGATGGCCGGTTTCACGGCCGTGGAGATCCCTTCGGACGACCGCGGCGGGGTCGACATCAAGGCCTTGCGCGCCACGCTGAGCCCGAGGACCGCAGCGATCATGCTGACCAACCCCTCGACGCTGGGCCTGTTCGAAGACCAGGTGGACGAACTCCTGGAGGCGGTCCACGAAGCCGGAGCGCTCGCCTACATGGACGGCGCGAATCTCAACGCAGTCATGGGCTACTTCAAGCCAGGAGAAGCCGGGTTCGACGTCATGCATATCAACACCCACAAGACCTTCTCGACGCCCCACGGTGGCGGCGGCCCCGGAGCCGGCCCAGTCGGTGTCGGAGACAAGCTGCTCCCCTTCCTTCCGTCTCCTCGCATCCTCAGGGATGAGAACGGGAACTTCCGCCTCGAAACGCAGGATGAGCGGCCGAGTGCAATCGGAAGGATGCGCTCGTTCCAGGGGAGCACCAGCGTTCTGCTGCGTGCATTCGCGTATATCCGCGCGCACGGCAGGGAGCTGCAGCAGGTTTCGGAGGACGCGGTACTGAACGCGAACTACTTGAAAGCACTGGTCCGCCATGTCTACGAGATCCCGTTCCCGCGCCACTGCAAGCACGAGTTCGTGGCTTCGGGAACCGAGATGAAGAAGCGCACCGGCGTGCGAACACTCGACATCGCCAAACGACTCCTTGACTACGGTTTCCACCCACCGACGATCTACTTCCCTCTATCGGTGGACGAAGCTCTCCTCATGGAGCCCACCGAAACGGAGTCGCGCGAGACCCTCGAGGTCTTCGCGGACGCGTTGATCGCCATCGCGCAGGAGGCGTACGAGGATCCAGATCTCGTCCGGGCCGCACCCCACTCGACACCGGTACGTAGGCTCGACGACGCGGAAGCCGCCAGGCATCCGGACCTTCGGTGGAGGCCTGCGAAGGGCGACGACGCTCCCTGCTAGACGCCGGCAACGACCCGCTGGTAGGCCTCCTGCCACATCTGATCTGCGGAGGGAGACAACTCAAGGATCTGGCGACCCGCAGCGAAGTCCTCCTGCCGAACGACGATGTTCCTCAGGTTGTCCGGAAGGAAGCCCTTCTCGACAGCCAACTTCGCATCTATCGTCTTCTGCGGCGGTTGATACCCCTCGTAGGACGAGTTCTCCAGCGCGACATCGGGGTCGAGCAGGAAGTTGATGAACTCGTGGGCTGCCACCGGGGAAGCAGCCCCCCGGAGCACCGCCATGGTGTCGCTGCCCACCACACCGAGGAAGCCCGTTCCTCCGTCCGGTGGCCACCAGTAGGAGAGCTTCGCGATATCTGAGGGAGGCTTCGCGTAGTAGCGTGCGAATCCGAGGTTGCCCGACCACGACTGGTGGAGATAGGCGTCCTCGAACAGATCCTCGTAGTCGGTGTGATCGAAGGCGGGTTCGACGTTATCCACCAGCGTCAGGAGATCGTCCCTGGCGGTCGCGATGTACGTCGGATCATCCGTGTTCACGTCGTGGATGCCGTTCTTCATCAGGGACATCGCCAAGGCTTCGCGCGACCCGTTCAGAAGGTGAGTATGACCCTTGAACTCTCGGATCCAGAACACGCCGTAGGGATCGATGCTTCCGTTGATCTTGCTGTCCGGGATCTGATCGTTCCGCCAGGCTATCCCGGTCGTCCACACGAAGTACGGGGCCGTGTAGCGGGAGCCCCTATCGTAGAAGGGGTCCTGCAGACTCTCCCAGACGTTGTTCAGGTTCGGGATGTAGTCGCGGTTCAACGGCTGGAGCATCTCAGCGGAGACGAGCTTCCCGACGACATCGACCGCGGGGAAGAACACGTCGTAACTGGCCTGCCCTGTTCGCAGCTCGGCCAAAGCCGCGTCCATGGTCTCGAATCCCTTCATGGCAACCTTCACGTCGAAGGTCTTCTCGAAGCGGTCAACCAGGGCGGGCTTGACGTACAGCGGCCAGCTGAAGACCCTCGAAGTTGCCCTCTTCTCGACCGGAAGCCCCGAGTCGATCGGCTCTCCCACCAGAGGCAGGGTCACGGGGTTGTCCTTACGTGCAAGCTCGTATGGCTGAGCAGTGCCTGAGGGAGTGGGAGCAGTCGACTTGCTGCAGGCAGCGAGTAGAGCCGCGGAGGTCGGAAAAGCCAGCGCCGCACCTGCCGAGCGGCGAAGGAATTCCCGCCGGGGTACGCGGCCACTCATGCCTGCGGGGTGCCCTCCGAAGTCTCGCCCTCGCCGGGGGGATTCGACTTGTTCTCCGTTCGGCCCTCCGCAGCTTCCAGCGTTTTCTCCACCTCAGCCAACTCGAGGATCAGGCGATCCGCGTCTTCCCCGGCCGGCTTGTCGTGGTGGCGCTCCTTGTAGATCAGGTAGCCGAGCTGCTTCGCCAGATCGTCGCCTTTCCGCTTGAGCGCGGCATCGTCCATCTTGCCCTTCACCTGGTCCGCGCCCTTCTTCGCCTCGGCCGCAACATCCGAAGCGGCCTCCTTCACCTTGTCCAAGAAGCCCATTCCGACCTCCTTCGTCGTGGCCACCGTAACCAGTCCTCCGCGCCACGTCCACATGACATCGGACCGGCTGGCCAACGGTGCGCGAACTCTTTGGCCAGACACGCTTTGCCTCGCGCTGCTATCTGAGCCGAACGGGCTCCCCCGCCCGATACCTTGAAAGAGTCCTGTTCACAGTGCGCTCGCCGCGACGGAGCGGCGAGCGCCACGTTCGAAAGGTGGTTCTCATGGGAGAGAATGGGCAGAAGGCGGCCTTGGCCGCCGATCCCGCCCCGCTCGGGCTGGCGGCATTCGCACTCACAACGTTCTTGCTCTCGGCCAAGAATGCGGGATGGACCGATGGAGGATCGGCCTGGCTCGGGTTCGCGTTCGCCTACGGAGGCATCGCCCAGCTCCTCGCGGGGATGTGGGAGTTCCGCAACCGCAACGTATTCGGGGCGACGGCGTTCTCCACCTATGGCGCGTTCTGGATCGGCCTGGGCTTCTACGTACTCCTAGCGGAAGAGGCAAGTCCGAACGCGTTGAACGACCTGGGATGGATCATGATCGCTTTCGGGATCTTCAACACGTACATGATGCTGTGGAGCACGCGCGTGAACAAGGGCGTGTTCGGGGTCTTCGCGACCCTTGAGGTAACCTTCATCGTGCTTGCCCTGGGGTTCCTCAGCGACAGCTCGGCCATCATCAAGACCGGTGGGGTCATCGGCGTGATCACTGCCGCGGTCGCCTGGTACGTGTCAGCTGCGGGTGTCGTCAACGGGATGGTCGGTCGAGAGATAGTGAAGGTCGGTCGCCCTCTGTGGGTGGACACCCCGTCACGGTTCGTAGACGCTCCAGAGATGTCCCGGAAACCCGCAGATATCGAGCTCAAGCACTGACCCGATAGGAGGCTTCAGTGAGCGAAGTCGAGGCAACGATCGAAGCACTACTTTCCGAGGGAAGGGTCTTCCCACCTCCGCCCGAATTCACCGCCAAAGCGGTGGTGAGCGACCCGGAGATCTACGAGAGAGCCGCTGCCGACCCTGAGGCCTTCTGGGTGGAGCAGGCAGAGAAGCTCACGTGGTCCAAGCGCTGGGACACGGTGATGAACTGGAACCCTCCGTGGGTCAAGTGGTTCGAGGGCGGCGAGCTCAACGCCTCCTTCAATTGCCTCGACCGCCATGTAGAGGCCGGCGGTGGCGACAAGGTGGCCTACTACTGGGAGGGCGAACCGGGCGAGAAGCGAACCATCACCTACGCGGAGCTCCTCGAAGAGGTCTGCCGCTTCGCGAACGCGCTGAAGTCTCTGGGCGTGCAGAAGGGAGACCGGGTGGCCATCTACCTCGGGATGGTCCCGGAACTCCCCGTCGCGATGTTGGCGTGCGCGCGCATCGGCGCTCCTCATTCGGTCGTCTTCGGGGGCTTCTCGGCCGAAGCCCTGAAGGACCGCATCATCGATGCGGAGGCGAAGGTGCTGGTCACCGCTGATGGCGGCTACCGGCGCGGCTCGCTGGTTCCGTTGAAAGCCAGCGCCGATGAGGCCGTCGCTGAGTGTCCCTCGATCGAGCATGTGGTGACTGTGCGCCGTACCGGGGAAGACCATGCCTTCACAGCCGGTCGCGACCACTGGTACCACGAGCTGATCGCAGAGCAGTCGGCCGATTGTCCCGCCGAGCCGATGGAAGCGGAGGACATCCTCTTCCTGCTCTACACGAGTGGAACGACGGGCAAGCCGAAGGGCATCGTGCACACGACCGGTGGCTACATGACAGGCGTGACGGCGACCCACAAGATGATCTTCGATATCCGCGACGACGACATCTACTGGTGCGCCGCCGACATCGGATGGGTTACCGGCCACTCCTACATCGTGTACGGACCGCTCGCCAACCACACGACGTCGATCCTCTACGAAGGAGCGCCGGACTGGCCCGGCAAGGACCGTCTGTGGGAGATAGTCGAACGCTACAAGGCCACGATCCTCTACACGGCTCCTACCGCGATCCGCGCCTTCATGCGTTGGGGGACCAAGTTCCCCGAGGGACACGACATGTCGTCCTTGCGCCTGCTGGGCTCAGTGGGTGAGCCGATCAACCCAGAGGCATGGATCTGGTACTGGAAGTTCATCGGCGGCGAGCGCTGCCCCGTGGTGGACACCTGGTGGCAGACGGAGACCGGCCACATCTTGATAACGCCGCTGCCCGGTATCACGACGCTGAAGCCGGGTTCTGCGGCGAAGCCGTTCCCAGGGATCGAGGCGGGTGTCTACGACGAGGCCGGCAACCCGGTGCCGCTGGGTTCCGGCGGCTACGTCGTTCTGACGCGGCCGTGGCCGGGGATGATGCGAACGATCTATGGCGATCCCGATCGCTACGTCAGCACATATTTCGGGCGCTACGGCGACCGTGTGTACCTGGCCGGCGACGGCGCGCGGCGCGACGCCGAAGGCGACTACTGGTTCATGGGGCGTATCGACGATGTGATGAACGTCGCGGGGCACAGGCTTTCGACCTATGAGATCGAAAGCGCCCTCGTGGACGATCAGAAGGTCGCAGAGGCCGCCGTGGTGAGCCGACCCGATCAGAGCGTCGGAGAGGCGATCGTCGCGTTCGTCACTTTGAAATCCGGCTACACGGGCGACGACACGATGGCGGCCGAGCTACGTGAGCACGTGGCGCAGATGATCGGCAAGATCGCCAGGCCACATTCGATCGTCTTCACAGATGAACTCCCGAAGACGCGAAGCGGCAAGATCATGCGTCGGCTGCTTCGCGACGTAGCCCGCGGCCAGGAACTCGGCGACGTCACGACGCTGGCCAACGCCGAGGTCGTGGAGCAGATCCGAGGCATGTCCGACGGTCAGGAAGACTGAGGCTCGAGAAGAGCCTGGCGGGGATCCTGGACCCAGGGTAGCCTCGGCTACCCTGGGTCGCTCTTATCCTTGAGGCGAACCCCGACTCTCCTAGGCACAGGGTTCTCAGTCGAACCGCACGTACGATGAGCGTATGACCTCTGTCTCCCCCGACCGATTCGAGGCGCTGGTCGCCGAAGCGCTGGATGGACTGCCGCAGTGGGTCCTCGAGCGCATGGAGAACGTCGACGTGACGATCGAGGCTCATCCGCCGCCGGGCGAACCGAACCTGCTCGGCCGGTACGAAGGGATCCCCTTGACCCGGCGCGGCTCAAACTACGCGGGCGTTCTTCCGGACCGCATCGCGCTGTTCCGTTCGACCATCCAGCGCGCCTCGTCGAACGACGTTGACCTTCGCGAGCGCGTGCGGCACACGGTCGTGCATGAGATAGCCCACTTCTTCGGGATATCGGACGACCGGATGCGCGAGATGGACCGCTACTGAGCGGGATGCTCCACCAACCCCTTGACCCGGCGCACACAGACCGTGAAGAACGCTGAGGGGCGCTGGCTGATCAGTTGGCGAGTTCGGAGTCATGCAGAAGACCGGTCCGGATGGACCGGTCTTCTGCAT
>Ga0315281_10005220_pt1 | contig 18628 bp, 17 predicted proteins | sample YL17G07_0_MG_FD_204540 | JGI IMG/M metagenome (GOLD analysis project Ga0315281, IMG submission 204540) | Sediment microbial communities from Yellowstone Lake, YNP, Wyoming, USA - YL17G07_0 | ecosystem: Environmental > Aquatic > Freshwater > Lake > Sediment | place: USA: Wyoming | collected...
ATACCCGGGGCTTTGTTTCGTTTCATTGGCATGGCGAAACCTTCACGCTTCCGCCGGGGGCCGCCTGCATCGCTTCCAGTCCGTATTGCGGCAATCAGGCCTTCGCGTTGGGCAAGCACCTCGGCCTGCAGTGCCACGTCGAGATGACCGAGGAAATGATTCAGAGCTGGTGCCAGTCGGGGGCACGGGAGATCGAGCGCTCGCTTTGCGCTTCGGTGCAGCCGGTGAGCGAAATCGAACGCCACCTGCGGGCGCGCGTGGCCGTGTTGAACGGGGTCGCGGTCCGGCTTTATGACCGCTGGATCAAAGGGCTGAAGAGATGAAGGACCGTCCGCGCATGCCCCTAGCGCGGACTGTTTAAAGGCTCGTGCCTCGCGATGCGCGCCAAGCCGAGCGCGCGAATGGCTTGCAGTGCCGACCAGCAGCTATGCCGGTTCAATCGCGGAAATTCTGGAACTGCAGCGGGATCTCGGTGATGGTCTTCTTCACCAGCTGGATCGCCGCCTGCAAGTCGTCCTTCTTCGCGCCGGAGACGCGCACTGCGGTGCCCTGGATGCTCGCCTGCACCTTCATTTTGTTGTCCTTGATCAGCTTGACGATCCTCCTTGCCTGCTCCGACTCGACGCCGTTCTTGACTTCGACCGTGTGCTTGATCTTGTCGCCGCTGATCTTCTCGATGCCTTTGGGTTCGAGCGCGCGCACGTCGACGCCGCGCTTGGCGCATTTCCCGGTGAACACGTCCATCACCTGCTTGAGCTTGAAATCGTCGTCGGCATAAACGCTCAGCGTAAACTCGGCCTGCTCGATGCGTGCGTCCGAGCCCTTGAAGTCGAAGCGATTCGCGATCTCCTTGTTCGACTGCTCGATCGCGTTCTTCAGTTCGACCTTGTTGACTTCCGAAGTGATGTCGAAGGAGGGCATGGCTTGCCTTTCTTGCGTCCGGTGGAATGGCTGCGTGCGCCGCAAGAGCTGCGACAGCAACGGCGGCTCGAGAATTATACCAGCCGGTGACCGCTGCGCAGACGGCATGCGGCGGCCGCGGCGCGCATGCCGGTTGCCCTGCAATAGCGATGTGAGTACTATGACTTTTTCAGTACGCAACGTGGAATTGCACAATCCGGAAAACGGAATTCCACATGCTGACGCCACTCACAAGGAGGCTTGCATGAAAAGAATCTACAACATTCTGATCCTGGGCGCATCGTACGGCTCGTTGCTGGGAACCAAGCTCGCGCTTGCGGGGCATGCAGTGAAGCTGGTGTGCCTGCCGGCCGAGGCCGAACTGATCAACCAGGAGGGCGCAATCGTGCGCCTGCCGGTCAAGGGCCGCGAAGGCCTGGTCGAACTCGATTCGCGCAGGGCGCCCGGCAAGCTCGCAGCATGCGGCACTGCAGGCGTCAATCCGGCGGACTACGATCTGGTCGCGCTGGCGATGCAGGAGCCGCAGTACAAGTCGCCGGGCGTGCGCGAGCTGCTCGACGCGGTGGCGAAATCGAAAGTGCCGTGCATGTCGATCATGAACATGCCGCCGCTGCCCTATCTCAAGCGCATTCCCGGACTCGATGCCGATGCGTGCCGCGCTGCCTACACCGACGCGAGCGTTTGGGACAACTTTGATCCCGGACTGATGACGCTGTGCAGCCCGGATCCGCAGGCTTTCCGCCCGCCGGAGGAAAAGGTGAACGTGCTGCAAGTGCGCTTGCCGACCAACTTCAAGTGCGCGCGCTTCGATGCGTCAGCGCACACCGCCATGCTGCGCGCGCTCGAGGCGGACATCGAGGCGGTGCGCTTCGACACCGGCGCGGGGCTGATCGAGCTGCCGGTCAAGCTCAAGGTGCACGAATCGGTGTTCGTGCCGCTGGCAAAATGGGCGATGCTTTGCGCCGGCAATTATCGTTGCGTCCAGAAAGATGCGATGCGCTCGATCAAGGATGCCGTGCACAGCGACCTCGAAACCTCGCGCGCGACCTACAACTGGGTGGTCAAGCTGTGCGTGTCTTTGGGCGCAACGGAAGAGGATATGGTGCCGTTCGAAAAATATGCCGCAGCCGCGCAGGGACTCGCCAGCCCGTCCTCCGCTGCGCGCGCGCTATTCGGCGGCGCACCCAACATCGAGCGCGTGGACCGTCTGGTGAAGATCGTCGCGGCGCAAAAAGGCATGCACTCCAAGATGCTCGACGAAGTTGTCGCCTTGGTGGACGCGCGGCTGGAGATCAACCGCAGAAAGGCGGCCTGACGCGGGCGCCGCGGCGCCCGGCATCCTATTCCGGAGGCTATTTCTTCTGGCGTTTGCGCAGGTTCGCCGCGATGCGCATGCGCAGGGCGTTCAGGCGAATGAAGCCGGCCGCGTCCATCTGGTCGTAGGCGCCGCGGTCATCTTCGAAGGTGGCGATATTGGCGTCGAACAGGGAGTCGGTCTTGGAATCGCGGCCGACGACGATGACGTTGCCCTTGTACAGCTTCACGCGCACCCAGCCGTTGACATTGTTTTGGGACGCATCGATCATCGTCTGCAGCATGCGCCGCTCCGGGCTCCACCAGTAGCCGTTGTAGATCAGCGCCGCATAGCGCGGCATCAGATCGTCCTTGAGGTGCGCCACCTCGCGATCCAGGCACACCGACTCGATGGCGCGATGCGCGCGCAGCATGATGGTGCCGCCGGGGGTCTCGTAGCAGCCGCGCGACTTCATGCCGACGTAGCGGTTCTCCACCAGGTCGAGGCGTCCGATGCCGTGCCTTCCGCCCAGTTTGTTGAGCGTTTCGAGCGCCGTGGCCGGCGATGTCTTCTTGCCGTCGATGGCGACGATATCGCCCTGCCGGTATTCGAGTTCGACAAATTCGGCGCGGTCGGGCGCGGCCTCGGGCGACACCGTCCAGCGCCACATGTCGGCCTCTGGTTCCTTCGCCGGGTTCTCCAGAATGCGGCCTTCGTAGGAGATGTGCAGCAGGTTCGCGTCGGTGCTATAGGGCGAACCGGCTTTCTTCTTGCCTTCCACCGGGATGCCGTGTTTCTCGGCGTAGCTGAGCAGCTTTTCGCGCGACACCAGATCCCACTCCCGCCACGGCGCGATCACGCGGATATTCGGCTCCAGGGCGTAATAGCCGAGTTCGAAGCGCACCTGGTCATTGCCCTTGCCGGTGGCGCCGTGCGCGACCGCATCGGCGCCGGTCAGGCGCGCGATCTCGATCTGGCGCTTGGCGATCAGCGGGCGCGCGATCGAGGTGCCGAGCAGGTATTCGCCTTCGTAGATGGCGTTGGCGCGGAACATCGGGAAAACGAAATCGCGCACGAACTCCTCGCGCAGATCGTCGACGAATATCTTCTTGACGCCGAACTGTTTCGCTTTTTTGCGCGCTGGCTCGAGTTCTTCACCCTGGCCGATATCCGCGGTGAAGGTGATCACCTCGCAGCGGTACTGGTCCTGCAGCCATTTGAGAATGACCGAGGTGTCCAGCCCGCCGGAGTAGGCGAGGACGACTTTCTTGACTTCACTGATGGTGTTTGCCATTTGACTGCCCGAAAGAAAAAAATTAATTCAAAAGCCGGCGCCGCGAGTTGCGCGCCTTGCGCCGTTCACGCGACCTTGCCCAGCAACAGGAATTCCATCAAGGCCTTCTGCGTATGCAGGCGGTTCTCGGCTTCGTCCCAGACCACGCTCTGCGGACCGTCGATCACCTCCGCGGAGACCTCCTCGCCGCGATGCGCCGGCAGGCAGTGCATGAACAATGCATCCGGGCCGGCCAGCTTCATCATGTCGGCATCGACCTGCCAGTCGCTGAAGTCGCGTCTGCGCTCCGCGTCCTCCGCCTCGAAGCCCATGCTGGTCCAGACATCGGTGGTGACCAGGTCGGCGCCGCGCGCCGCGTCCATCGGGTCGGCGAAATGTTCGTAATGGCTCTTGCCGTACTTGCCGGCGCGCTCCGCTTCGACTTCGTAGCCGGGCGGCGTCGACACCTGCAGCTTGAAGTCGAAAATGGCGGCCGCCTGCATCCAGGTATTGCAGACGTTATTGGAGTCGCCGATCCACGCCACGGTCTTTCCCGTGATCGAGCCGCGCTGCTCGACGAAGGTGAAGATGTCGCCGAGTACCTGGCAGGGGTGATATTCGTTGCTGAGCCCGTTGATCACCGGGACGCGCGACACCCCGGCAAAACGCTCGAGGATCGACTGCTCGAAGGTGCGGATCATGACGATATCGACCATGCGCGACACCACTTGCGCCATATCCTCGACCGGTTCGCCGCGTCCGAGCTGGGTGTCGCGGGTGCTCAGGAAAATGGCCGAACCGCCGAGCTGCTGCACGCCGGACTCGAACGACAGGCGCGTGCGCGTCGACTGCTTTTCGAAAATCATCGCCAGCGAGCGGTCGACCAGGGGATGGTAGGGCTTGTATTGTTTGAACTGCGCTTTGATCCAGCGCGCGCGCTCGAGGAGGTAATCGTACTCGGCGCGGGAAAAATCGTGGAATTGCAGATAATGCCGCAGCTTCATGATGCATCTTCGGCGCTAGTGCGCCGGGGCAGGCTGGCTGAGAAAGTCCTGGATCAGGGCGGAGAGCATGTCGACCAGCTGGCGCGCCTCGTCCTGATTCATCACGAGCGACGGCAGCAGCCGGACGATTTTGTCGGCGGTGACATTGATGAGCAGGCCGGCGTCCAGCGCGCGCTGCACGAGGTCGGTACAGGTGCGGTCGAGTTCGATGCCGAGCATCAGGCCCATGCCGCGGACCGCGACCACGCCCTTGGTCCCGGCCAGCGCCGCGGTCAGGCCGGCACGAATCGCATCGCCGACGCGCATGGCGTTTTCGAGCAGTTTGTCCTGTTCGATGATTTCGAGCGTGGTCAGCGCGGCGGCGCAGGCGAGGGGATTGCCTCCGAAAGTGGAACCGTGATTGCCCGGCTTGAACACCTCGGCCGCGGCGCCCCTGGCGAGGCAAGCGCCGATGGGCACGCCGCCGGCGAGGCCTTTTGCCAGCGTGACCACGTCGGGAACAAGGCCCGCGTGCTGGTAGAAGAACCATTTGCCGGTGCGGCCGAGACCGCACTGGATTTCATCGAGCATCAGCAGCCACTGGTACTGGTCGCACAACTCGCGCAGGCCCCGCAAATACTCGAGGTGCGCGATATTGATGCCGCCTTCGCCCTGGATCGGTTCGACCAGCACGGCGACCACGTTGCGGTTATGCTGCGCCACCTGGCGCACCGCTTCCAGGTCGTCGTAGGGCACGCGCACGAATCCGGATACCAGCGGCTCGAATCCGGCCTGCACCTTGCGGCTGCCCGTCGCCGATAGCGTGGCCAGGGTGCGGCCGTGAAACGCTTTCTCCATCACCACGACGGCGGGATTCTCTACGCCTTTTCCCTTGGCGTACAGCCGCGCGATCTTGATCGCGGCCTCGTTCGCTTCGCAGCCGGAATTGCAGAAGAAGATCTTGTCCATGCCGCTGATCGCAGCGAGCTTGTCGGCGAGATTTTCCTGCTCGGTGATCTGATAAAGGTTGGAGATGTGAATCAGCCTGCCGGCCTGCGTTGCAACGGTTTTCGCAAGGCGCGGATGGGCATGGCCGAGCGTGTTCACGGCGATGCCGCCCAGGGCGTCGAGGTAGCGCTTGCCCTGCGCATCCCACAGCCAGACGCCTTCGCCGTGGGTGAAAGCCACGGGAAGTCTGGCATAGGTGTTCATTACGTGCGACATGGCCGCGCCCTAAAACAAAACGCACACGGCGGCAAGAGCCGCCGTGTGCCTGCTGTGATTTATATTAGCACACTGCCACAGCCGCCAGAATAACGCTAGTGCTGCGGCGGCGCCGGGCGGATGGCGCGCTTGTGCTTATCTGGTGATCGAGAGTTCCGCGCGCTTCGACGGTTGGTGCACCTTGCATTCCAAGATCTTGCAGTATTGATACATCTGGCGCAGCTTGCGCTCGGCATCGATTTCGTCCTTGCCGTGTATCAACAGGTTATCCACAATCAGCCCGCTGCGCGTGCGAATCCGGAAACCGAACTTAATGATCGCTGAAGATGCCACAAACTCCTCCCCATTCAGGCGCTTAAGCGACGTATAGCATATGCCTTCTACTAGTTCAACGCAAATTAATGTTCCAGCGGTATTTATTCTCGTTTGACGCGATTGTGCACGCATCGGAGGCGGGTTGCGGCCGGCAGGACTGCCGAGCTCGGTGGGGGTGCGGAAAACGAAACGGCCGGCTTGCGCCGGCCGTTTTCTACAGAGCGGTTCGATGCCTAGGGCATCGCTTTTACGGCTGCGGCCAGGCGGCTCTTGTGGCGCGCGGCCTTGTTCTTGTGGATGATCTTCTTGTCGGCGATGCGATCGACGATGCTCGAAGATTGGCTCAACGCCTGCTTCGCGCCGGCTTTGTCGCCGCCGGCGATCGCCTTGCTCACATCCTTGATCGCCGAGCGCAGCGTCGAGCGCAGGCTGGCGTTGTGCCGGCGCTGTTTCTCGGATTGACGGGAACGCTTGCGCGCCGAATCGGTATTGGCCATGACGAAACCCAAGCAAGGAGCAAGAAAGGGCGCAATCATACTGATTTAGTCCCTGTTACGCAAGCGCATTTTAGTTCCGGCATAACGCGCTTCGCGCATTAGCCTCCACTAAGGCGTTTTAGTTCCGGCATAACGCGCTTCGCGCATTAGCCTCCACTGAAACTCCGTTTTCGTATAATCGGGGTATGAATCTGCTGCGCGCGCTCGCCACGGTGAGCGGCATGACGCTCGTATCCCGCATCCTCGGTTTCGTGCGCGACGCCGTGATCGCGCGCCTGTTCGGCGCCGGTCTCGCCACGGACGCGTTTTTCGTCGCCTTTCGCATTCCCAACCTGCTGCGGCGCCTGTTCGCCGAAGGCGCTTTCTCGCAGGCCTTTGTGCCCATCCTGGCCGAATACAAGACCAGGAACGGCGAGGGGGAGACCAGGCTCCTGGTCGATCGCGTTGCCACCGTGCTGACCCTGGCGCTGCTCGCCGTCAGCGCCCTCGGCGTTCTCGCCGCGCCGTGGATCATCTATATCAGCGCGCCCGGCTTCTCCGCCATGCCGGAGAAATTCGAACTCACGGTGGCGATGCTGCGCATCACGTTTCCCTATCTGCTGTTCATTTCGCTGGTGTCCCTCGCCGGCGGCATCCTCAACACCTGGAGCCGCTTCGCCGTTCCCGCCTTCACGCCGACGCTGCTCAACTTGAGTTTCATTTTTTGCGCGCTGCTGCTGGCGCCGTATTTCCAGCCGCCGGTACTGGTGCTCGCCTGGGCGGTGCTGCTTGGCGGCGTGCTGCAGCTTGCTCTGCAGCTGCCTTATCTGGCAGGCATCGGCATGCTGCCGCGTCCGCGGCGCGGTTTTTCCGACCCCGGTGTCCGGCGCATTCTCAAGAACATGGGACCGGCGGTGTTCGGCGTTTCCATCGCGCAGTTGTCGCTGCTCATCAACACCATCTTCGCCTCGTTTCTCGCCACCGGCAGCGTATCCTGGCTGTATTACGCCGACCGGCTGATGGAATTCCCCACCGGCATGCTGGGGGTCGCGTTGGGCACGATCCTGCTGCCGAGCCTGTCGAAGTACTACTCGGGGGACGCCACCGAACAGTACAGCCGCCTGCTCGACTGGGGTCTGCGCCTGACTTTGCTGCTGGCGCTGCCGGCGGCAGTGGCGCTGGCGCTGCTCGCGGTGCCGCTGATCAGCACGCTGTTCCGCTATGGCGAGTTCAGCGTCCAGGACGTGTGGATGACGCGCCAGGCGCTGGTTGCCTACAGTATCGGTCTGCTCGGGCTGATTCTGGTGAAAGTGCTGGCGCCGGGTTTCTACGCGCGCCAGAACATCCGCACGCCGGTCAAGATCGCGGTGATCACGCTGGTTTCGACGCAGCTCCTGAACCTCGCGCTGATCGGACCGCTCAAGCATGCGGGGCTCGCGCTCGCGATCAGCCTGGGGGCGTGCCTGAACGCCGGCCTGCTCTACTACAAGCTGCGCCAGCACCGCATCTACCTGCCGCAGCCCGGCTGGGCGCAGTTCACCGGCAAACTGGCGCTGGCGCTCGCGGTGATGGCCGCGGCCCTGTGGGGCGCGATGGGTCACGACGACTGGTGGCTCGCCGCCGCCTGGCAGTACCGGATGGCGGGCGTAATTGGTATAGTGTGCCTGGGCGCCGGCATCTACTTTGCGACCCTGTGGCTGCTCGGTTTTCGCGTCGCCGATTTCGCGCGCCGCGCGGCGGATTAGTTGCAGCCGGTTGCGAAATGTTCACCGGCTCTTGGAGAGCATGAAGGGGGAGATCCCTTCAATTTGAAACGCCCTTTTGGTCGTCAGTTTATTCGTTAGTCTATGGAAGGCCGACTGGACCAGTTTTCCGAGCTGCTGTGCCGGGAGAATTTCAGCCTTGCCGAGGCCTGCCTGCTGATCGCGCAGGATGCCGACACCGACCTGGACGTCGCGCATTACCTCGCGCGTATCGACGCGCTCGCGGCGACGGCGAAACGCCGCCTGTCGAGCGACGCGTTTCCCGAACAGAAGATCGTGGTGCTGAACCGGTATTTGTTCAACGAGCTGGGCTTCTGCGGTAACGCGCGCGACTATTACGATCCGCGCAACAGCTACCTGAACCAGGTGCTGGAGCGGCGCATCGGCATACCGATCACGCTGTCGATCCTGTACATGGAAATCGGCCGGCGCCTGGGTCTGCGCCTGCAGGGCGTGTCCTTCCCGGGGCATTTTCTGGTGAAGCTGCGCGTGACCGGGGGCCAGCTCGTGATCGACCCGTTCTGCAGCGGCGAGGCGCAATCCGAAGCCGATCTGCGCGCGCGCCTGGCGCGAGTGTTGCCGCAGCGCGAAGCCGACACCTTGCCGCTGTCGCAGTTTTTGCAGGCGGCCACGTCGCGGCAGATCCTGGCGCGCGTGCTGCGCAACCTCAAAGGCATTTACCTGGAGTCGGAGGAGGCGCAAAATGCGCTGAAGGTGATGCAGCGCATGGTGATGGTGGCGCCGCATGCGGCCGAGGAGGTGCGCGACCGTGGTCTTGCCTACTACAAGCTCGACTGTTTCCGCGCGGCCCTCGCCGATCTGCAGGATTACCTCGATCGGCGTCCGCATGCGCCGGACGCGGCCGAGATCATGGGTAAGGCCGCCGCGCTGCGTCTGGTGTGCGCGCGCCTGAACTAGGACGGACGCTTGCGGTGTCTACGCACTTTCAACCCGTGTCCATTGCCATGCCGGCGGACATCACGCGGATTCCATTCTTATTCCTGTCAAGGAGGTAGACAATGAAACTCAGCAGCTCAAGCTTCGGCGACAATCAGCGCATTCCCGGCGCCTACGCCTTCGCGGTTCCGCATGCGACCGAACACATCACGCTCTCTTCCAACCGCAATCCGCAACTGAGCTGGAGCGGCGCCCCGGCCGCTACCAAGTCCTTCGCGTTGATCTGCCACGATTACGACGTGCCGAGCAAAGGCGACGACGTGAACAAGGAGGGGCGCAGCGTTCCGGCCAGCCTGCCGCGCGTGGATTTCTATCACTGGATTCTGGTCGACATTCCCGCCGGCGTGAACGCGATCGCGGAAGCGGAGTTTTCCGACGGCATCGTCGCGCGCGGCAAGAAAGGACCGGAGGCGAAGCACGGCGCGCGCCAGGGGCTCAACGACTACACCGCATGGTTTGCCGAGGACAAGGACATGAGCGGCAACTACTTCGGCTATGACGGACCCTGCCCGCCGTGGAACGACGAAATCCTGCACCACTACGTGTTCACGCTGTATGCGCTCGACAGCGCGCGCTGCGCGGTGAGCGGCCTGTTCAGGGGTGGCGACGCGCTGAAGGCGATCGAGGGCCACGTACTCGCCAAGGCAAGTCTCACCGGCATCTATACGCTCAATCCGAAGCTCGTTTGAGCCTCGGGACGGCGAACCCCAAGACCAGAAACGACGAGGCGAACCAGTCGATGAAATTCGAATTGACCCCGAGACGGGTATTTGCAGCGTACGCGCTGATTCCGCTGGTGCTGCTCGCCGAAGCGCTGATTCTGCAGCATCTCCAGGGGCAGGCACCTTGTCCCCTGTGCATTCTCCAACGCGAGGGGTTTTTGCTGTTCGGCCTGATCGCGCTCGCCGCGGCCGTGCACAACCCGGCGCGTCGCGGCGCCGCGATCTATGCCGCCGGTACGGCGCTCGCCGCGCTCTCGGGCCTGGGGGTCGCGATCTGGCACGTCTGGACGCTGCACCACCCGAAATTCGGCTGCGGCATCGACGTGATGGAGGAGTTCGTGAACGACCTGCCGACCGCCAAGCTCCTGCCGTTCATGTTTCGCGCCAGCGGGGATTGTTCGGCGCGCCACGATCCGATATTCGGACTGCAGGTGCCCGAGTGGTCGCTCGTATGGTTTTCGCTGCTCCTCGTCAGCGCGGTTTTCTTCGCCGTTAAATGGCGGCGCGCTCGGCCGGCGTCCGCAGTCGCGTGAAACCGGCGAGCGACTGAACGCAGCCGATTGTGACCCCGGAGGCAATGGGTAATCCGCTATAATTTAGGATTTTAGCTTTCTTAAAGCCGATCCTGGACATGCGCGTTTGCCGCACCATTTCCGCACGCAACCCGTTGCCGACGGCGCTGACCATCGGCAACTTCGACGGCGTGCATCGGGGCCACCAGGCGATGCTCGCGCGGCTCAACGAGCGCGCGAGCGTACTCGGCCTGTCGGCCTGCGTGCTCACCTTCGAACCGCACCCGCTCGAGTTGTTCGCGCCGCAAACGGCGCCGACGCGGCTCACCTCGCTGCGCGAAAAACTGGAGCTGCTCGCGGCGCATGACATCGAACGCGTGCACGTCAGCCGATTCAACCGCGCCTACGCCAACAAGACGCCGCAGGATTTCATCGAGCGCGTGTTGCTCGATGGTCTGGGCATGCGCTGGCTGTTGATCGGAGACGATTTCCGTTTCGGCGCCAGGCGCGCCGGCGATTTTTCGATGCTGCAGGAAGCGTCGCGCCGGCACGGTTTCGGGCTGGAGGCCATGCCCACGATCGAGCAGGAAGGCGTGCGCGTGTCGAGTTCGGCGGTGCGCGCGGCGCTGGCCGCGGGCAAGCTCGCGGAGGCCGAAGCGCTGCTCGGCCGGCCCTACAGCATCAGCGGCCGGGTGGTGCACGGCGACAAGCTCGGCCGGAAAATCGGTTTTCCCACGGCCAACGTGCAGCTGCGGCACAACCGGCCGCCTTTATCCGGGATCTTTGCGGTACGCACGGTAGACGGGCACGGCCAGGTGCGCAACGGTGCGGCGAGTCTCGGGCTGCGCCCGACTGTCGACAACAGCGGGCGCGCCAAGCTGGAGGTGCATCTGTTCGATTTCGACGGCGATCTGTACGGCGAGCATCTGCACATCGATTTCCTGCACAAGATACGCGACGAAAAGAAATACCCCGATCTCGACGCGTTGAAAGCGCGCATCGCCGAGGATTGCGACATCGCCAGGGAAGTGCTGGCGGCGAAAGTGCGCGCATGAACGCGTCCGCGCGCCGGCGGCAAGCTGCCGCTCGGTACCAATGGGCAAACGAAACCGTAGAAATGCAAAATGGCTGATTACAAGAACACGCTTAATCTCCCCGATACGCCTTTTCCCATGCGCGGCGATCTCGCCAAGCGCGAACCGCACTGGGTCAAGCAATGGCAGGACCAAAGGGTATACGAGAAGATCCGTGCCGCCTCCAAAGGCCGGCCGAAATTCATCCTGCACGACGGCCCGCCCTATGCGAACGGCAATATCCATCTCGGCCACGCGATCAACAAGATTCTGAAAGACATCATTGTCAAGGCGCGCAACTTTGCGGGCTGCGACGCCGTGTACGTGCCGGGCTGGGACTGCCACGGCATGCCGATCGAGCGCGAAATCGAGAAGCAGCACGGCAAGAACCTGCCGGTGGAGCAGACGCAGAGCCTGTGCCGGGCTTACGCAACCGTGCAGATCGAACAGCAGAAAAAGGATTTCCGGCGCTTGGGCGTGCTCGGCGACTGGGACCGTCCCTACCTGACGATGGCCTACGGCAACGAAGCCGACGAGATCCGCGCGCTGGGGACGATTCTGCAGAAGGGCTACGTCTATCGCGGCCTGAAGCCGGTGAACTGGTGCTTCGATTGCGGCTCGGCGCTGGCGGAAGCCGAAGTCGAGTATGCGGACAGGAAAGACTTCGCCATCGACGTCGGCTTCGCCTTTGCCGAGCCGGAAAAAATCGCCAAGGCGTTTGGCCTGGCCAGACTGCCTTCGGAAAAGGGCTGGATCGTCATCTGGACCACCACGCCCTGGACCATTCCCGGCAACCAGGCGCTGAACGCGCATCCAGAACACGTCTACAATCTGGTCGCAACCGAACGCGGGCTGCTGATCCTCGCTGCGGACCTGCAGGAAGCCTGCCTCGCGCGCTATCGGTTGTCCGGCAAGACGCTCGCATCGTGCAAAGGCAAGGCGCTCGAACTGATCGCTTTCCGGCACCCGTTCTACGAGCGGCTGGCGCCCGTCTACGTCGGCGAGTACGTGGTGCTGGACACCGGCACCGGCATCGTCCACAGCGCCCCGGCCTACGGCGTGGAGGATTTCGAATCCTGCCGCCACTACGGCATGACGGACGAGCAGATGCTCACGCCGGTGATGGCGGACGGGAAATTCGCCTCGTCGCTGCCGTTCTTCGGCGGCCTGATGATCTGGAAAGCCAATCCCGAGATCGTGAAGAAGATTGCGGACGCCGGCGCATTGTTCCACTCGGAAGATTATCTGCACAGCTACATGCACTGCTGGCGCCACAAGACGCCGATCATTTTCCGCGCCAGCACCCAGTGGTTCGCCAGCATGGACTCACCGCCGGGTTTCAACGGCGTGAAGCCCGCCGAATCCCTGCGCGCGACCGCCTTGCGCGGCATCGACAACACGCGCTTCTATCCGGACTGGGGCCAGGCGCGCCTGCGCGGCATGATCGCCAACCGCCCCGACTGGACGCTGTCGCGCCAGCGTCAATGGGGCGTGCCCATGCCTTTCTTCATCCACAAGGAAACGGGCGAACTGCACCCGCGCACTCTGGATCTGCTCGAGCAAGTGGCCAAGCGCGTGGAACAGGGCGGCATCGAAGCCTGGCAGACCCTCGATCCGCAGGAATTGCTCGGCGCGGACGCCGGGCAATACCTCAAGATCAAGGATACGCTCGACGTGTGGTTCGATTCCGGCTCGACGCACCAGACGGTAATGGGCGGACCGGAGGGGAGTGCGACGGGTGCGGGTTCGCACGGGATGGATCTGCAGTTCCCGGCCGACCTGTACCTGGAAGGCTCCGACCAGCATCGCGGCTGGTTTCATTCATCTTTGCTCATCTCCTGCATGCTCAACGGTGTACCGCCCTACAAGGGTTTGCTGACGCATGGCTTTTTCGTCGACGGCCAGGGCCGCAAGATGTCGAAGTCGCTCGGCAACACGCTCGAGCCGCAGAAGATCGCAGGCACGCTGGGCGCCGAGATCCTGCGCTTGTGGGTGGCGGCGACGGATTATTCGGGCGAGCTGTCGATCTCGGACGAGATCCTGAAGCGCGTGGTCGAGAGCTACCGCCGCATCCGCAACACGCTGCGTTTCCTGCTCGCCAACACCGCCGACTTCGACCCCGCGGCGCACGCGCTGCCGCTCGAGGACTGGCTGGAGATCGACCGCTATGCCCTGGCGCTCATGCAGTCGCTGCAGCAGGAGATGATGCGCGACTACGACCATTACAACTTTCATTTCGTGGCGCAGAAACTGCAGGGCTTCTGTTCCGAGGACCTGGGCGGGTTTTACCTCGACATTCTCAAAGACCGGCTGTATACCGCGGGCAAGGATTCGAGGTCGCGGCGCTCGGCGCAGAACGCGCTGTACCAGATCCTGCAGCGCCTGGTGCGGCTGATGGCGCCGATCCTCTCCTTTACCGCGGAAGAGGTGTGGACGCTGGCAGGCAGCGGCAAGGACAAGGACGTCAGCGTATTCACCCATACCTGGGACGAATTCCCGGCTGTGGGCTATTCGCAGGAGCTGCTCGATCGCTGGGGAAAAATCCGCGGCGTTCGCGCCGAAGTGCAAAAGCAGCTGGAAGAGGCGCGCGTCGCCGGAAAGATCGGCTCCTCGCTGCAGGCCGACGTAGAAATCCGCGCGAGCGGGAGTAAGCTCGCTCTGCTGCAATCCTTGCAGGACGATCTGCGCTTCGTGCTGATCACTTCCAGCGCGGTGGTCACGCCGGTCGCCGCGGCGCGCGACGAAGCGGTGATCGTAACGCCGAGCGCGCACGCCAAATGCGAGCGCTGCTGGCACTATCGGGAGGATGTCGGCCGCGCGGCGGGCGGCGCCGCTGCCGCGCATCCCGGGCTCTGCGGCCGCTGCGTGTCCAATCTGTATGGCGCGGGCGAAGCGAGGGCGCATGCGTAAGCTCGCGCCCTGGTACGCCCTGGCACTGTTGCTGGTCGTGCTGGACCAGTTGACCAAACATTGGGTCAGCGCCAGCTTCGACTACGGCCAGGTGCGCGAGGTCACCGGATTTTTCAATCTAGTGCTGACGCACAACACGGGCGCGGCGTTCAGCTTTCTCGCCTCCGCCGCGGGCTGGCAGCGCGGCTTGTTCATCGGCATCGCGCTGGTCGCGATGGTCGTGATCAGCGTGCTGCTCGCGCGGCACGCGGGCGAAACGCTGTTCTGTCTCTCGCTCGCCCTGATCCTGGGCGGCGCGGCAGGCAACGTCCTCGATCGCATCGCCCTTGGCTACGTTGTCGATTTTCTCGATTTTCACGCCGCCGGCTGGCATTGGCCGGCGTTCAATCTGGCCGATTCAGCGATCACCGTGGGCGCCGCGCTGCTCGTCGTGGACAGCTTTCGGCCGGCGACCAAGCGTGCGGGAGCGGCGCGGTGAGCGCGCGCCTAATGGGGGGTAAACCATGGAAATCTTGCTAGCCAATCCCCGCGGCTTCTGCGCCGGCGTCGAGCGCGCCATCAGCATCGTCGAGCGCGCGCTGGAGTTGCACGGGGCGCCGATCTACGTGCGCCACGAGGTCGTGCACAACAAGTTCGTGGTCGATGATCTGCGCCAGAAGGGTGCGGTGTTCGTGGAGAAGCTCGATCAGGTACCGGCCGGCAGCACGCTGATATTTTCCGCCCACGGCGTGTCGCAGGCGATCCGGCGCGAGGCCGAGGCGCGCGGCCTCAAGGTGTTCGATGCCACCTGCCCGCTGGTGACCAAGGTCCACGTCGAGGTCGCGAAAATGCGCGAGCAGGGCCGCGGCATCGTCATGATCGGCCATCGCGGGCACCCCGAGGTCGAGGGCACGATGGGCCAGGCGACGCGCGGCATGTACCTGGTGGAGACGGTCGAGGACGTCCTGCGTCTCGAGGTCGAAGACCCAAGCCAACTCGCCTATGTTACCCAGACGACGCTGTCGGTCGATGATGCCGCGGCCATCGTCGATGCGCTGAAGCGGCGTTTTCCGGGCATCGTCGGACCGAAGAAAGACGACATCTGCTACGCCACGCAGAACCGCCAGGATGCGGTGAAATTCATGGCGCCGCAGTGCGATCTGGTGATCATCGTCGGTTCGCCCAATAGTTCCAACTCCAACCGCCTGCGCGAAGTGGCGCAGACGCTTGGGGTCGAAGCGCACATGGTCGACCAGGCGTCGGAATTGCGCCCGGAATGGCTGCGAGGCCGCGAGCGCATCGGCGTGAGCGCCGGGGCGTCGGCGCCGGAAGTGCTGGTGCTCGAAGTCATCGCCAGACTGCAGGCGCTCGGAGCGAAGCGCGTAACGCAGTTGACGGGCAAGGAGGAGAGCGTGACCTTTCCCCTGCCCAAGGGTCTGTCCGCCGGCGCCTAGCGCGCTGGCCTATTTCGGCGTGGTTGTCTCGGCCGATTCCTGCACGGCCGTTGCGGGACTGCCTTCGGCCTCCGCGGCTGCGGGAGCGGCTCTGCGCACCGGCTTGGCAACGGGCTGCCTAGCCTGGATGCCGGGGGGCAGCACCGAACTCGCGGGATAGCCGGCGGTGTCGAGGGCGGCTTTGTAAATCCCGCCTTCGAATCCTTTGTACACCTCGCGTCCCACGGTCATGACCGGAACCACGCTGGCGCCGGACAACTGTTTCAACTTTTCGATGTCGACCTCGTCGGCGACGGTTACCTCGCTGTAGGGGACGCCACGTTTGTTCAGCAGCTCGCGCGCCTGCGCGCAGGTGTCCCTGCAGGCTTCCGAGGTGTACAGCGTAACCGGAAAACTCTTGACCGCCTGCTGCAGCGCGTAAGGCAGGCCTGCCGATGATCCCGGTGCGGCGGACACCGATTGCTTTTGCACATTCTTGGCGTCGGAAGCGGGCGCCCGGTCGGAATAATGCACCTTGCCGCTGCCGTCGACCCAACGGTACATTTGCGCTTGAGCAAGCACGGGGAGCAGCAGCAAAGGCAGAAGAAATCGCGCGCGCATCGATTGACTCCATCGGTTCTGTATTACCAAGTAATCATAGCATCGTGTTGCCGCCGCGCGCCCGCCGCCGAAACGTGCCGTCTGCGCCCTGTCGGCCTTCGCGGTCCAGAGCGTGGAGCCGCTCAGGATTCTGGAATTAGACAAAGTCAAAATTCCAATTTATAATGCAAACATGGAGTTACAAAATCACACTCGCGAAAGCGTGGCGCAATTGCTGCGCAGCCATGACATCAGCCCCACGCACCAGCGCATCGAGATCGGCCTTGCACTGTTCGAGAATCCGCAGCATCCGTCGGCCGACGAGATACTGGCGGTGGTCAACGCGCGCCATACCGAAACCTCCAAAGCGACGGTGTATAACACGCTCAAGCTGTTTCTCGAAAAAGGTCTGGTGCGCGAACTGATCGTCGATCCGAACAAGGTGTTTTACGACCCCAACGTCAGCGTGCATCATCATTTCTACGACGTCGCCACCGGGGAACTCACCGACATCCCGGCCGCAGGCGTGCGCATCAAGGGCTTGCCGCCGTTGCCCCGGGGCATGGTCACCGAGGGCATCGACATCATCGTGCGCACCCGTCCGGGGCGCTGAACCGTCGCAAGCGCTTATTGGCATTCGCCTTGTTGGCGCCGGCTCCGGCGCATATAATAGCGCCCTTCCGCCGATGCGCCTTCTCGCATCGGCGTGCCCGACAGGGCCCGAGCCGGGTTAGCTCAGTTGGTAGAGCAGCGCATTCGTAATGCGAAGGTCGGAGGTTCGACTCCTCTACCCGGCACCAGACCGCTCAGTTGTCCCCTTTGAGATATTTGTAGGTTCGCGTGCGCGTCTGGTTGATCGGCGGCGTGATCTTGTCCGGCTTGATCGGGGAACTCGCGCTGCCATCGCGCTGCACCGCACCGATGAGTACCGCCGTCGGCACGCCGTCGATAGGCACGATGCCGATCACCGGCGAGGGTGGCAGCCCGCCGCCCGCAAACGTGGATGAACGCGAACCCCCGCAAGCCGCGTTGTTCGCCGTCCCGATCGCACCCGACCCGTTGAACAGATTGACAAAGTAACCGCGCGCCTCGCCGAGCCGGTTGTTGCACGACAAGGTCGTGCTGAGCGGGCGATTGGTGCTGAAGGTGACCATGCCGCCGACGATGACCGCGGCGGTGACGCCCTGTTCACCCTGTCCATTAGCATTCAAATACATGAACCAGCCCTTCTTGTCCGTGCTGGTGAGCAGGTTTCTGCTGCTGCAGGTCGCATCGTTAAGATCGGTCTGATTGAGCATTTTGTCGGTATCGTCCAGGTTCACCGCCGCGGTGCTGGGGCCGGAGGTCAGGTCATCCTTGTAGACGTAGGCTTTGTTGCCGTACGGGATGCTGTAGGCGTAATCGGTCAGCAGCGGATGCTCGCGATCGCCCGACACGATCGCAAGATAATTCGAGGTTCCGGTCGGGAACAGCCCCGGACCGAACAGGAACTTGCGCGCCTGGCTGCTCTGGTTGGTATGCGCGACCCTGTGCATGAACCACTTTGTGGCGTCGGTGGTGTTGTTGATCGAGGTGGGGTAGGGCAACGCCGTCGGGCTGGCCGGCGAACTGACGAAATCGACGCGATAGATGAACCCGCCTATGTCGGCAACATAGGCGTAATCGACCAGACCATCGTTGTTGATGTCGATCATGTTCACGTCCGCCGCCACGGCGTGCGCAGTGGCGAATGAGGTGATCAGCGCGCCGGTGTCGGCATCGACGAAATAGACCACGTTGCCTTTGGTCGCGGGGCAATCGTCCGCGGGTACGATTCGCTTATTCGCGTCTTCACACCGGTCGTAACCGCCGCCCATCACCACAACGGGCTTCGTGGTCTTGGTCGAATAGCCGCTGATGAAGGCGACGTTGGGGGTCGACCAGGTCTGCCCGATCGCGCTAAAGCCCGATGTGCAACCGCTGTCGTCGGTCAGATTCGGGCAGCCGACGCGCCATTTCAGCGTCGGGTTGACCGTGGGGTCGCTGACGTCAAAGGCATAGAGCATCCTGCCGCCGCGGCGCTGCGTCGGATAGATCCACACCGGCGGATTGGTGCCGCCCGAGGCCGCCTGGTAGATGCCGATCGAACCATCGAAAAAGTAGTCCTTCGGGCTGTTGCCGACGGTGGCGGGGATTTTGTAATCGACGCCGGGC
>Ga0315281_10005221_pt1 | contig 18628 bp, 17 predicted proteins | sample YL17G07_0_MG_FD_204540 | JGI IMG/M metagenome (GOLD analysis project Ga0315281, IMG submission 204540) | Sediment microbial communities from Yellowstone Lake, YNP, Wyoming, USA - YL17G07_0 | ecosystem: Environmental > Aquatic > Freshwater > Lake > Sediment | place: USA: Wyoming | collected...
AGGTGAGTATAGAATGCAGTTTCCGATTGCACATTCTCCCATTCTTCGGGAAGAAATACCTGTCAGATATCAAACCTATCGTTATACAGGATTGGGTAAACACGTTATCGGGAAAGAATCTAGCGCCGGCGACTGTCGGTCGTTGCTACAGGTATCTTCGGTCCTGTCTACGCCAGGCCTATGCCTGGGGCATTCTGTCGGAGAATCCTTGCCGGTCAATAATCCTTCCGCGGATAAATCATGAAGAGCTAGATTTCCTGGAACCTTCTGAGATTGCTGTTCTTATGAGGGAAGCAAATGAACCTCAACGAACCTTATACGCGGTGCTTGCTTTTTCGGGATTGAGGCTTGGCGAGACCCTGGGTCTGGGATGGAAGCATATAAATTTCAAAGACAACATCATTCAGGTTGAGAGGGCCTGGTCCTATTGGGGAGGGCTCCAGGAGCCAAAAACAACCTCATCTCGCAGGGCAGTCCCCATAATGCCAACACTTGGCAAGATGCTCAGGGACCACTACGAACGCGAAGGATGCCCCGAGAGCGAAGCCCTTTTATTCAGCTGCGATGGTGAGAAGCCAATAGACCCGTCAAACCTGAGAAGAGATTTCACGGCCACAATTGAAAGGGCAGGGTTGAAACGCGTAACACTCCATTCTCTAAGGCATAGTTTCGCTTCGGCTATGCTGGCCTCGGGAGCATCGATAAAGGCACTTCAAAGGTGTCTGGGCCACGCAAGCGCTACGATGACCTTGAATACGTACTCACACCTTATCCAGGAGAATATCGGCGAGTCACTGCTACTTGCGGATACTTTCCTGACGGTGGGTGGGGTTGAATCCCGGTATATAGATCCCAAATCATCGACGATAAGCTCAATTCCAGGAGAATCCGTCTAGATGATTTATAGATTGGCCGGAACCGGCAACAGAATCAAATTTCAGGGGAAACCGGAAAATGCCTTCATGGAGCGGAAAACAGCTGGTGGGCCGTACAGGGATCGAACCTGTGACCTTGGGATTAAGAGTCCCCTGCTCTACCAGCTGAGCTAACGGCCCATCTCGTAATACCTTCGCAAGCAAACATTTATACCGGTAGCAACGCGAAAGTCAACAACTCGCGTAGCGGCGCTCAGGTATCAAGGCCCGCCAACCGCGCCTTGCGCCGTCTGTATAACAGCAACCCTACCGCGACGATGAAGATGGCAACGCTCAGGAGTTGGAAGAAAAGCCCGGCACTCGGATCGGTATGGGCCCTGAAGAACTCCATGAAGAAACGGACCACGGCATATGAAGCGATGGACATGATGAAGAGGTCCCCGTCTCTCGTCAGATATCTTCTCACCCAGAGCAAGAAAGCGAATATCACGAGATCCAGTATCATCTCGTAAAGCTGGGTCGGGTGTACAGGGGTCCATGTACCGGGGAACGTCACCGCCCAGGGCAGTCCGGATGGCTTTCCGTAGCAGCAACCGTTGAGGAAGCAGCCTATCCTGGCGATAGCGATACCCAGTGGGAGGCCCAGCCCTATCGCGTCCAGCACGGCTCCAGTTGGCAGCTTCATCTTCTTTATCACAGCGTATGTTACAGGCAGCCCGACCAGAAGCCCCCCGTAAAAAACCATCCCCATGGTGTTTAAATCGAATACGTTGCGCCAGTCCCAGTGCCCGATCAGGTAAAACAGCCGTCCGCCGATCAGCGATGAAATGGCCATAACCGCGAAGATCAAGTAAACGGAGGATGGTTCAACACCGCGTTTCTTGAGCACGTACCGGACGAAAAAGGCACCGAACACGAAAGCGATGAACATCATCACCGCGTATGAATATACTTTGAAACTTCCTATTTGGAACAGAACCGGTCGCAAAAACCGCTCTTCCTTCTCATCCTCAACACCAATATGTACAAGATTCCGGCCGGCGATTCGTATTGCCGGCCGGAACTCCTGACCTTTATATTACACTATTTCTTCTCTATTAAAAGGCCTACCTTTTCAAGCGCCTTCTTTATAGAAACCACCGCGGGGCAATCAGGCAGGTCGAAGAAAGAGATGTCCTCCTCGTCGAAGCTTCTCACCGTGTCGTCCTCCGGTATCCAGCCTATGACCTCGAGGAAAGTGGATGCCTTTATCGTTCCGACCGCACCCTCATCGCGCACCCTGTTAATCAAAAGCCCGGCACCTTCCCCTTTGACCATGCGGTCGGCGACCTGCTTTATGGTTTCACCAACTCGTATCCCCTTTGTCGAAGTATCCGAGACGAGAAGCACGTAATCCACCTCGCCCATGACCTTCCGGTTCACCTGCTCGATACCCGCTTCCGCGTCGATGACGGTGACATCGAACCTTCCTGCTAGACCCTCGATTGCGTCTCTGAGTATTACATTGACCTTGCAGTAACAACCCTCGTCCTCCGGACGCCCGATCGAGAGAAAAGCTAGATTTCCGACTTCTGTGAGCGCCTCGGCCAGGAGGTAATCGACCGATACCGCGAGGTCCCTCTCGTCGCGCTTTCCCGCCTTCGCTTCCTCGATTATCTCCTTGCGCACTTCGTTGAGCGTCTTCTTCGGCTGTATCGAGAGGGCCATCTCGAGCCCTCCGCCGGGGTCGGCATCAACCACGAGGGCTTTCACATCCTTCAGACGAGAAAGCTCCCTGGCCGCCACCGCGGCGACCGTCGTCTTGCCCACGCCCCCCTTGCCGCATACCGCAACGATCATGTCCTCATACCGCCTTCTCGCCCGCGAGCTTCTCCCTGATCTTCTTGAGCTCCATGACCTCATCGCAGACGTCCCTGTACTCACACGTCTCGCAGTCGAAGCTCTTCTCCTCGTACATCTTCATCATGGCTTCTATGATCCTCCTCGCGTCGGCCGCGGCGCCGGAAAGACGCTCGACGTCCCCGGGACTCGAGGTCACGAAAAGCACCTCGACACCCGAAGCGGCCTGCACTTCTTTCAGCCTCTTCACAAGCGCCGCGCCCAGGTATCTAAGCGAAAAGCCCTGTTCCACCGCTTCGCGTCCCACCCGGCACCAAAGTCTCTGCATACTGGGCCGGGTCCTCGCCATGAAACCTGAAAGCCGCGTATCGTAGACCGCGTCCCTCAGTCCCTGATAGCTTTCGTACTCGTCCTCGAACGAGCCCCTTACCATGAGCACCTGGGCGAAGGGGAGACTGCGCTCCTTCACCTCTCCCACATCCGGCCCGACAAGCGATATCAGGCCGTCCTCGATCGCGTGTGCCTCTGTCCATAACAGGATAGAAAGCGAAGCGGTTTTCGGGTTTCCGAGCTCCATGGCGGTGTCTTCTTCGAGAATCAGGCTCGATTCGGCCGGCCATGGCGGAGCGTTATAAGCTCTGAATTCACGAACCTTTCCCTCGCGCCGTGCCTCCGAAAGGAAACGCTTCACCTCGGTCAGTTGCTCGTCGAAAAGTCCCATGTCACTCCATCCCGGCGAGAAGGGCAGCCCCGATTGCCGAGGCGAGCCGCGGGTCGTGCGGGAACGGGAAAAAGGTGCCGCCGAGCTTGTCACTGATGACCCTGTTTATTGTGTCAATCCTCGCGACACCGCCGGTCAGGGTATACTTCTCCTCCGCGCCGAACTTACGAGCCTGGGCCGCGACGATGTTGGCGACTGCTTCGCAGAGTCCGGCGACGATATCCGCCGCGGCCTCCCCCGCGTTCACGTGCGATATTACCTCGCTCTCGGCGAAAACCCCGCACTGGCTGCTTATCTGTACCGGCTTCTTCGCGCCGGCCGCCGTCTCGTCGATCGCATCTACGCCGATGCCTACCGCTCCGCTCATCACCTCGAGGAAACGTCCCGACCCGGAGGCGCACTTGTCGTTCCTCATGAAGTTTATGACCTCGCCCTCCACGTCGAGGAGAATCGCCGTTATGCTCTGGCCCCCGATATCGACGGCCATGCTTATCTCGGGCAGAAGGTAACCCGCGGCGGCGCCCACGCAGGTGACCTCGTCCTCGCGGAAATCGACGTTCTTGAGCAACTCGGCGCCGCTACCCGTGCCCGCGGCACCCTCCACCTTCTCGCGGCCGAGGCCTGCATCGGAGAGAACAGAAGCGACCAGGCCGTCGATCTCGTCCGCGATGTTACCGGTCGTCTCGATGATGCCGCTTGCGAGGAGCGAATCGCCGTTCAGGATCACCACTTTTGACAGGAGGTTGCCGACGTCTATTCCCATAGTTAACACGCGGCACCACTTGCCTTCCTGGCCATTAAGGCGGCGCCAAAAGCGCCGATCAACTGCGGGTCGAGCCGCGGTGTGACCATCTTCACGTTCATCATCTTCTCGAGCTCAGCCCGAACCGCGACGTTCTTCGCGACACCCCCCGACATCAACACCTCTTTCTCTACGCCGACCCGACGAACCAGCGCCATTACCCTGTGCGCCATGGACCTGTTGATGCCGGCCGCCAGGCTTGCCTTGTCCACGCCCCTCTGGAGGTAGTGGAGCACCTCGGTCTCCGCGTAGATGCTGCAGCGCGAGCTCAGGTGCATATGACCCCTTGCGCCCTGCGACATCGGGCCGAGCTCCTCGAGGGCGACCCCGAGCGTCCGGCACATGACCTCGAGGAAGCGGCCCGTACCTGCGGCGCACTTGTCGTTCATCACGAAGTCGACGAGCTCTCCCCCCGCGTCGACCCTGATGACTTTGGCGTCCTGTCCACCGATATCTATCACCGTCCGCACCTGCGGGACCAGCGATAGAGCGCCGAGACCGTGGCAGGATATCTCGCTCACGTTCTCCTGCGCCATCCCCTCGCTCTGGATCTTCTCGCGCCCGTACCCAGTGCTGACGCAGTAGCCGATGTCACCCCAAGAAAGTTTGTTCTCCTCGAGCAGTTCGCCCATGACTGTGCGCGCGGATTCAACGGGGTTGGGCTTCACGCTGATGCTCTTGGAGAGGGTGACGTTTCCGTCTTCCAGCAGTACGGCCTGGGCCGTAAGTGACCCGATGTCTATCCCTGCGAACAACATCAGGACACCTCAAGCCTCACCAGTTGTGCGCACCCCGCGGCCCCTGCCCCGCCTCTTCCTGGTAACTACGTTGCGGATGAACTCGTTGATCTCGTCCTGAACGACACTCATGGGCGTCATCCTCTTTATCCAGGCGTCGCCCTGCAGCACCAGCATCGGTATGCCGGTGCGCTTCATCAGTTCGGTCCTCAGTATCGAGGCCACGCTCCAGGTCTGCTTGCATGAGTGGTGCCCGCAGAATATCGCGCAGTTGGCGCCGAGTTCCCGGCAGGCATAGATTACATCCTCCATCCAGGACACCGACATCGACTCGCCGCCGACCTGCCTGGTCATCGGCATGTTCCAGGCGGACTCAGCCATCCCCTCGATTATAGTGTCCCTGCTCGATGTGTCGACGTACTGCGGGAAGAAGAAGTCCAGCCCGTCGCCCAGGTGCGTGAAACCGTTCTCTTCCATCCAGTTGAAGAAGTTGGGCACGTCGAAGTAGTAGCTCGTGTATGCCCATACACAGCGTGCGACCTCTTTCTCCGCCGGATAGGCTTTTTCCTCGAGCCGCTTCTTCGATAAGTCCACCATTTCTTGCAGTGTCCCAACCGCCTCGTCGGTCCCCCACATGGCGAACCTGACCCCGTACGTAAAGAGGGAAAAGATATTGGGCACGGGGCAGGGGACCGCCTTGTGCAGGTCCCATAGTTCGAGGCAGAGCTCCGTACACTCGTTCGCCTTCTCGGCGACGCGGCGCAGTTTCGCCTCCGTCAGCTCCTCACCCGCGAAATCCTCGAGGTCGGCTACGAGCTTGCGGTAATACTTGCTGTACTGCTCGCGCCCCCGGACCGAGTCGTCCACGGGTTTTTCCAGTATGAACTGAGGGATGTCGAGATAGTGCGAGACGAACTCGTGGATCTTTGCGTTGACGTCGCACCCGCCGGGGGCAGCCGATATGATGGCGTTCGGCTTGAAGTCCTCGCTTCCCAGGATGGACCCCAGCTCGATCGTGTTCGAGGAACACATGTGGTCTGGAAGACCGAGGCCCATAGCCATGTCCCAGTATCTCTCTCCCTGTCCCTCGAGCCCCATGACCCCCAGAGTTGACAGGATCTCACTCGTTATCGGGTACATGGTGTCAAACGCATGGATGAGCTCGGGCGGGAAGTTGAACGGCACGATTATTATCTTCTTTCCCTCGAGGCGCGCCCTGCGGGCCCCGAGCAGCCAGCCTGCGATCATCTTCATGAAAGTAATGCTCGTTTTCCTGACCCTGGGTGCAAAGATCGCGCCCATGGATTGCCGGACATCGGCGGGCAGCATTCCCAGCACTCCCTCGAGCTCCTCATCGCTCATGTCGTCGGGCAGCCTGTCAATGATCTCCAGCATCGAGGAGACCCTGTCGAAAAGCCCGACCGGCGCTGAAGTCTTCATGCGCGATCACCAACCTTCCGGCGGTCACCGATTTTCTCAAGGAACGCCTGTACCCTTGTCCTTATGCGTCCGAAGTCCGCCTTCGCCCCGTACTCCTTCTCGAGCTGGAGAACCGGTATCCCATGCCTCTCGAGGTCCATTCGCAAGTGGACATTGTCCACGCCGTGAACGTCACAGAACTTGTTGTGCATCACTATGACTCCATCAACGGCCGCCCTCTCCACCGCCGAGAGGACGTAATCTCTGCGCCTCGGGTAGTCGTCGAACATCCTGGGGCACAGAAGCTCCTTCAAGTACATATCCGCCAGGGCGACAACCGGATCATCGCTTTCTTTCTCCACCTTCCAGAACGCGCGGGTTCCATAACAGAGGGCGTCCGTCACTATGAGCCCGCCCACTCCTTCAATCTCGCTTATGAGGTCCACCTCGTCGGAGGCGCTCCCGCAGAGCATGAGCCGCGCGCGGAAGTCGGGCGGTTGATGGTCCTTCCGTTCTTCAATGGCACGGTCGATGAGCTCGATGGAGGCCTCGGCAGGGACGACAGAAGAGAAGAGAAGAATCGAAAGGGTCTCGGCGCCGGTGAAGGCGGGGTTCCCCCCTTCTCGCATCGCGAAGACCTTTCTCAGCCTTTCCCTGACCTCATCCTGATTCTCGATCGCACGCCACAGGTCGTCGTCCTTTATCTCGACCCCGAAGTGTTTCTCAACAGCCTCCTTGAACAGCCTTACCTCTACCCTGAAGTAATCGAGGGCATCATCGGTGGTTATATGCGGGACCTTCAGGTAGTGGAAGAACGGGGAGGGCTTCACGTACTGCCAGTTCTCGAACATCCCCCTCAGGTGGTCGCAGCCGTTCGTCTCGATGAGCCCGTCGAGGAAGTCATATGTGCCGTCCAGTCCCAGTTGAAGAAGCGACCTGCAGAAGCCGCAGTTGAAGCGTGAAAGGTACGCGTCCGCGATCTCGGTGCTCGGGTTGCCGAGAGCCGTCAGGCGGTAAGGGAGAAGTCCCGCAGCCTCGATGACCTCTACCGGCGTGGCGATGCAGGCGAATCCGACCACCTTCCTCCCTTCCCCTTTCCATCCCCTCACGTATTCGTTCTCGATCACGGATGCCTGCTCCGTGATATGTCTCATCGCGTCGCCGTCCACTTTCTCACCACATCCTTTGTAGTTTACTTTCTTAGAAGACTGGGAATCATCCGCACGCTGCGCCAGATCGCATTCGCAAACGGTTTTACAATCGCTTTTGCTTTCCTGGCGCTTCCCAGCATAGCGTCCGTCATGCCACCGATGAGCGTGCGAAGCGCGCGCTCGAGCTCATCACTGTCAACAGCGGAGAGCATCCTGGACGAATAATCCTTCACGGCCCCCGGTCTTGCCACCGCGGAATCGTTGAAACGGACGATGAGGTCGTTGAACCTGCGTCCCAACTCTTCTGGCGCCAGCGACTTACGAATTTCCGGGTCCTCTTTTACCGCCAGGCCCGCCTCGCGATAAGCTCCCCGCAGGACGGACGCAAGCCGGTCCCTGTCAACAGTCCCCAGGGCGTCAGCCACAACCCGGCGTAGCAGTTCCGGATTCGCCTCCATGAAACTTCCCGTAAGCGCAAGCATCGAGTTAACTGCGCGCCCGGCCTCGCCCGTATCCAGCTTCGTTTCAATCTCCTCACCCATCCGGGAAAGCACATCACCGGGAAGCCGACCCAGCTCACCGAGCACACCGGAGGCCGTCCGAACCACTATGTTGTAAAGAGAGACCCACGTCGAGACGCCGATGACCAGGAGATCCGGGCTACGGTTGAGCAGGTCCATCATGGAACCCGCCGCGGTCTCCAGGTCCTCTCCCAGAGCTACCGCGGCCCCCGAGACCTCCTCCGCATCTGTAGTCTCCAGCACTCTCTCAACGAACTCGCCGAGAACGGCCTTGAAGCGAGGCTCGTCGCGTCCCAGCACGATGTTCCCTTCATGCAGGTCGTTAACCATCTTCGACGCCGAGGTCATCGTTCGCCCGATCTCGCCGGCGTCGAGCTCGAGCAGCAGGTTGAAGAGCGAACTCGCCAGAATCTCCGGCGGCAAGTCGAGCTTCCCGAGAGAGTGAGAGAGGACTTTTACGAGGCTGTTGACAACAGCGGGAAGCATCCCGATCAGGTTGGCGATGACAACGGGGTTGTCGGACACCATGTCAAACGATTTGCAGGCGAGGGCGGCCCAGTAGTCGAGGAGGACGTTGACGGCTTTCCGCATCTTCCCGAAATCGACCTCTCCGAAGAAAGCCTCGATGTCCGGGAAAAGCTCGCTTGCCAGCTCCGGTCTCTCCTCGCGAAGAGTCATGAAGAGCCTTGCCATGCTGTTTGCGGACTCCGCCATGCTCGATCCGTCAACGACCTCAAAAACCGTCTCGAGCAGATCGGCACGCTCTTCCTGCGGAAGCTCATCGACGAACCACGAGAGCTCCCTGAGCAGCCGCAACCTGGCTATCTTAAGGCGACGTATGGCATTCAGAATATCCTGTGCCTCTTCTGCGGATGGGCCTGGCTCAAGTTTCTCAGGATTCAACGACTATCACCCCTTAGCGCCGGATAAGTCTGGAGACGCACGAGAACAACGACAACAGGATAGAACGACATATCGACACGATAGTCCACAGTACTTCTTTCATGTCCACGTTCGCAAGAACGTCCCGCAGAAAATAGGGGTTCCTCGACACCGAGCGATTCAAGAACCGGGCCGAGGACGTGATGAACCTTCCCAGAGATGCGGCAAAGGCTTCCTGCCTCTCCGGACTCTCCAGGATCTTTTCCAGCAGAGGTCCGTAGGCCACGGGTATCTCTTTAAGGGCATCCGAGTCGATCTCGGAGGTCATCTGCGAGACGAACGTATCCAGCAAGGGCGGCGGGAACCCCGCAAGCTGCCGCCCCATTTCAAGGATCGCCTCTACGATGTAATTGATCACCACGGGACTCGTGCCTATCAGGCTGAGCGAGAGGTTCGCGTCCTCCCTGAGGAAAGTCCTTACCAGTGCCCTCGCGTCCTCAGGCTCAAAGCCAGTGATATTCGTCTTGATTATCTCCAGGAACGCGGGTGTCCTGATTACCTCCCTCAGAACTCTTGCGCCGGCCCCCTCCGCGACCTCGGAACCTATTTCCTCTTCAGCCATCATCAATCGCCCCTCATGGATCGTCCTCGTCTTCCTCTGCAATCGCCAGGGCATCGCGCCCGGCCTGCACCAGGGGAACGATAACATTTCTTACGAACTCAGGATTATCTTTCGCGAAAGTCCTGATGGACCCGGCCAGGTTTTCGACAAGGCCGGCTGTCTCCGTACCTTCGTCGAGCGACCTCTTGAACCCCCTGCCGACACCTTCCCGCAATCGCGCCGCCGAAGCGCGAAGCTCTTCGTCTTCCAGGCTGCTTATCCGTGAAAGCAGAACCAGCACGTTGCCCGCCGTCTCACCGATTGATTCGGCATCGATGTCATCGATGATGCCCCGCATGAATCCCGCTAAAAGCCTGGGCGGGAACGAGAACATCTGTGTTGAGAACTCGCGGGTCCCTTCGATCATGGAGTTCACCAGCGATGGCGTCGCACCGAGCAGGCTTATGAAGAACTCGGGGTCCTCCCAGAAGACGGTGCGGACGAGCAGGCCGGCGTTTTCCGGGTCGAGTTCGTTCAGCAGTATCTTTACGGTCTTTTTAAAGTTGGGTGTCCGCAGGAGTTCCCGCAGAACCCTGCTGGTCCCCTCTATCGGCCCGTTCCGGGGCGATGGGAGTTCACTCATTCTCGCTCCTACAACGTCTCGCACTCGTAGAACCACCGCGCCGTCTCCATCTGGGCAAGCTGTTTTCCGCCCAGCCACAATTGAACGATCTTGAGGTCGCGCCAGTGCTTCTCGACATCTTGGATCCTGTCGCTCCCGTGGGGCCCCATAATGTTCAAGGCTCGGCCAAGGTCCTCGACGGCCCTGTCACACGCGAAATATTTGTAAGCTCTGGCCTTCGCCACCATCTCGTCCGACCATCCCGGGCCGTACAGGTTCGGCCGGTCAAGCATCCTTGCGGCCTGGTAGCCGACTATCCTGATGATATCTATGTCTGTAGCGATATCGGCGAGCACCCCCGCAACGTCGTCGTTCTCCTTGAGCGGTTTCCCTCGATAGGTCTTCTCGGAGCAGAAGTCTCTAAGCAGTTCGAAGACGTTCATCATGGCACCGCCTACGAAAGCGATGCTTAGAACGTTTCCCCACGACACCATCTCCTTGAAGTACTTGAAGTCCTCGCCCGGCCCGTGTGCACGGTACCATTCGGGGACCCGGACGTTCTCGAACCAGATATCGCTGTTCTTGTCAGCGGCCATGCCGGCCTTTTGATAGGGCTTCCCCTGGGTAACACCGGGAAGGTCCGCGGGCACGAAGATGAAGGCGAAGTCGTTCGGGTCGGTAGAACCGGGATTCGTCGTGCATACGACCCCGAACAGTCCGGCGACGCCTCCGCTGTTGGTCGGCCACAGCTTGTGGCCGTTGATGACCCACTCGTCTCCTTCGAGAACAGCCGTCGTCTGGATGGTGCTCCCCTTGATAACGTCCATGTTCTCGATGTCTGAGCCGCCCTGGGGCTCGGTCATGGCGTTCACGGCAAAGAACGGCTCGGTCGTGTCGCAGAACATCGGGGCGAACTCCTCGCAGAGACGCCTGTTAACGTGCGGCTCCTTGGCTATGATTATCAACACCCAGGCCACTCCCACAGCGACGGCGACACCCATGGCCGAGTCAGCGCGAGAAACTTCCTCTAGTGCGTGGTAACCACAGACAGCTCCGCTATCGGAAGGCCCCAGCCCCAAGCCGCCCAGGTCCAAAGGGAAGAAGAACCGCTGCATACCCATCTCTCCCAGTATCTTGCGATAAGCCGGCTCTATCGTGTTGTGCTCCTCCCAGTCCTCGTCGAACCCCCGGCGGATGGGCATCACTTCCTTCTCCACCAAAGTGCGAACAATATCCCCGAGGTACCTGTCGAACGGAGAAAGGTACTCGATGGGCCTTGTGAAATCGTCGATCGTCCGCATTATCTCCTCCCCTTCAGAGACGCTTCAGGTCGAAATAGTGCCTTGCCATGTCGGTCAGCGCCGCGGTCTCGGGAACTACGTAAGTCTCTATCGTCTTCACGTCGCGCCAGTAGCGCTCCAGGTTCCATTCGGTCGCGTAACCGGCCGAGGCCATCAACTCCATCGCGTTGTCTATCGACTTCATGACCGCGCGCGAGACATGCTTGAAGACCGCAGTGGCCGTAGCGTACACCGCCTGCCCGCCCGCCGGCCCGTATATGTCCGGCCGGGAAAGCATCCTGGCCAGGTCATAAGTAAGGATGCGGCTCGTGGCGGCCCTGCCCCCTATCTCACCCATGAGCGCGGCCACCAGGGGGTTCTCCTTGAAGACCTGACCCTTGCCTTTTATGACCCTGGTGTCTCCCCATTCCTTTAGGATCTCGTATGAGGCGAGCATGGCTCCCGAGCAGACCGCCGAGCAGCACATGTAATACCAAGAGAGCAGCTCGCGATAGCGGTCCTCGCCGGTGAGCACGACATTGCTATCGTTCACTCTTACATCTTTAAAAGCAAGGTCAGCGTTTATGCTCGCGGCGAGGCCGGTTTTCTTAAAGGGCTCACCTGCCGACAAACCTCCCGCGTCCGACGGGACCAGGGCGATGGCGGGAGTCCCGTCCTCCAGCCCGAAGGCGACCCCGAAAAAACTGGCGGTAGCGCCGGAGCACTGCGGTCTTGCACCGCCGGCGTTCATAACCCACTGCCCATTCTCTTGCGCGGCGGCGACCTGGTATCCAAGTCCGTAGAAGCTCTTTTCGCTGCTTCCGTCACCGTAGGAGGGAAGCACCAGCGAGCAGACGGCCTCCCGGCCGCCGCAAAAGGCCGGGGCGAGTTCGCTCAACAGCTTATCATCGCGGTGCGGCTCTATGCCGAAGGTCGACTGAAGGCTGAAGGTGTTCGCAAGTAGGAAGCCAATGCCGGTATCGGCCGAGGCGACCTGCTCGAGGATGACCGCGAAAGTCACAGCCGCGTTGGGAGTGGTAAGCCCTCCCCCGCCGGTGTCCTCGGGCCAGGGCATCGCCTGGCAGCCTATGTCCACGAGCAGCTTGCGGATGGCGGGTAAGAGGAAATCGTCATAATCCTCGCGGTGCTCGAGGCGCCCCGGGGAAACCTCGCGTTCCGCCCATCCGGCCACCGCCGCCGCCATCGACTCGTCAACGTCCTCGATCCACTCGACGGGCATCGGAAACAATTCCTGATATCTCATGGCCCCTCACTTCCCGGTTAAAAGGTCCATCTATTATAAATAGAAAACAAGTGAATCATAACCGACCGGATGTCATTCACGCACACGTCCAAATATAATTACCCTGTCAGGCACGGTTTCTAAAGTATTGGTGTCTAGATGGGGGGCAGGTATTGGATCGTGAATTCTTGATAAGTCGTTGCTGCAAACCCTGGAAATACGTGATCAAAGGCCTGCCTCCTGTTGCCCTCGCACTGATCAGCCTGCTGGTCGCAATGGCTCTCCTCGGCCCGTCATGCGGGAAACCCAAGCAGAGTACCCGGCAAAAAGCTCCCGCCCCCGTCGCCGTGATCTCCTCGACTCAAGGCGGAGTCCAGGTGCGCATCGCGGGCAGGGACGGCTGGCTTGCCGGGAGCGCCGGCTTGGCGATCTACGAGGGTGACTCCATACAGACGGAAGCACAAGGGAAACTCAGCCTCATGCTAACGGACGGCACCAGAGTCCAGGTGAACCAGAATGCCTTTATCCGCCTTCTCGGGCAAAGCGGCGGAACCACCGGCCTCGAGATAACGCGCGGAGAGATATGGGCCGAAAAGAGCCCGGGCCTCAAAGGGGCACAGCTCGAGACACCCGCCGCGGTCGCGAATCCCGCCGGCCCCGCGGTCGACATCAAGGTCGAACCGGGCGGGACTTCAACCCTGACCGTCACCAAGGGTGAAGCGCGATTCTCAAACGACTCGGGAGAGGTGCGCGTGGGTAGCTCGGAGCAGTCTGTAGCGGTACCGGGGCAGGCGCCCGGCGTTCCGATGCTGGTGGATGCAAAAGGCATCAATTCCTGGGTTCTCGGATACGACTCCTACGTGAAGACGCAGATAGACCCGTACTTCCCGAACGAGGATACGCGGGACAACGTGGAAAACGACGCAAGGTCGAAACTCTCCACTGACCCGACCGACGCCTGGTCAGATCTCAACCTGGGGCGGGCGCTCATCGATGCCGGAAAGCGCGACGAGGCCGCCGCCGAGTTCAAAAGTGCTCTCGAGTTGGACCCGCAGTTCTCCCAGGCACACGCCGGGCTCGGAAAGATCGCGCTAATGGAGAGCAGGTGGGACGACGCGTACGCTTCCTATGCACAGGCCCGAAGGGTGGACCGCGAATCTACCGAAGCGCCGTTCGGCATGGGGCAGGCTTTGCTGGGGAAAAGCGACCTCAAAGGCGCGGCAAAGTGGTACAAGGAGGCGCTTGAACTCGAGCGCGAGGACGCGAGGTCCCTTGCAGCGCTTGGAACCGTAAAGCTCCTGGAGCTCGACCTCGAGGGCGCTATCGACGATTTCCGCGAGGCGATCTCAAACGACCCATCGCTTGAAAGGGCATATAGAAATCTGGGCTTCGCGTATTCCCTGAGCCGGCGTGCGGACCTTGCCCGGAAATACCTTGAAAAGGCCGTCCTGAAAGACTCTCACGATTATCTCGTCTGGAATTCACTTGGATTCGACTACCTGCGTCGTGGAAAACTGGACGATGCAGGCTGCTTCAAGCAGTTGACTGATTCGGACGAAAAGTGGGTGCAAGCCGCCGGGTTCGAGAACCTCGGACTCGTGAAGGAAGCAAACCGTGACCTGCGCGGTGGGGTGGACGATTTGTCGGCGTCGTTGAATCTGATTCCCGACAGGCCGTGTGTTCTCGTAGATCTGGGGCAGGCGCAAATCCTTGCGAATCAGGGGGATGCTGCACTCTCCTCACTGTCACGTGCCGTCGATCTCGACCCTGAGAACTGGTACGCGCACCTGGCGCTCGCTGAAGGGGACCTGGCGCTCGATATCTTCGACGGGGCCGCGGCCGAAGCGCGGCGCAGTATCGAGCTAAACCCCTCTTACTGGCTTTCGCATCTCGTGCTGGGGCTCTCCCTCAAGGGACAGGGTTCCACAGAGGAGGCGAAGCAGCAGCTGAGAACCGCGCGCAAGCTGGCGCCAAAGAGAGGCCTCTCGCCCGCCGAACACCTGTTGCTGGATAAGGCCTTTGCGGCTCGTTAAACAGGCCGCCGAGAAACTGAACCAGCGCAAGCAGCCCCGCGCGAACACCGAAAAGGCGGAGCCTTACCGAACGAAAGCACCGCCTGTTCCTGTCTCTGGGGTGAACGAAGGGATTTGAACCCTCGACCTCCGGGGCCACAACCCGGCGCTCTAACCAACTGAGCTACGTCCACCGCGATCCTTACCAGAAGTATAGACCAAGTGCGGCAGCACGCGAAGGTCACCCTCAAAAGATGGCGCCCCCGGCAGGACACAAACCGTCGCTCACTCCCGTTCGCTCCTCCAGGGGGGCTATCGCCCCCCTAGGACGCTTCGCTGTACCCCCCCGATAGAGACTGCGGGGGGGTCTTCCCCCCGCAGCACAATAACCCCCCGAGGTTCGAGTCCAGAAGGTGATTACTTTTATGGCGCCCCCGGCAGGACTCGAACCTGCAGCCTACTCCTTAGAAGGGAGTTGCTCTATCCAATTGAGCTACAGGGGCGTTCTCAAGGAGTAATTATAAACCATAGGGGTCGAGGCATTAGCCACCCTTGAAATGAACTGTCTCGAAAGTGTTATGATAAATAAGGTGAGGCTTTAGCGCCTGTCTTTTCAGGAGTGAGGATGACCTTGCGGCGTTCCTACCAGGGAGACTGAGCCACGGTGCGTTTGCCATTGGATTGGCCCAGGGCATGCATCGTCTGCGGTCACGAACTGGGTCCATACCTGAAGATCTGCGATAAATGCGGCTCCATACAGAGGCCGATAGGCGGCGACGGCATGCCGATTCCACCTGACCAGATCACCTCGTGCCTTATCTGTGGAAAGCCGGTACTCATGGAAGACAGGATCTGCGCCGAGTGTATTGACGCCGCGGCCTCTGAAGAGATAGTCGCCCAGGCAATCGCCATGCAGGAGACTAAAGGGCGAAATAAAGCCAAGATCGTGTCGGCAGTCGTCGGTTCTGTGTCCCTGGCGGCCACTGCGGCATCCGCATGGGCACTCCACGCGGTAGGCGGTGGCATATTCACGGTGATCCTGGCCGTCTCCGGATTGATTCTTATCCTTTCAACCGGCTTACTTATCCGCCTGGCCAGGCCCAGGAAGCAGAAAATAGAGGTCTGGTCAGGCCGAACCCAGGACCAGAAAAAGAAAGCAGAGCCGGCCCGCGTCAAGTAGGTACCACCCCTGCGATAAATCGGCCCTGAACCGCCGTGCAGTGATGAGCGGCTGTTAGTTAATATCCACGAGTTCCTCGATGCGGGCGCGCGCCTCATCGATGAACGCGGGATTCTCGAGTGAAACGGTGATGGCGTCTCGCGGGCAGATCGAGGCGCACCGACCGCAGCCGGCGCAGCCCTCCCCTATCACTGCCCTGCCGCTCTCAACGCTTATCTCTTCGAGGAAACAGCGCGCAGCGCAAACGCCGCAGCCGTCGCAGTCGCCTGACACTTCCACCCGCAGGCCTTTCAGCTTTCGGAGGTTCTCCGAACGCGAAGGTAAGGGGAGGTGCTTGGCAAACCTGGATATGCAGCAGCACTCGCAGCAAAAACAAACGGATAGCAGCTGTGCTCTATTCCTCACCCCGAAGATGAGGTTGTCGAGGCGGACCTTACCTATAAAGGGCACAAGCCCCGCGTCCATCGCCAGCCCGGCATGCTTGAGCGCCTCCTCGACCGATACTTCCCGTCGGGCGGAAGGGTGAATATCAAGCGCGGCTTTTCCCATCATCAGGCAGCCGATGTCCTTCGAATACCTCTTGCACTCCAGGGCCACTCTGCATGCGCAGAAATCGACGATGACCCGGTGGCTCGCCCGCTCCACGAAATCCTTCAGGACCTGAAAAGGAAGGACGGTGTCCTGCGACAATTTGATGTCCTCGTTTATCGGGAGGCAGGAGACATTGAGGTCCGTAGGGCGGAACCACGGAATCAGATGTTTTATCGCCCTGACCTTTGCCAGGTGAGCACCGGCCTCGAGAACATGCCAGCATATCGGTTTGCTTATTCGCTCGAGCCCTTTTTTCGTCCTAGACAAGAAAACCCCTCGGCTCAGCCGCGCGGAATCGACTGCTGCTGCTTTCTGAGCACCATACCGGGCCGCATCTCAGGATGGATCCCTTCCTCGTCCTGCACCACTTTCCCGTTTATTATCACCATGTCGAGGCCCTCGGGAAAGTTCTCCGGGTCGCGGAAGACCGCTTTTGTGCTGAACTTCTCGGGCCGCATAACCAGGAGGTCCGCGAAATAACCCTCCTTCACCAGCCCGCGGTTCTCTATCCCGAACCAGCGCGCCGGAAGCGAGGTACACCTGGCAACTGCGCTCGGCAGGTCGACGAGGCCTTTCTCGTAGACGTACCTGTGGATGAACTTCGGATAGCAACCGTAGAAGAGGTATGACGGCTTTCCCATGCCGAGAAGGATCGTGTCGGTGGTTATCATGGTATCTGGATCTTGAAGCGCCGGGAACGTGTACTTCTCGGTGAACAGGTCGTCCGGCTCGGAGAGCGACTCGAAGACAAGGACCTTCCCGTCCTCCTCGAGCAGCAGGTCGCACATCGCGTCGAAGGTGTGCTTGCCCTGCTCCTCGGCTATGTCGGTGAACCTTCGCCCCTCGAGCGGCTTGTTCTTCTCGCTGTGAACCGCCATGACGGTGACCGCGTCCCAGCCGAGCTGTTTCATTATGTTGAGCGACCAGTCGTTCTTGCCCCTGTGGGGCCAGGTCGGCTCGCCTTTCTCGATATCCTCGAGTATCTCCTTGCGGATCTTTTTGTCAGAGATGCGGGCAAGCACCTGCTCCCTCCCCCCGGTTAGCGCCCACATGGGGAAGAAGGCCATGAGGTGTGTGAATCCGGCGGTCGTTGGCATGACGTCCATTCCAATCTTGACACCCTTGCCGCGAAGGCTGTCCAGTTGCTTGAGTATTTTTGTCATCTCTCCGAACACCAAAGGATCGGGCACAACCTTGGAGGCAAAACTGGCGTGGTTAGCCAACCACTTTAGCCCGGCGAGCGCAGGTTTGTGAATTCTGCCAAGCCAGGGGAGGCTGAAGATGTGCGAGACCTGCCCGGGGATATCATTCTTCTGTGCAACCTCCGCAACCTCATCGATGGCCTGCGGCAATGTGGCGTTCGTGTAGGAGCGCAGGTGGCTCGTGAAAATACCGCCGTAGCGATTCAGTGGCTTTGCCAGTTCCACGAGCTCGGGGGTGTCGGACTGGCTCCCGGGCGGGTACTGCAGGCCCGTCGAGAGGCCGAAAGCTCCCGCCTCGAGAGACTCCTCGAGCGAGCGTGTCATGTAGGAAATATCTTCCTTTCCGGCAAGACCGAGCTCGAGCCCCATGGCGGATATCCGCATCATGCCGTGAGGCGCGAGGAGCGCCGCGTTCAAAAGGACGCCGTCTTTATCCATATACTCCATGAAGCTGCCCATTGTGTCCCAGTGGATGTCCTTTTCGAAGTCCATCTGGGTGAAGACCTCCAGGTACATCTGCTGCCCGTCCCTGTGCTCCTCGGTGATGGGAGCGAGCGCCATGCCGCAGTTGCCTCCAACGAACGTGGTGATGCCCTGCCTGACGAGCGGGGACAACAGTCTCGGGTGGTCCTCCCTGAAAAACGTCAGGTCCGCGTGCGAATGCACGTCGATGAAGCCCGGGCAGACCATCTTTCCCGAGACATCGACCCTTTTCGCGGCCCCGGCGTCCTTCAGGTCGCCTATCTTCTCGATGGCCGCGCCCTTGATGCCGATATCCGCCTTGTAGGACTGCTTCCCGGAGCCGTCCATTACATCGGCGTTTTCCAGTATCAGGTCAAACATCTTTCCTCCTCACTTCGAAAAAGAACGTGGGGATATTCTACAATCTAGGGTTTCTGTTTTGCCAGCCGGGGGAGCGGAACACATATTTGACACACAGGGGCCAAGCC
>Ga0315281_10005222_pt1 | contig 18627 bp, 20 predicted proteins | sample YL17G07_0_MG_FD_204540 | JGI IMG/M metagenome (GOLD analysis project Ga0315281, IMG submission 204540) | Sediment microbial communities from Yellowstone Lake, YNP, Wyoming, USA - YL17G07_0 | ecosystem: Environmental > Aquatic > Freshwater > Lake > Sediment | place: USA: Wyoming | collected...
GTGGTGCATCTTATGGCGCCCTAAACTACGTTGAGTTCAGGGCTAGCCATGCACCCTACGTGGTGCATCTTATGGCGCCCTAAACTACGTTGAGTTCAGGGCTAGCCATGCACCCTACGTGGTGCATCTTATGGCGCCCTAAACTACGTTGAGTTCAGGGCTAGCCATGCACCCTACGTGGTGCATGGCGGAGAGAGAGGCCGACTACGCTTCTTGTGAAGCTTCGTCGGCTGAAGGATTCTTTTTTTTAATAAAGCTCTTCCCGATCCAGTTTTAAAATATTGTTCGAGTTCAATTGCCTTCCCCTGATCTTTTACAGCAATATATGCTTCCAAGCTAAAGGGTATCCTGCTCTTTGTAGAATCAACCTTCCCTGAGTTATGCTCAGTCAATCGACGGCCTATGTTGTTCGTTGAACCTATATAAAGATCTTTGTCTATTGTGCTTCTCAATATATGACCCCTGATGTCAATAGTGGACACGAAACACTCTCTCATGCTGCAACCTGTATTGCATAGAATTGCCGCTCATAGACAGCCGGGGATAGGTACCCCAGGCGTGCTTGCCGTCTTTGCCGATTGTAGAATACCTCGATGTACTCGGTGATCTCCCGGATAGCTTGTTCTCTTGTCTTGTAGCGACAGTGGTGGATAAGCTCGTTCTTGAGCGTTCCCCAGAAGCTCTCCATGGGAGCATTATCGTAGCAGTCGCCTTTCCTGCTCATGGATGCTCTCATCTTGAACTGATCCACCAGCTTCCGGTATTCATGGGCGCAGTACTGACTCCCACGATCCGAATGGTGGATCAGGCCTGATCCCGGCCGTTTCGCTGCCACGGCCCTAAACAGAGACTGGCTCACAAGGTTCTTTGTGATTCGATTGCCCATGGCATATCCAACGATTTCTCCTGTGAAGATGTCCTTATGCCCTGCCAGATAGAGCCAGCCTTCCTCTGTAGGGATATAGGTAATGTCACTGAGCCAAATTGCGTTGGGCGCCGTTGCCTCAAAGTGCTGATTGAGCAGATTCTGTGCCACAGGGAGGGTATGCTTCGAATCTGTGGTGGCCTTGAACTTTCTCCTCTGTTTGCACCGTATCCCCAGCTTCTTCCGGATCCGTCTGATCCTGCAGATCCCTACCTTCACACCCTGTTCTTTGAGCTCATGCTGTAATCTTTCAGGACCGCAAGTCTCTCGGGTCCTCTTGTGGGCGGCTTTAATCTCCACTTCCAGCTTTCCCTCTTCAAGGACACGTTTGGAAGGCTTCCTATGGAGCCATTTGTAATAGCCGCTCTTGGATACCCGCAGAATACCGCACATCACCGCAACACAATACTTGAATCGCATTTCTTTCATGATCGCATACCTAGCAGCGACTCCTTCGCAAAGTACGCGGCCACTTTTTTTAATAGGTCCCTCTCCATCCTGGCTTCTGCCAGTTCACGCTTGACCCGGGCAAGCTCCATCTCTATTTCGGTAAGCGGCCTCTGCTGTTTTCCGACCTCCTTAAGCTTGCCTTCTCGGTCCGCCTTAACCCAGTACCGTAACGTTGAGGGGGCTATCGATAATCTACGCCCTACCTCCGGTATCTTTAATCCCCCTTCTGCTACCAGCTTCACCGCTTCCTCTCGAAGCTCTTTCGTGTAGATCGCTCTTGGAATCCTTTCCATTTTGACACCTCCGTCTTTTGTATTTTAACTCAACTTTGGTGTCCACTAAAGTCATCTTACCCCAATAAACATACCACATGGTTTAAATGGCCTGCCAGCCGTAGCCTTGGCGACCAACTACGCTTTTATTAAAGCTTCGTTGGTTAAATAGGCTGGCCTGCCAGCCGAAGCCTTGGCGTAGGCTGGCGGAGAGAGAGGGATGTACTCATCCGCTTCGCCCTGAACACCATACGGTGCAGGGCTTCGCTCCTTCCGCCTCCCTTCGGTCGCCGAACCAATTCCCCTCCCAAGGTCGGGGAAGGGTTCTCATCCCTCATTACAAAAATTACTATATTGAATACTGGCGCCCTGAACTACGTTGAGTTCAGGGCAGCCATGAACCTTACATGGTGCGAATTTGGCGCCCTAAACCATGTAAGGTTTAGGGCTAGCCATGCACCCTACGTGGTGCATGGCGGAGAGAGAGGGATGTACTCATCCGCTTCGCCCTGAACACCATGCGGTGCAGGGCTTCGCTCCTTCCGCCTCCCTTCGGTCGCCGAACCAATTCCCCTCCCAAGGTCGGGGAAGGGTTCTCATCCCTCATGTCAAAATTACTATAACTCACATTGGCGCCCTGAACTACGTTGAGTTCAGGGCTGCCATGAACCTTACATGGTGCGAATTTGGCGCCCTAAACCATGTAAGGTTTAGGGCTAGCCATGCACCCTACGTGGTGCATGGCGGAGAGAGAGGGATTCGAACCCTCGATCCCGTTTTAAGCGGGATACTCGCTTAGCAGGCGAGCCCCTTCGGCCTCTCGGGCATCTCTCCGTTTCTTTAGGCTATGAGCATAGCACTAAGCGCTTACCGTTTTTAATTAGTGGTGCGCGGTAGCCAACAAACTCTACGTAGTTCTTTTAATGGCGCCCTAAACCATGCCATGAACCACGTTGGGTTCATGATTGGTCCTGAACTCTATGTAGTTCAGGATAAGGTTTAGGGCTAGCCACGAACCCTACGTGGTTCGTCTTTCTGGCGGCCTGAACTACGTTGAGTTCAGGGCAGCCATGAACCTTACATGGTTCATGGCGGAGGGAGTAGGATTCGAACCCACGTCCCGGATTTACGGGAAGCGGTTTTCAAGACCGCCGCCTTAAGCCACTCGGCCATCCCTCCACAACAGATATCATTAAATATCTCCACCAGGCTTTAAGCTTCTCCCCTTAAACTTACAAACCTTTTTTCGTCTACGACGAAGGAGTTGGATGTGCTCGCTCGCTTCGCTCTCTCCGCCTCCCCCTGCAGGGTCGCCGAACCCACCTCCCAAGACCTTCGGGAATCCCGTTTTAGACGGGACGCCTTAAGCCACTCGGCCATCCCTCCACAACAGATATCATTAAATATCTCCACCAGGCTTTAAGCTTCTCCCCTTAAACTTACAAACCTTTTTTCGTCTACGACGAAGGAGTTGGATGTGCTCGCTCGCTTCGCTCTCTCCGCCTCCCCCTGCAGGGTCGCCGAACCCACCTCCCAAGACCTTCGGGAATCCCGTTTTAGACGGGACACCTTAAGCCACTCGGCCATCCCTCCGTTTTTAAATAATGCAAAGCGCATAGTGCATGGGGCATAGCGCTTTTAATATTACTTCTTTTTTTCGATCCGTTCCACGCCATATAGATAAGGCCGTAAAATTTCCGGGATGATCACACTTCCATCAGCTTGTTGATAATTCTCTAAAATAGCCACCAATGTCCTTCCAACGGCCAAGCCAGAACCATTGAGGGTATGGACATATTCTGTCTTCGACTTTCCAGAAATGCGGTACCGAATCTTCGCCCTTCTTGCTTGAAAATCTTCAAAGTTACTGCAAGAGGAAATCTCTTTAAATGTATTCTGACCGGGAAGCCAAACCTCGATATCATAAGTCTTCGAGGCCGAAAATCCCAAATCCCCTGAACAAAGATTGACAACCCTGTAGGGAAGTTTCAACCTTTTCAAAACCTCTTCTGCATTGGAGAGAAGTTTCTCCAATTCATCATAAGAATTTTCGGGTTTTGCGAACTTTACCAACTCCACCTTATTGAACTGATGTTGCCGAATTAGGCCTCGAGTGTCCTTTCCATAAGACCCAGCCTCCTTCCTGAAACAAGGGGTGTAGGCTGTATAGTAAAGAGGAAGCACCTTTTCCTCAAGGACTTCATCCTGGTGGATATTCGTCACGGGAACTTCTGCAGTCGGAATAAGGAAGTAATCCGTTCCCTCCACCTTGAAAAGTTCCTCCTCAAATTTTGGGAGTTGTCCGGTACCAGTCATCGTTGTCCGATTCACCATAAAAGGAGGAAGCACTTCACGATATCCATGTTCTCGAGTATGGAGATCCAACATAAAATTGATCAATGCTCTTTCCAGCTTTGCCCCAAGATCCCAATAAAGGGTAAACCGTGCTCCAGTAATCTTCGCTCCGTTTTTAAAATCAAGAATTCCTAACTCCTCTCCTAAATCCCAATGAGCTTTTGGTTCAAAATCGAATTTTGGGATCTCACCCCACCGCCTGACCTCCACATTGTCAGATGGATCCTTTCCCACGGGAACAGATGAATGAGGAAGATTTGGAACAATGAGTAGGAAATCTTGTAAGGTTTTCTCCTTCTCCTCAATAATCCCGTCTAACCCTTTCAATTCCTGGGAGACCTTTTTCATTTCCTCAATTAAATCTGAGGCGTCCTGGCCTTCTCTCTTCTTCTTGCTTACCTCGTCAGAGACCTTTTTTTGGAGGGCCCTCAATCTCTCCCATTCCTGAATGGCTTTTCTTCGCTCCCCATCGATCAAAACAAACTGGCCCAGATTGATGGTTTGACCTCTTAAAGCCAACCTCTCTCGAACCTCATCAAGATGTTCCCGAATGTATTTAGCTTCGAGCATAAAAAAACACCTTAATCATTGGGGATGCCCCCAATGATCAAAATTTTACTAATATTATCATCAATCCCTTGTGAAATCAATTATTGTCTTTTGATCAAATCGGGTTTGGGGGAAATGGGTTGCCTTAAGGAAAGATGACCGGTGATGGTTTCTATTGATTTCCCATCGATGAGGATTTGAACTCGTTTGATTTGTGGGAAATTGAGGGCAAGGGAATTGACAATGGAATAGACGGTCATCATCTCGGCTGAACTTCCTCCAGGATGGCCCTTGGAAAGAGCCGAGCTAAAATTAACTTTGGCCACTCCTGCGTCATTAATCTGAAGAGTCAATAATTTTGTTCGGGGAGGAAGGGTGGGGATGAGTTTCTCTTTCGGACCTTTGATCAGCTCGAGTATCGTCTCCTTCGCCTCTTCTTTTACCTCATTCTTTTTCAAAATCGGTCTCTTTTCCGCGATCAAATATTCCCCTTCGCTATCTGAAAAATAAAGGAGGACCTCCTTTTTCTCCACCAAAACGCTCCATCTCTCGAACAATGGCTTAATGGAATCGTATATCTGCTGATAAAAGAGGGCGGTCAAACCGATCCCGATAAGGATCAGCAAAAAAAGGATTTTACCCCCCCTACCCTTTTTGGAACTTCTTTTCTTACGTTTTGGTTTCATATAAAACCCGGCTACTGACCTGACTTTCCCTCTGCCATTTTCCCAACAATCGGCAATGAATATCGCTTTCCCTGAAGGGCTTTAATCATTAAGATGAGCCATAGGATGAGGCTCAAAATCCAGATGGGATAGACTAAAAGATTGATGATGGGGATCCAACTGATGATGAAAGAAATAATGAAAAGGCCCAGAAAGGTAATGGTGGACTGCATGGCATGAAATTTGACAAAACGGCTCTCCTTCTCCACCACCAGAAAGACGATGCCCGTGATGAACCCTAAAATATAACAGAGAAAGCCTGCCACATGTTCATCTAACCCCGTGCTTGATTTCTGTTTTTCTTCCATAATTGTCCTCCTTATTATAAACTTGTTTTGTTTTTAGCCTTTAGAAGAATGGTTTCACAACTTCCCTTCAGCCATCAGGTTCAGCATGGCTTTGGAGCTTTAATATTCAGCAAAATGATAAATGAAGGTAATGAAAATGTTTTTAAACCAATATTTAAATTTGGCTCCCTTGTCAAGACAAAAAGGAGGGAGATGTATTTCTCTCTAATACCTTTCTAAGATATTGACCAGTGTAAGAGACCTGATTTCGAATCACCTCCTCTGGGGTTCCTTCAGCTATTACTTCACCCCCGTTCTCTCCACCTTCCGGACCCAGGTCAATAATGTAATCGGCTGATTTGATTACTTCCATATTATGTTCGATGACGATGACTGTGTTCCCTCTATCGGTAAGTCGGTTGAGAACATCGAGGAGGTTCTGAATATCTGCAAAATGAAGACCTGTTGTCGGTTCATCTAATATATAAACTGTTCTTCCTGTCTCTCTCTTACTCAACTCCCTCGCCAGTTTAATCCGCTGAGCCTCTCCTCCTGAAAGCGTTGTGGCAGGTTGACCCAGCCTGAGGTAACCCAGACCGACCTCGCAGAGGGTCTGGAGTTTTTGGTGAATCACGGGGATGGCCTGAAAGAACTCATTCGCCTCTTCTGTCGTCATCTCCAATACATCGGAGATGGTTCTTCCTTTATATCGGATATCGAGTGTCTCTCGATTATAGCGTTTCCCATGGCACTCCTCACAGGTCACATAGACGTCAGGAAGAAATTGCATCTCAACCTTCAACACCCCATCTCCATGGCACGATTCGCACCGTCCTCCCGAAACATTAAAACTGAAGCGCCCAGGCAGAAATCCTCTCATCCTCGATTCAGGAAGTTGAGCAAAGAGTTCTCGAATGGGCTGAAACACACCTGTATAGGTCGCCGGGTTGGAACGGGGTGTCCGTCCGATCGGCATCTGATCGACGTGGATCACTTTATCCACAAATTCCAACCCTTCAATCCCTTGAACAGAGACGCAACGCTGGGGGAGACGATAAAGTTGTTGGGCTAATAGACAATAGAGCGTATCAATGATCAAGGTTGATTTCCCTGACCCTGAAACGCCTGTGATACAGGTGAACACCCCCAGGGGAATCTTCACATCGATGTTTTTCAAATTATTTGCCGTGGCACCCCGGAGGACAAGATACTTCCCTTCGACCGGTCTTCTCTGCTCTGGGAGAGGGATGAACTTTTTCCCAGAGAGGTATTGTCCGGTCAGGGAATACTCTGCGTTCACCAGTGCCTCAGGAGGTCCGGTGAAGACCACCTCTCCTCCCCTTTCTCCAGGCCCGGGGCCCATATCAATGATATAATCAGCGGAACGGATCGTCTCCTCATCATGTTCCACCACAATAACGGTATTTCCCAAATCCCTCAGCCGTTTTAAAGTCCCCAAGAGGCGCAGGTGGTCCCTTTGATGAAGCCCGATGCTGGGCTCATCCAAAATGTAGAGCACCCCCACTAGGCTTGAGCCGATTTGGGTTGCCAGACGAATGCGTTGGGATTCTCCTCCAGCAAGAGAGGCAGCGGTCCGATCCAGAGTAAGGTAGTCCAGACCAACCTCCACCATAAAGTTCAACCGCTCTTCAATCTCTTTCAAAATTCCTTGAGCAATTTTTTGAGATCTCGGGGACAGTTCCAAATTCCTCAGAAAATTTAATGCCTCCTTGACATAGAGATGCGTGACTTCGGCGATCGATTTACTACCCACCTTGATCGAAAGCATTTCCTTCTTTAGCCGTGTCCCCGCACAATCAGGGCAGGAAGACACATTCATAAACCCCTCTAACTCTTCATTCTCTTCCCCATCCTCCTTCCATCTCTTCTCCATTTCTGGAATCACCCCTTCAAACTCCTGCCGAAAGAGGTGTGATCCGCCCTTTCCTTTTACCTTGAAAGAGATTTTTTCTCCCTCTGATCCATAGAGAAGAATATGCTGAACTGATTTGGACAATCGATGAAACGGAGTATCGAGATCGAAACGATAATGTTTAGCTAATCCTTCCAGAATGGGTTTTAAAAAGGATTCTCCTTTTTTCTTCCAGGGGAGGATGGCACCTTCGTTCACAGAAAGATATGGATTTGGAACAATGAGGCCCGGATCAAAATAGCGTTTTGTCCCCAATCCACTGCACGCAGGGCAAGCACCCTGGGGACTGTTGAAGGAGAACATCCGGGGTGTGATCTCAGGGAAACTGAATCCGCAATCGATACAGGAGAACTTCTGGCTGAAAACCATGGGGGCCGATCCTTCTCTCTCCAATTTGACAATCCCTTCCGACAAGTGTGAGGCGATCTCTAAAGAATCATTGACCCTCTTCTCTGCCCCTTCTTTGATGACCAGACGATCCACCACCACATCGATCTCGTGGCGCTTATTCTTATCCAAGCGGATTTCCTCGCTGAGATCTCTTAATTGACCATCAATTCTAACTCTTATAAACCCGTCTCTCCGGAGTTCCTCCAACTCTTTTCGATATTCACCTTTTTTCCCTCTGACGATGGGGGAGAGGACGGTGAGCGGCGTCCCTTTGGGGAGCCGGAAGAGTGTCTCGGTCATCTGCTGAAGAGTCTGCGAGGAAATAGGAGAGCCACAATGGGGGCAGAATGGTTCTCCGACCCTGGCGAAAAGGAGTCGGAGGTAATCATAGATCTCTGTCACCGTGCCCACAGTGGAACGCGGGTTTCGTGACATGCTCCTCTGATCAATGGCAATGGCAGGAGAGAGACCTTCGATCGATTCGACATGGGCCCTCTCCGTCTGCTCTAAAAACTGCCGCGCATAGGCTGAAAGGGACTCCACATACCTTCTCTGTCCCTCGGCATAGAGCGTATCAAAGGCGAGCGTGGACTTTCCTGACCCGCTCAGCCCTGTGATCACCACCAGGCAATCCCGGGGGATCTCCACATCGATATTCTTTAAATTATGAACTCTGGCTCCCCGGATAATGATCTTTTCCATCTGTCCCTTTATAGAAAATTAACTTAAAAGTAACCCTGTGTAAAGACAGAATATGAGAGCCCACCCCCCTGACCTGGATGACACAGATTTCTCTTTACTGGAATTTAATCAGTGTAATCGGTCCCTAATCTTTTAATCAGAGCGCACCCTGATATTTATCATTTTCCAGTGGCTCTCAAAAAATGCTTGACAAAACAAAAAAGGACGTTATAATTCTCTAAGTTTATTTTATTAAACTTATTTCTTCTTATAGTGTCTTACAGATTACTAAACAATTTTCTTTTTATACTATTCTTACAGGATTGAGAGTGGCTAAACGATCCGTAATCGGAGCAGGTGGTGATTGATCATGGCTAAAGTATTGATTATCGGAGCAGGTGGTGATTGATCATGGCTAAAGTATTGATTATCGGAGCAGGTGGTGTAGGGTCCGTGGTTGCTCATAAAGTGGCAAAAATTCCACAGATGTTTACGAATATCATGCTGGCAAGCCGTACAAAATTAAAGTGTGATGCCATTGCTGAAGCAGTTGGCTCCAATAAAATTAAGACAGCTCAGGTGGATGCAGATAATGTTCGGCAATTAGTTGATTTATTGAGAAGCTTTAACCCAGAGATGGTCATCAACGTAGCACTCCCTTATCAAGATTTAACGATCATGGATGCCTGCCTTGAGACAGGAGTGAATTATTTAGATACGGCAAGTTATGAACCACCCGATGTTGCTAAATTCGAATATAAATGGCAATGGGCATACCATGACAGATTTAAAAATACAGGACTAACGGCTATTTTAGGTTGTGGTTTTGATCCGGGAGTGACAGGAGTTTTCACCGCTTATGCTTCCAAGCATCATTTTGATGAAATTCATTATCTTGATATCGTTGACTGTAATGCAGGTGACCATGGAAAACCATTTGCAACCAATTTTAATCCAGAAATCAATATCCGTGAAGTGACCCAAAGAGGCAAATACTGGGAAAATGGAAAATGGATTGAAACGGAACCCCACGAAATTCACAAACCGTTAAATTATCCAAATATCGGACCCCGCGAATCTTATCTTATTTACCACGAAGAATTAGAATCGTTGGTTAAACATTTTCCTACTCTAAAACGAGCTCGATTTTGGATGACTTTTGGACAAGAGTATTTAACCCATTTACGTGTGATTCAAAATATTGGGATGGCCAGTATTAAACCGATCCTGTATGAAGGCAAAGAGATTGTGCCTCTCCAATTCCTCAAAGCGGTATTGCCCAATCCGGGTGAACTCGGTGAACATTATTCAGGTCAAACTTCCATTGGTTGCCGGATCAAAGGCATTAAGAATCATAAGGAGAAAACCTATTATATCTATAACAATTGTAAACACCAGGATGCCTATAAGGAAACCGGTGCGCAAGGCGTGAGTTATACCACTGGAGTGCCTGCCATGATTGGGGCGATGATGTTCATGACGGGCAAATGGAAACAGGCTGGCGTATTGAACACCGAAGAATTTGACCCGGATCCGTTCATGGAACAATTGAATATCCATGGACTTCCTTGGCACGAATTACATGATGTGGATCTGGAGTTGTAAGGCTCTTAGCGTTGTCATTCCCGCCCCGTATCGAGTACGGGGTAAACTCCAGCGGGAATCCAGGTTGAAGAGACTGGATTCCCCCGTATCAAGTACGGGGCAGGCTCAATCAAGTCCGGAATGACCGTTTTTTGATTGTATCCATCATGTCCATTGACTTTAACAAAATCCAAACGCCGTGTTATGTGATGGATGAGCTTTTGTTGCGAAATAACCTAGAATTAATAAAAATAGTTAAGGAGGCGGCCGCGGTTGATATCCTCGTTTCGTTTAAAGCTTTCTCAAATTGGGGTGTCTTTCCGATCTTTAAAGAATACGGTTTTGGCGCTTCAGCAAGTTCAATCAATGAAGCGCGATTAGCCTTTGAGGAACTCGGCGTAAAAGCGCATACGTATTCACCTGCTTTCGAAGACAGGTATATCGAAGACATTTTAAAATATAGTAGTCATATTTCCTTTAATTCCATAAACCAAATGCGAAAGTATTCTAAGAGGGCCATTCAACATGGTGTTTCGATTGGCCTGCGTGTTAATCCTGAGTTTTCAGATTCTCCATATGACATTTATAATCCTTGTAAACCCGGTTCTCGATTTGGCATGACTGCTGAACAACTTGGTGATGACGTACCCCAGGGAGTTGAAGGCTTTCACTTTCATGCATTATTTGAGGCGGCTTCCTTTGCGCTGGAAAAAGTGTTGGCCGTTTTTTTAAACAAATTTGGCAAGTTTTTGCCTAAGCTAAAATGGGTGAATATGGGCGGTGGCCATCTGATAACAAGAAAGAATTATGATATACACCATTTAATAAGAATATTAACTGATTTTAAAAATCACTACAATGTTGAAATTATATTAGAACCCGGTAGCGCTTTTACCTATCAAACGGGTTACTTAGTTTCTACGATATTAGATATCGTTGAAAATGACGGTATCAGAACCGCTATTCTTGATGTTTCATTTGCTTGCCATATGCCCGATTGTTTAGAAATGCCCTATAAACCCGTCATTTTGGGCGCCACCGATGAAATGGCTGGAAAACCAACATACCGAATGGGAGGCATTAGTTGTCTGGCGGGCGATTATATGGGGAATTGGTCATTTGATAAAGAATTAAAACCCGGTGATAAAATCATCTTTGATGATATGATTCATTACACGACGGTGAAAACGACCATGTTCAATGGCGTCAGTCATCCTTGCATTGGAATATGGAGTGAAAAGTTAGGATTTAGATTGATTAAGGAATTTAATTATCAGGATTATAAAAATAGATTGTCTTGATCATCTCTTCGTAGGGAGGCCTTTAATATAAGCATTTTGATAATATATTTAGTTCTCTTGGCGGAATTTGGTGGAAAAGGTGAAGCAAAAAATAGACTTGACCCTCGCGACGAGATTGGGGATCTTGAAAATGTTTTAGAACCTACGTCCCCTTTTTGTCACGATAGATTGAATCCCAAAATAACTTTAATAAGCGACACGGGTATAACTCTCACAAATATTTCCGAAAGCGGGAGAAAAATGAAAAATAAATATCTGCATAGAGTAGATTTAGGCAGATCGAAATGAAGCCTATCAATTCACTCCAGCGGATGGCTTACAGCCACCGCTGATTTCTGGCGTTATGGCACTAAAATATGAAGAAAAGAATTGATGATTTGACTTACGAACTATCCAAATTTCTGGATATCCCGCCAGTTAAGCTTCAGCGCGAGTTATTACCTAATATTCCAAATGGGTGGGGTATATATAGGATTTTTTCCCAGAATTCGAAAAACACGCTTTATATTGGAATAAGCAGTCGCCTTAAACACCGGATTAGAAATGATCTACTCGGGCAGTCTGGAGCGCATACTCTCAAACATAAGTTATATGAATACAAAAATATGCGCGGTGCCAAAGCCATCGCTTATCTTAATAAGTTTTATATTCAATTTATGAAAGGAACGGAAGAACAGGTGGTTGCGCTTGAGCATTTCGCTATTGCAGTACTAAAGCCTAAATTAAATGATTAAGCCATAACAATTAAATCGAGGCGACAGGGAGTAGCCTCTGTGGTTTTTTTGCAAAGGCTGGTTGCCCCTGCGCCTCATTTTTCGCGTTATACCTAATAATAAGAATAAAGAATGAAAGCCATACCGACCGAATATAAAGGCATTACATTTAGAAGCAAACTGGAAGCCTCTTATGCTAAAACACTTGACGAGTTTAAGATCAAATGGTCATATGAACATAATGGCTATGATATTGATGGGGTGAGATACCTACCGGATTTCTGGTTGTCGGAGATCGGTACATTTTTAGAAGTAAAGGGGCCGGTCATACCCGGGGCTGAAAAAGCAAGAAAGTTAGCGGTTGCATTAAATCCAGAAGAAGAGTCCTGGTGGTCTCCAAAATTCTTGGTTGTTATTGGAAACGAATCGGGAGAATTAAGGCTTGCTGCAGATGATAGTCATGTGAGTCTTGCTCAGTGCCAAAGATGCAAACGGTATTGGTTTATGCCTGACATTGGTTCATATTCATGTCGAAACTGTGGTATTCATGAAGGCGATCATCACATTCTGAAAACATTTGACAGGTTGAGTCTAAGTCAAATTGAGGTATAATTAGGCACTGGAGAGGGATGCGATAAAAGCTGGCGCTTTTTCGCACCCCTCAGTTTTACGTTGGGCATCAAAAAAGCAATTGGACAACCTGCTTCGATAATGGTAATTTATAGGTATTATGCTAAATCAGAAGAAAAACACCTGTAAAGCAATTCGATATGTTGATTTATTCTGCGGTATTGGTGGTTTTCGCATAGCTGCGGAACAGGCAGCCGGTGAATTAGGCATTCCTGTCATGTGCGTTTTTTCAAGTGATATTGACGAGTCCTGTCAAAGAGCTTATGAAGAAAACTTCCGGGAAAAACCAGCAGGCGACATTACAGCGATTAACGCTAAGGATATACCCGACCATGATATCCTTCTTGCTGGTTTTCCATGTCAGCCATTCAGCATTATCGGCCACAGAAAGGGGTTTGAAGACACTCGAGGCACGCTTTTTTTTGATATCGCACGCATACTTGAAGCTAAAAAGCCTAAAGCTTTTTTACTGGAAAATGTAAAATTATTAGCGGGCCATAGTAACGGAAAAACGCAAATTTGCTTATGATAACGGAATTTAGAGTTGGCGAAAAATACACCAATGACCAGATTCGTTTCGCCTTAAATGTAGAAAATATAGGCGGGATTCGCCCTTCTGTTGATGCAAACAAAAATCTTAACCACCTCGTTATATTGACCACAGCGGAACAGTATGTAAAAAACATAGCAGAAAATCCTTACCATGACAGAATTGAAAATAATATACTTATTTATACGGCTCAAGGACGAACCGGCGATCAAGAAATCAGTGGCAGGAATAAAAGGATTCTTGAACAATACTCTACTCCAATCCCCTTTTATGTTTTTTCAAATGAAGGAAGACAAACATATGCTTTTCTTGGGTTGCTTGAGCTTCTCCGTCATTTTCAGGAATATCAGATAGACAAGAAGAATGTCCTAAGAAAGGTTTGGGTGTTTGAATTTTTTATTCATAATGAAATACCGATAGTTCCTATTCAAAATGCAAAAGATATAGTTGCCTCAATATTTAAAGAATCAAGGAAGCTTCATGAAATTGATAGGGAAGAACGAGAAGTTATTCTATTTGAACCGCCGCAGGAAATTTATGAAGCGGCAAACTATGAAGCGGAAGAAATTCGTTCTCATCTTCTTCAAATTAATCCATACCGATTTGAATCTCTTGTAAAAGATGTTGTCGAAGCCAACGGTTTTACAAATGTCACCGTAACCCCACCCTCACAGGACGGAGGAATAGACGTAAACGCTTATGTCGCAGATTCTAATTATTTCTTCTCTAAAACGCATGTCCAATTTCAAGTAAAGCGGTGGCGGCATTCTGTAGGAAGCGTTGAGATTAATAGCTTTCGGGGCGCGTTGCATACAACTGCAAAAGGTGTTTTTATCACCACAAGTCATTATACTAAGGCGGCGATTCAGGAGGCTGAACATTCTGTTAAACCCTGCATCTCTCTTATTGATGGCTTCATATTTTCCAGGCTAATCAAGGACATTGGAATAAACTTAAACAAATATTTCTGAGGGTTTATGTTATGAACAACAATTACCATGATGAAAAATGGGAATGCTTTACATGTGGGAAGGAATTTGTTGTGGAATTTAATCCTGGAGGCTGGCTTGGCAATTACCATCCACTTTGCGATTCATGCGCAGATTCTATTTTTTACGATAATGCATCTATATTTCATAACGCTATGACTTTTCATTATTCAGTTGGCGATTTTTTATTACAGACGACATAGTCCTTCAGCAAACAGCGTGGGGAGCAAAGACTGTCAAAAACAAAAGACCGTCAAAAGTTGCGAAAATCCGATTAATTTCTGGCCGCAATTCCCCTGTCTATTCTTTTGGAGACCGCGAAATTAGCCACACTGACCCAAGCGATCTCGGCGAGAAAATTCTTTCTATATGGAACGAGCGCGTGGCGGGAATCCGCAAACTCTACAAGCACGTCAGGACGGTTGTTCTGATTAAGTCCGATGACCTTTTGGAGGCAGCCGTATTTGAATTTGAAACTATTCTTTATGGAGTTGACGGGTTCTGGTGGCAGTGGAACGAAAGGGATAACTTAGAGGGATTCAGCAAAGACGTCAATCAACACATCTTCACATGGCAGCCGCATGGGTCTCAGTTCACTATCATAGAAGATGTTCCTAAAGACAGGCTTGCAATAAGAATTAAAAAACCTCCTCAAGTAGACCGAAACGAATTCCTCAAGGCAATCAAATTTGATGAGTCTTGGGTAGAAATCATCAAGTGATGCGATAGTGGATACTTTTTCAAAAACGGAACGCTCAAAAATAATGGCGAGCGTGAAGTCCAGAAATAATAAATCCACAGAGCTTCGTTTTCTTTCCATCCTTAAGGAAAAAGGCATCACCGGCTGGCGACGCAATTATCCGGTGACTGGCAGGCCAGATTTTGTTTTCCCACGCTTAAAGATAGCGGTGTTTATTGACGGGTGCTTCTGGCACGGATGTTCCAAACATTGCCGTTTGCCAGCGTCAAATAAAGACTATTGGAACAGGAAAATTAAAAAAAATAGAACCAGAGATAAAAAGACGTCAAAAGTTTTGAAAGAAAAAGGATGGCACGTAATCAGAATATGGGAACATGAAATCAAGTCAAGCAAATTTAACCGCAAATTGAATTTAATACAAAAGATTGCCCAAACAAGGCAATCCAGCGGACGGCTAATAGCCGCCGCTGATTTTGTTCGTTAGCGCTAACGACTTCAATAAGAGGAACCAAACCAACAAATGGCGAGACTGGGCGGCATCTCAATTACTGATCCCGAGGGGAAGCTCACGTCAGGTGCAGCCTTTCTCCTGACCCGATCAAGTAAAGTGTCGGAAACAGTGGACGTCGGCGCAAGCGGGAAGGTCACGGTCCTCGCCGGTAATCCGTATGTAGTTGCCTGCCATGTGGATAATAAGCCGGATGACTTGTATGCACGGGGATTTGAGCTTATGCAAGAGGGTTTGGATCTCCTTTCAGTCACGGGCAAAGAGGACCTGACACTGCGAGATTTCTCAGACGAATACATCCTATGGTGGCTGAGGGAGAAAGGTCAGGCCCTTCGCATCACGTCAACATTTACTCTGACAGCAGATGTGCCTCCGGTGACCCTTGTCCTGAAGAATGAAAGCGGTGAGGTCATCCCTTCGCCGCCACCGCGCCATCAGCACCACCCGGCCTTCCGGTACCACCGGTTGTCGCAGATAACTGATGATCTCCACGACGCCATGCGGAACATCTATTTGGCTTTTGAACTGATGCTGAGTGACAAATATCCGAAGGGGAAAGAAAACGAGAACGACTGGCTAAGGAGAAGCTTGGGTGAACTGGCAAAACATCCAAATTTCCCTGCAGCTCTGCATAAGTACCCAAACGAGTTCGTCGACTACTTCATGGACCACATCTACAAGGGCGCGAGACTGCCTCTATTCCATGCAAAGGTCGGTCGAGACTACTATCCCCCACAGGCTGCCGCAGATGAAAGAGTCATTCTGCATTCTGCGTTTGAGGCCGTGACGAGGCTAGTTCTGCGAATGTTCGAGGATTGGTACGATGTACGCCGAATGGGTGGGGCGGTATTTCCTAAGTGGGTGTACGAAAACATGGAGAAGCTCTTTGCCGGGGCGAAGATGTTCGCGTCTAGGCATAACGTGGTTGATCCGAGCGAAAAGGACCTGAGCCATCCACGGTTCAAGACCGCAGTAGCGATGGAAACGAGGATAACTCCTCATCGGTCCGCCGAGGAGGGCCCACTGGTCACTGCCGAAATAGATGGCCTCACTCTGGGGAGTATTGGTGCAGTCAGGTTATTTGAGCTAGTCAGTTCAGAGGCCCCTTTGATGGCCCACCTGCTAGAGGCCGAACTGGATACGGACGGAATCGAATGGCTCGAATGTCACTGCAAGACCCGTGTCACAAACGCTAGGCAACCCAAGTGCTTGTTTAAGTGGTGAGTCGCAATTAAAGCAAGCGCTAATATCTGTTGGGCCTCATGATATGGGTAGCGACGCGATGACAACTGACAACAAGGTCGTTTTGTTTGCAGATATCCTTGGATTTGCAGCATTAACAGAGTCATACCCTATTGACCTTGATCTCTTCAGGGCAGGCGACAGACTACTCTCACCTTCGCTCAATATTGATACGATACTTGAAGCATCCCGCAACCGATTGACCCACACCTTTTCAGGGTTTCATAGGTCACTGAGAGCAGTACTTAGCCTTGCGAGCATGCGTCATCCATTAACTGCCATTACATTCTCTGATTCGGCTTTCGTTGCCACGACGCACGCTTATGAAGCTGTTAACATCGCTATTGATCTACTCCATGCACTACTGCCACAGAATATCCCGGTGCGAATGGGTATCGCTTATGGCTCGTTTGCCGCACTCAGATTTAGATCTGACATCACTGCCGATAGTGGAGATCATGCGGCCCAATTCCTTGGAACTGCCATAGTGCGCGCTCATGCTGCCGAAACGTGCGGGATTAAGGGACTTCGAATCTTGCTCCACCCATCAGTCATGCCCCTGTTGGATGACATCCACCACAATCCCGTACCCACAGAGGGACGATCGCACCCGCTTCGTCATATCGAATGTTCTGAAAAAGAGCGGCTAAACAAAGCCAGCGTCCTCCGCGAAATCGACTACTGGCATCTCACACCCACAAGGGAAGCTAAGGCATGGCGAGGGCTACAAGACATGTGGAATAAAGCACCACTCTCGGAAGTGGAACACTACGAGGTTACTGCTGAAACCATTAATCGCATGAGAATTGCTCAGGGTCATGAGCCGCTAAAGAAGTTACGTCGGCGCACCCTGCCATGATAGGTGTCGGACATAGGGCATGTTGCCAACTTAAACAACAAGAGGGCAAGCGGGGTCAGCCCTTGGCACGAATTGTGAAATGGGGGACATAGGGGAAAATGCAACTTGATATAGATTAAGGCAAGCGGCGTTGGGGTCACCCATCTAAATAAATAAGTAAGTGCCAACTGCTGAAGAAAGGGATCAAGTCTGTTTTTAAAGTCTTACTCATTTCGACGGTGAATGACATTCATTGGACACTGGGCAGGTTTTTGAACAATAAGAAAAATCTCATAGAGAATCCTCAGACCTTTCCAAGACGGCTCTTTACCAACTCGCAGACTACTCAATAGACTATGTTTCAGTGAATTTTGTAGGTCTTCAAGAATTGCTGAGGGGTTAACATCTTGATCCCTATATATTCATTCATTGCTTTTAATGCCTTATCCCCTGTGATGATTACTTCTGCTTTTAACCCCACGGCACATTCTATGAATTTGTCATCATCAGGGTCATCTCTAACTGCCTTTATCTTCGGTGTTTTTGTCGTAAAGAGGATATTGAAACCTTTGGCAAAAAGAGAAAGAAGCTCCTCAATTTCTCTTCCATCCCCTAATCCAATCCTCTGCAACACCTCGATATCTTCATCAAGAATATTCTTTGATACGCAAAGACTTATCTTCCCTTTCTTCCAGAGGTCGATGATCTTTCGGGGGTTGCCCCCGAAAAAGGATGAAACAAAGACATTGGTATCGATAACGACTTTCATCTCCGGCTTTTTCTTACCTCTTTGATCGTTTTATCAATATCTCTTTGTCCTACCCCTTTGGATTTCAACTTCCCACCGATTCTACCCCACAGGTCGTCAACATAGGCGCCAATATCCCTCTCTTTGATATAGTCTTCTATCAGTTCCCTCACCATCTGGCTTGTCGTCTTTCCCTCCACCCTGGCAAGTTTATTAAACCTATCCTTAACCTCGGGATCCATCCTAATAATCATCTG
>Ga0315281_10005223_pt1 | contig 18626 bp, 16 predicted proteins | sample YL17G07_0_MG_FD_204540 | JGI IMG/M metagenome (GOLD analysis project Ga0315281, IMG submission 204540) | Sediment microbial communities from Yellowstone Lake, YNP, Wyoming, USA - YL17G07_0 | ecosystem: Environmental > Aquatic > Freshwater > Lake > Sediment | place: USA: Wyoming | collected...
CGCGGCAGCTGCCGGTCCTGCGTGCGGCAGGGGCGGATCTCGTCCTCCTGCTCGCCGTGCTTCATCCGCCCCGCCGGCTCGCCCAGCTGGTCGCGGCCGCGCTCGACCTGGGCCTCGAGCCGCTCGTTGAGGTTCACGACCGGCGGGAGATCGACGGCGCCCTTGGCACGGCCGCGCGGCTGATCGGGATCAACAACCGGGACCTCCGGACCCTCGCCGTGGACCCGGAGCATGCGGTCCGCCTCCGCGACCTGATCCCTGACGACCGCCTCGTCGTCGCCGAATCGGGCGTTCGCGAGCCGGCGACGATTGCCGCCTGGCGCGCTGTCGGATTCGACGCCGCGCTCGTCGGCGAGGCCCTCATGCGATCGCACGACCCGGCCGCGACGGCCCGGCGCTTCGTCGCCGCCGGCCGGGAACCGGACGACCTCCCGGCCCGCGCGGCGGCGGCGCTGGTGAAGATCTGCGGCGTGACCGACGAGCGGGGCATCCTGGCTGCCATCTCGGCCGACGCGGATGCGATCGGCCTGAACCTCGTGCCGGGCACGCCACGGGCGCTCGACCTTCCCGAGGCGGTCCGCCTCGCCCGCCTGGCCCGGTCTGCGGGTCGGCCGGGGCGGCCCCGCATCGTCGCGATCACCGCAGATGCCGGCGCCGCGCGGCTGGCCGAGATCGTGGCCGCCCTGGACCCGGACGCGGTGCAGCTCTCCGGCGCCGAGACGTTCACCGAGGTCGCCTCGCTCGGCCGGCCGGCCTGGAAGGTGCTGCACCTTCCTTCCGCTTCCTCCGCGACGTCCGGGCACACGGCCGCGACCGATGCGGCCGCGGTGGACGAGGTGATCCTGCGGGCCCGCGGATACCTCGCGTCGGGCGTTGAGAGGATCCTGCTTGACGCCTCGGGCGGACCGCATCCGGGCGGATCGGGTCGCCGGATCCCCGTCGCGCTGGCCGCCGCCGTTGCCCGCGAGGTGCCCGTCATGCTCGCCGGCGGGCTCACCGCTGCTTCGGTGGCCGCCGCCCTCAGGGCCGTCCCGGCCGTCGGGGTCGACGTCGCCTCGGGCGTGGAGGAGACACCTCAACCCCGGGAGCGGCCGCGCAAGGATCCACTGCGCGTGCACCTGTTCGTCAAGCGGGCCCGGGCCGCTCGACTGGATCGCCCGACGCTCGCCTGCCGGCCCACGCCGGTGCCTCCCGGGTTGCTCGATGCGGACGCTCACGGTCGCTGGGGGACCGACCGCCAGTTCGGGGGTCGCTACGTTCCGGAGACGCTGATGGCGGCGCTGCACGCGCTCGAGGCGGCCTGGCTGGAGCTGCGAGTCGATCCGCGGTTCTGGGCCGAGCTCCGCGGGCTACTGACGGCCTACGCCGGGCGACCGACTCCGCTGTACCTGAGCGAGCGCTTCGCATCCACGGCTCTGGACACGGCACGTGCACTGATCCGTGCGGAAGGACGCGACCACGCCGGACTGGTCCCCGAACGTCTCCGGCTCTACCTGAAGCGCGAAGACCTGGCTCACACGGGTGCCCACAAGATCAACAACGCCCTCGGCCAGGCGCTGCTGACACGGCGCCTCGGCAAGTCACGGGTGATCGCCGAGACGGGCGCCGGCCAGCACGGTGTGGCAACGGCCACGGCCTGTGCGCTGCTGGGGCTTCCCTGTGTCGTCTACATGGGCGCCGAGGACATCGAGCGGCAGAAGCCGAACGTCCTCCGGATGCACGCGCTCGGAGCCGAGGTCCGCCCGGTCACGAGCGGCAGCGCCACGCTCAAGGATGCCGTCAACGACGCGATGCGCGACTGGGTGACCAACGTCGAGACGACCCACTATGTGCTCGGCTCGGCGATGGGTCCCCACCCCTACCCGACACTCGTGCGCGACCTCCAGCGGGTGATCGGCGACGAGGCCGCGGCCCAGCTCCTCGATGCGGAAGGTCGGCTGCCTGACCTGGTCGTCGCCTGCGTCGGCGGTGGCTCCAACGCCATCGGGCTGCTCCAGCGGTTCATCGGTGAGCCAGCGGTTCGCCTCGCCGTGGTCGAGGCGGCGGGGGAGGGGATCGCCACCGGTCGGCATGCGGCGGCGCTCGCGGGTGGGACGCCCGGGATCATGCACGGCGCCCGCTCCCTCATGCTCCAGGACCGTGACGGGCAGGTGCTCGAGGCCCACTCCATCTCGGCCGGTCTCGACTACCCCGGCGTGGGTTCGCAGATCTCGGCCCTGGTAGCCGCGGGACGTGTCGAACTGGCGGCCGCCACCGATGCCGAGGCCCTGGTGGCGCTGCGGCTGGTCGCCCGGCGCGAGGGGATCCTGCCCGCTCTGGAGACGAGCCACGCCTTCGCCGTGCTGCCGCGGCTCTTCGCCGGCCTCGAGGGTTCCGGGGCACGGTTGCCCGACGAATCGGTGGTCCTGCTCGGGTTGTCCGGGAGGGGCGACAAGGACCTCGGGGCGCTCGAGCGCGGCGAGGCACCGCGATGATCCCCGCGTCGACGGCGGAGCCGGGACGGGCGGCGGCCCCCACGGCCCCCGGCGGAACGGATGGAACTCCGGGTGCCGACCGGATCCGGGCTGCCTTCGCTGCCGCGGCGGCCGAAGGACGGGCGGCCCTCATCCCGTACGTGGTGGCCGGCTATCCCGACGCAGAGACCAGCCTCCGAGTGGCGCTGTCGGTCGCGGATGCCGGCGCAGACCTCCTCGAGGTCGGCCTGCCGTACTCGGACCCGCTCGCCGACGGCACGACGCTCCAGCGCGCCTCGTCGGCCGCCCTGCGCGCGGGCGCATCGCTGGACGGTTCGATCCGGCTTCTCGAGCGGATCGCCGCGGCCCGACCCGCCCTTCCGCTGGTCCCGATGGCCTATGCCAACCAGGTCATTGGCGGGGGTGACGGATCCGCTGCGGCCCGGCGGCTCGCGGACGCCGGAGCGAGCGGCCTCATCCTGGCTGACCTGACGCCCGACGAGGGCGGACCGTTCGAGGCGGTCGCCCGGGACGCCGGGTTGGCGCTCGTCTACCTCGTCGCGCCCACGACACCCGCGGAACGACGGGCGTGGATCGCCCGTCGAAGCGGCGGGTTCCTCTACTGCGTCTCGCTGGTCGGGGTCACCGGCGCCCGCCGGTCACTGCCGCCCGCTGTCGGCCGGCTGGTCCGCAGCGTCCGGTCCGTCTCCCCGGTTCCCGTTGCCGTGGGCTTCGGTGTCAGCCGCCCTGCCCATGTCCGGGCCCTCGTCCGCGCCGGTGCGGACGGCGTCATCGTTGCCTCGGCGCTCGTCGATGCGCTGGGGGCCAGCGGTCACGACGTGGAACGACTCGGGAGGCTGGTTCGGTCGCTTCGCGAGGCGACGTCCCGGCCATGACCGGATCGTCGGGCGTCCCCGGCCCCGCCGTCGCCGCGCGGCGGCCCCGGCCCGGCGCCCGGCGCCCCGTCGTCATGGATCGGGCCACCCTTGTCACGGTGAGCGTGCTCCTTGGCCTGGCGTTGCTGATCCTCTTGCCAGACGGTTCCAGGCCGGCGGCCGGAGATCCGGCGGGCGTCGCCTCCGATCGGCGCCTTGAGCAGTGCGGCGGCGCGACCGGCGACGTGCAGTACGCGTTCACCATCCCGAGCGCGCGGGACTACCGGGTCTACCTTCCCGCCATGGGTCGATCGCTGGAGCTGGAGCTGGACCCAGGGGCCCTCATCGTGGTCTTCCGCCGGTACAGTCCCTTCCGGCCGGCCGCCGGGCCGACGAGCAGTACCGGGGCCTCGCCGACCGCGGCCCGATCGTCCGGCCTGCACGACGTGTGCGTCTACGTCGGGGAGGCCGGCGCAGGCGAGCTCAACGTCTACCGTGACATCTCCACGGCGGGCATGCGTGCGACAGTCGATGGACCTGTTCTCGATCCGGGCGCGCCCTGACCCGGGTCGCGTTCCTCGCCCAGGCTACCTGTGGTTCCCGCGCTCCCGGTCCCGCGTCTCCACGCTCCGGGTCGCCGCGATGAGACGGCGGTAGATCGCCAGGAGGTCTGCCTGCGAGATCGGGCCGAGGTTCGCCATCGTCACGCGGAGGAGCACCTCGCGCTCCCGTTCCGGGTCACGCACGGAGCGTCGGCCGCCGGCCACCTTCTCCCGCCCGATCGCGCGACCGAGCTCGGCGCGCTCGTTCAGCAGCCCGACGAGCCGTCGGTCGAGCGCGTCGACCCGTCGGCGGAGCCGCCGCAGCTCTGCGCTCTGGCTGTCGGCTGCCTGCCCGCGATCGACCCCTCGACCGGCGCGCACGGGTCGACCGGCCCTGTGCGGGTCGGAGACCGGGGGTTCGAGGCCCCCTCGCGGATCCTCGTCCGGTGGCTCAGCCACGATGTCCCCGGAAGCGCTCGGCGATCTCTTCGAGCGCAAGATGGTAGCCCCGCGGGCCCTGGCCGACGATCGAGAGCAGGGCGATGTCCACCAGGAAGTTGACGTGCCGGAACGGCTCGCGGGTCGCGGGGTCGGAGAGGTGGACCTCGATGAACGGCCGCTTGATGGCGAGCAGGGCGTCGCGGAGGGCGACGCTCGTGTGGGTCAGGCCGGCGGCGTTGACGATGGCCACGTCGAAGTCCCGCTCGTGCAGGCGGTCGATGAGCGCCCCTTCGTGGTTCGACTGGAAGGTGTCCGCCTCGAGGCCCAGCTCCGCGGCGTGCAGCCGCAGGGCCGCGTGGAGCTGGTCGAGCGTCTCGTGCCCGTAGATCTCCGGCTCGCGGGTTCCCAGCAGATTCAGGTTGGGGCCCTGGAGGACCAGCACGCGGGTCATCGATCAGGCGCCCGCCGTGGCCGGGGCCAGCGGCATCCCGGCCGCTTCCGGCGCGAGGATGGCATCGAGCGCGGCGTGGACCAGGGCATCGGGGACGTCCGAACGAACGACCACGCCCGTGTCCGACGGGAGGACCCATCGCAGCCTGCCGCCGGCATGCTTCTTGTCCGTGCCGAGCGCAGCGAGGATCGCCGGACGGGAGAGGGCGAGCCGTCCCGTGGCGAGGCCGACCCGATCCAGCAGTCGTCCGATCCGCTCGGCCCGCTCCAGCGGGGTGATCCCCATCTCTCGACCGATGAGCGTGGCGGCCCTCAGGCCGTAGGCGACGGCCTCGCCATGGAGCAGTCCCCGGTAGCCGGCGGCGGCCTCCAGGGCGTGACCGATCGAATGACCAAGGTTGAGGTGGATCCGGCCCCCGGTCTCCCGTTCGTCGTCGTGTACGACGACGAACTTGGCCCACGCGGCTCGCTCGACCAGCTCGGCGACCGCCCCCGAGGCGAAGGCGGCCGGCTCGCCCCGGGCGATGGCATCGCCGTCGGTCTCGAGCAGCGTGAAGAGCCGGTTGTCGCCGATGACCGCCATCTTGGTCGCCTCGCCGAGGGCGGCCCGCCGCTGGCGGATCGGCAGCGTCGCCAGGAAGGACACGTCCGTGATGATCTCGCGGGGCTGATGGAATGCGCCGACCAGGTTCTTGCCCTCGGGCAAGTCCACGCCCGTCTTGCCGCCGATGGACGAGTCGAGCTGTGCCACGAGCGTGGTGGGCACGTGGATGAGCGGGATGCCCCGGACGTAGGTTGCCGCGAGGAACCCGGCGGTGTCGCCCAGCGCCCCACCGCCGACCGCCACGATCGCCTCGCCCCGTTCGACATGTCGTCGGGCGAGCTCGCGGGCAGCCCGCTCGACGACGCTCAACCGCTTGGCGGGTTCGCCGCGCGGCAGGAGGATGACCTCGGCCGGCAGTTCCGCGGTCTCGAGGGCAGCCTGCAGTGTCCGACCGGCAACCGCCCACGCCCCGGGCTCCGAGACCAGGATTGCCCGGCGTGCCTCCAGCTGCCGCAGCGCCGCGAGGATCGCCGTCGAGGCCACGCGGTCACCCAGGGTGAACCTGCCGATCGAGGTTTCCGCCCGGACCAGCTTCGTCGAGGTCGGGATGCCGCCCTCCACGAGCAGGCCCAGCGCGTCGAGCACGACATGCAGGTCGGTCGTTCCGCTGACCCGGGTCGCGGCCGCGTAGAAGCGCTCCCGCCGCTCGCGGAGCTCGCGGATCGTCGCCACGGGATCGGCCTGGCCTGCGACCAGGGGGCGCACGTTGCGGCTTCGGCGCAGGCGCGCCGCCAGCGCCTCGTCCGGCACGTCGAGCCAGATCGGAAGGCGATTGTGGTACAGGTACCAGCGGTTGCGTGGATCGACGACCGTCCCGCCTCCGGTGGCGATGACCCGGCGGACGTGACGATCCAGGTCAGCCGCGCCGATCTCCATGACGGCCGCCCGCTCCCGCTGGCGAAAGCCGACCTCGCCCTCGGACGCGAAGATCTCGGGGATCGACCGGTGCGCGTCGCGCTCGATCAGCTCGTCGAGGTCGACAAACGACGCGTCATGACGCTGGGCCAGGCGCTTGCCCACGACACTCTTGCCGCTGCCGGGCAGGCCGACAAGGACGACGTCCATCGGATCAGTCGTCGCCCCCGGAGCCGGCGACGTCCGTCCCCGTGAGCGCGCGCCGCCTGCCCGGTTCAGGGGACTCGGGAGGCCGGGCGATCCGGGCGCGGTAGCGCTCCAGGTTGTCGCGGGTCTCGCCGACCGAGTCGCCGCCGAATTTCTCGAGGACGAAGCGCATGAGCGTGAGCATGACCATCGCCTCGCCGATGACACCTGCGGCGGGCACGACACTGATGTCACTGCGCTCGTAATGCGCCTTGTCCACCGCCAGGCCGCTGATGAGGTCCGCGGACGGGAGGGGGCGGGCCAGCGTCGAGATGGGCTTGACGGCTCCGCGGACGACGATCGGTTCGCCGTTGCTGACGCCTCCCGTCAGCCCACCCGCGTTGTTCGAGCGGTGGATCCAGCGGCCGCCGACGCCGCGGCCATCGATGATGTCGTGGACCGCCGAACCGAAGCGTCGCGTCTGTTCGAAGCCGAGCCCGAACTCCACGCCCTTGACGATGTTGATGCTCATCACCGCGGCGGCGAGGGCGGCATCCAGCCGCCGGTCCCAGTGGACGTAGCTGCCGAGCCCGATCGGCACCCCGCGGGCGACGACCTCGAACACCCCGCCGACCGTGTCGCCGTTGGTGCGAGCCTCGTCGATCCGGGCGATCATCCGCGCCTCCGCCTCGGGATCGGGACAGCGCAGGGGGCTCGCGTCGGCGTCGGCTTGCGAGCGGGTGCAGTTCGCGGGGTCGATCGCGACGCCGCCGACCTCGGCCGTGAACGACCAGACTTCGATGCCGAGCTGGGCGAGGAAGGCCCGGGCGACGGCACCTGCCGCCACCCTCGCGGCCGTCTCCCGCGCTGACGAGCGCTCCAGGACGTTCCGCACATCGTTGAAGTCGTACTTGAGGGCGCCGGCCAGGTCGGCGTGTCCGGGGCGGACGCGGGTGACCGGCACGGCGCGCTTCGTGCCCCCCTCGGCGAGCATCGCCAGCTCGATGGCCTGCTCGTCGGAGAGCGCCTCCACCTGCATGACCCGGGTCCAGTTCTCCCAGTCCCGGTTGCGGATGAGCAGCAGGATCGGCGATCCGAGCGTCAGGCCGTGGCGGACCCCCGAGAGGATCTCCGCGCGATCCTGTTCGATGGCCTGGCGCGCTCCGCGCCCATAGCCACGCTGGCGACGGGCGAGGTCAGTCGCGATCTTGTCGGCCGTCAGGGGCAGGCCGGCGGGCACGCCCTCGAGGGTCGCAGTCAGGGCCTGGCCGTGGGATTCGCCGGCGGTCAGGAATCGGAGCTCGCCCACGACGTGGCAGCCGGACCGGTCAGGAGCTGGGAGCCGACCCGGTCGGCTCGCCCTCGGCCGACTGGATGCCGGCCGCCCGTGCCTGCTCCAGCGCCGCCGACATCACCTCGAGCGGCGCCGGCTGGCCGGTCCAGAGCGCGAATGCGGCAGCGCCCTGGTGGAGCAGCATCAGCTCGCCGTTCGCGGCGGTGTCGCCGGCCGAAGCGGCGTCCCGGAGCAGGTGCGTCCGGGCCGGGTTGTAGATGAGATCAAGCACCAGCAGGTCGGGCGGCAGCAGCTCGCCCGGGACGGGCGTCTCGTCGCCATGCAGGCCGATCGACGTGGCGTTCACGAGGAGCCGGGTCTTGGAGAGCTCAGCCTCGATGACGGACTCGTGCCACGGCATCGCCCGCAGCTCCATGTGGGCCGCACTCTTCGAGAAGTGGCGGACCAGCTTCTCGGCGCGATGGAGATGCCGGTTGAACACGATGACGCGCTGGAACCCTTCGGTGATCAGCCCGTGCACGACCGCGCGCGCACCGCCGCCGGCGCCGAGCACCACGGCCTGGCGGGGCATCTTCTGCTTCCCGACCAGCTTGTCGAGCGCGATCCTGAAGCCCGGCACGTCCGTGTTGTGGCCGACGAGCCGCTTGCCCTCGCGGGTGATCGTGTTCACGGCGCCTGTCGCGTGGGCGTCCTCCGTGAGCCGGTCCACAAGGAGCGCCACACGCTCCTTGTGGGGAATCGTCACGTTCGCCCCGAGGAAGTCCTCGCCGCGGATCTCGGCGATCGTGTCGGCCAGCTGCAGCGGGGTTCGATCCCACAGTTCGTAGGTCGCGTCGATGCCGAGCGCGTCGAAGGCGGCCTGCTGCATGGCCGCCGAGAACGAGTGGGAGACCGGGTGGCCGATGAGGACGACACGCCTGCTCATGCCAGCACCACCCCCTGGAGGTCATCGAAGAAGCCTGGGTAGGAGACGGACGCGCTGGCGGGTCGATCAATCGTGGTAACGCCGTCGGCGATCAGGCCGGCGATCGCGAAGGTCATCGCCAGGCGGTGGTCGTCGAGGCTCTCGGTGGCCGCGCCGTGGAGGACCTGCCGCCCGGAGATGCGCAGATCGTCGCCCTCGACCTCGATCGAGGCTCCCAGCGCCCTCAGGCCGGCGGTGACCCCGGCGATCCGGTCGGACTCCTTGTGGCGGAGCTCGCCGGCGCCCCGGATGGTGGTCGTGCCCCTGGCCTGTGTGGCGGCGAGACAGAGGATCGGGATCTCGTCGATCGCCGCGGCCACCTCGGCCGGACCCAGGTCGATCGCCCGCAGCTCGCTGCTGCGCACGACGAGGTCGGCCAGGGGTTCGCCCGCGCCGTCCGCTGACGCAGCGGCGTGCCAGACGGGACGTTCCTCGATGCGGGCGCCCATCGCGATCAGCAGATCGAGGATGGCGCGGCGCGTCGGATTGACGCCCACGTTGCGGAGGGTCAGCTCGGCATCCGGATGCGCGGCGCCGGCGACGAGCCAGAATGCGGCCGCCGAGATATCCCCGGGGACCCGCTCATCCACCGCCTGCACGCGACCCCCTCCCTCGAGACTCCAGGCGACCTCGCCGGCTGCCCCGACCTCCCGGCGGACGTCGATGCCCCTCGCCCGGAGCATCCGCTCGGTGTGATCCCGCGTGGCGATCGATTCGCGAACCGTGGTCCGACCGTCGGCGTGGAGCGCCGCCAGCAGGATGGCCGACTTGACCTGGGCACTCGGGACGGGCGTCGTGTATTGGACAGCTCGCAGCGGGGAATGGCCGACCACGGTGACGGGTGGAAGCGTGTCCGAGCGGCGAGCATGAAGCACGGCGCCCATCGAGCGCAGTGGCTCGATGATACGGGCCACCGGACGTCGGCGCAACGATCCATCGCCCGTCAGGACGGCGGTCATGGGCAGCCCGCAGAGCAGGCCCGCGACCAGGCGAAGGCTTGTCCCGGAGTTGCCGCAGTCCAGCACGTCATCCGGTTCCCGGAGGCCGGCCGCACCGGGCGATGTGACGCGGTAGTCGACCGTCCGGCCGTCCTCGCGGACCCGTTCGACCGTTGCGCCGAGACGGGCGACGATGCCCGCCGTCGAACGAACGTCCTGCCCGTCGCCCGCGGCGGCGATCCTGCTCTCGCCGGCTGCCAGGGCCGCCATGAGCAGTGCCCGGTGGCTGATCGACTTGTCGCCGGGCAGGCTGAGTTCGCCGCGCAGTCCGGCCGCCCGCGTCACGCGCAGGGGCGCCGTGCCCTCCGGGTGGCCCGCCCGCGGTCCCGTCGGAATCGCCGTTGCCGGGTTGCTCGCCGCGCTCAATGCTTGCTCGATCCGCCGACGCGGAGCGCGGACGACGGCAGCACCGGGTCCCCATGAAGATGGCGGACGTCTCGATGGACCGGCCGGAGCGCAGCCATCATCGCCCTGAACTGATCGAAGGTCAGCTGCTGCTCGGCGTCCGAGAGGGCCTCATCGGGACGTGGGTGGACTTCGACCATGACCCCGTCGGCTCCGACCGCCACGCCGGCCAGGGCGAGCGGCGTCACCAGCCAGCGCTTGCCGGTCGCGTGTGATGGGTCGACGATCACCGGCAGGTGGGTCAGGTGATGGAGCATCGGGACCGCCGAGACGTCCATCGTGTTGCGCGTGTACGTCTCGAAGGTCCGGATGCCGCGCTCGCACATGATCACGCTGGGGTTACCCGAGGAGACGATGTACTCGGCCGCCATCAGCCACTCCTCGATCGTGGCTCCGTAGCCGCGCTTGAGCATGACCGGCCGCTGGATCCGGCCGACGGCCGTGAGCAGCGAGTAGTTCTGCATGTTGCGGGTACCGATCTGGAGGATGTCCGCGTATTCCTGGACGATGTCGACCTGGGCGGGCTCCATGACCTCGGTGATCACCGGCAGGCCGGTCCGCTCGCGGGCCTCGGCGAGGTAGCGCAGGCCCTCCACGCCCAGGCCCTGGAAGCTGTACGGGCTGGTCCGCGGCTTGAACGCCCCGCCCCGCAGGATGGTGGCCCCCGCCGCGGCGACCGCGTCGGCCGTCTCGAAGAGCTGCTCGCGGGACTCCACCGAGCACGGTCCGGCCATGATCGTCAGGGAGCCGTCGCCCACGACGGCGTCGAGAACCCGGATGACCGTGTCCTCGGGATGAAACTCGCGGGAGGTCAGCTTGAACGGTCGGTTGATCGGGCTCACCGAAGCGACGCCCCCAAGGACCGAGAGCCGACCCTGCAGGGCCGGCTTCCGCGGGCCGATCTCGCCGACGACGGCGATGACGTGCCGCTCGATGCCGCGGTGCTCGTGCGGCGTCAGGCCCTCAGCCAGGATGTGGCTCTTGACCGCGTTGATCTCGGCCTCGCTGGCGGTGGCGGCCATCACCACGAACATTGGTCGGTTCCTTTCGGTCGGGTGGTCGATTTCGGCGGAAAGAAAAAAGCAGAGGTCCTCGCCTCTGCTTTACCCCGGCACGATCCGTGCTCGCCGGATTACGATCCGGGAGCGATCATGCCGGGCCCACGTAAAAGAAGAACTGCGCTTCCATCGTCCCCGGACCATAGCGAGCGAAGGCGCCCCTGTCAATTCGTGCTGCAACGCGGCGCCCTGATTACGGAGACAACGCCCGAGGGCCGGGAGAACGGCCGGGAGAACGATTGCAGGTCCGGACAACGATTGCAGGTCCGGGCCCGGCCCCGTGCTAGAATCCCGGCCGCTGCTCACGGAGAGGTCGCATAGAGGTCTAGTGCAGCGGTTTGCTAAACCGCCGAGTGGGGTAACCTGCTCCGAGGGTTCGAATCCCTCCCTCTCCGCCAGTCCTCTCCCCGCACGTGCGCCCGTAGCTCAGTGGATAGAGCGTCAGGTTGCGGACCTGAAGGTCGTGGGTTCGAGTCCCGCCGGGCGCGCCAACACTTCGAACGATCCGTGCCGCCGCTGTTGAAGGAGAGGACCGGTCGTGGAACGAGTCGGCTTCTGTGGTCTGGGGACGATGGGCGCGGCCATGGCGGCGAACCTTGCCCGGGCCGGGTTCCCGTTGACCGTCTGGAACCGGACGCCCGGCCGGGCGGGAGCGCTCCTCGATCTGGGAGCCTCGGAGGCAGCAACCGCGCGAGCTCTGGCCGCGGACTGCGACGTGATCGTGACCTGCGTCTCCGACACGCCTGACGTCGAGGTGCTCCTCTTTGGCGCGGACGGCGTTGCCGCCGGCGTCCGCCCGGGAAGCCTTGTCATCGACTGCTCCACCATCTCGCCATCGGCGACGCGAGGCTTCGCGGCGCGACTCGCGGCCAGCGGCGTCCAGCTGGTCGACGCGCCCGTCTCCGGTGGATCCGAGGGCGCCCAGAAGGGGACGCTGACGATCTTCGTGGGGGGCGAGGCCGCCGATGTCGAACGGGCCCGCCCGGTGCTGGCCGGCATGGGCAAGACCATCACGCACCTCGGTCTCATCGGCAGTGGCCAGGCAGCCAAGGCCGTCAACCAGGTCATCCTCGCGGGCGCCTACCTGGGCGTCGCCGAGGGGATGGTGCTGGCGACCAAGGCGGGTCTCGATGTGGGGCAGCTGGTGACCGCGCTGTCCGGCGGGGCCGCCCAGAGCTGGGTGCTGGCCAACCGGAGCGGCCGGATGATCGCCAACGAATACCCCCTCGGCTTCAAGGTCGCGCTCCACCGCAAGGATCTCGGGATCGCCCTCGACCTGGCCGGCGAGGTGGGCGCGGCGCTGCCCGTCTCTGCCCTCTGCGAGCAGCTCGAGACAGGCCTCGTGGCCCAGGGTCACGCCGACGAGGATATGTCCGCGGTCGCTCGAACGATCCGCGCGCTCGCGGGGTTGGAGAGCTAGCCGGGGAGAGCCCGTGCCGGGCCTCAGCCCTGCGGTTCCGCCTCCGGCTTCAGCTGCGCGGAGCGGCCCCGAGCAGCAGCAGCGGCTCGCCCAGCTTCCCGTCGTAGCGGGGCCGGAACCGCTCCACGTTGTACATCTCGGCAACGTCCACCCGGCGCGTTGACTGGCCCGCGTCGGGCAATGCGACCTGCGCGTACTTCCCGTCCACGATGGCTACCATCCGCCCCCGTGCGCCCTCCGCGATGAGATCCATCGCCACGTTGGCGAACGTGATCGCGACCATCGAATCGAGCGAGTCCGGCTCTCCGCTGCGCAGGTCGTAGGTCAGCTCGCTGGCGACCGTGTCGATGCCCGTCCGGCGCTTCAGCTCGCCCGCCAGGACCTCGCCGATGTTCGCCTTGTGCCGGTGACCGTAGGCGTCCGCGGATCCCATCTCGTCCAGCCGGGCGCCGCGCCAGATGGCGCCTTCGGCGGTGATCACGAACGCGTAGCGGCTCGGGTTGCGCCCGTGGTCCTCGGCCAGGATCGTGGCCAGGCGATCGAGGTCGTAGGGCGCCTCCGGGATGACGCACCGTCCCGAGGTGACGTAGGCGGCATAGAGCGCCGAGAACCCGGCATCGCGACCGAAGATCCGGAAGACGCCGATCCGCTCATGCGAGCCGAGGGTCGTCCGCTGGCGCGTGATCAACTCCCTCGCCCGAGTGATGGCCGACGAGAACCCCAGGCAGTACTCGGTGCCCTGGACGTCGTTGTCCATCGTCTTCGGAACCGCGATGACGGGCGCCCCGGCGTCCACCAGGACCCGGGCAAAGCCCAGGGTGTCGTCGCCGCCGATGGTCACGAGGTAGTCCAGGCCCAGGGCCGCGATGTTGTCGAGCACGAGCGGTGTCAGGTCGTAGACGCCGGCGGGCGTCCGGCAGGCCGCGGCACGCCCGGGATCCAGGTACGGAGGCAGCTCGTCGAGCGTCATTCGACGGGGATTCGTACGCGAGGTGTGGAGGATCGTCCCGCCCGTTCGATCGATCGTCCGGGTACTGTCCCGATCGAGGGGGCGGATGCAGTCGGGATCCGGGCCGCCACCCGGTTGCAGGTGGGTCAGCCCCCGCCAGCCGCGCCTGATTCCCATCACCTCGTAGCCGAGCTCCGTCCCGCGATAGACGACGCTCTTGATGACGGTGTTCAGACCGGGAACGTCCCCGCCCCCGGTCAGGATCCCCAGCCGCCGACGGACGCTCATGGTGGGCTCGACTCCCGCTGCTGTTCTGGTCGGGTCCGGGCCAGCCCGTCTCCGCTCATCGCGGATGCTACCCCCGCCGTCGGGCGTTCCCCTGCTTCCGTTCCCGCCATCCCGGCTTCCGCCTGTATCATCGGGGCGATGAACTACGAGCTGTTCATGGGCGAAGCGTTGGCCGAGGCGCGGCTGGCGATGGAGCGCGGTGAGCGACCGGTCGCCGCGGTGGCCGTGGTCAACGATGCGATGGTCGGCCGGGCCCACGACCGGGTCCGCGAGCTGGACGATCCCACGGCGCACGCGGTCATCGTCGCGCTGCGTGAGGCTGCCCGGAAGATCGGCACCGCTCGCCTTGCCCAGGCCACGATCTTCGCGACCCTCGAGCCCTGCCCGATGTGCGTCGGAGCCCTGCTGCAAAGCGACGTGGAGGCCCTCGTGTATGCGGCCCCGAACGAGGTCGATGGCGCAGCTGGAACGGTCCTCCAGATCGCCCAGAACGCCGACCTGCCCCAGCGCCTGCGGATCGTCAGCGGGATCCGGCGCGACGAGGCAGAGGAGCTCCTGGCGGCCGAGCCCGACCTCGACCGGGCCACCCGGCGGGGCTGAGCGCGGGATCAATTCGGGCGTTTGGTATCCTCTCCGGCGGAGAGGTGTCCGAGTGGTTGATGGTGCCGCTCTCGAAAAGCGGTGTGCGAAAGCACCGAGGGTTCGAATCCCTCCCTCTCCGCCAGTGCGTGCTGGCGCCGTATAGCCGTGCTCCGTGGAGAGGTCGCCTAGTGGCCTAGGGCGCCGCACTGGAAATGCGGTATGGGGCAACCCATCGCGGGTTCAAATCCCGCCCTCTCCGCCATCCCCCGGCCCCGACGCCGGCAGGGGTGGCGGCGGTCGGCTCACCGGGTCCCGACCGCGTCGTCATGGCAGGGAGTCCGGGACCGCCTGCCTGCTATCATTCCGGGGCCGTGCTAGGCGGGGAGCTAGCGGTGCCCTGTACCTGCAATCCGCTCCAGCAGGGCTGAATTCCCTCCCGAGGTCTCCGTTCTCGAAAGCCGCCGCATCGAGCGACGTTGAGGGCTGGGTCCCGCGCAGCGGCGACTCGTGAACCGTGTCAGGTCCGGAAGGAAGCAGCACTAAGCGATCTTCGTCGGGTGCCGCGGAACGGCCTGGCCCGAGCCGCTCGAAGTGTGTGGGCGCGGGTGCGCCCAGATCGACGGAAGGTGCACGGCAAAACCCTCCCATCGCATCGACGGAAGCCGCCACCCCTCGCTGGGAGCCTTCGTGACCTCGTCTGACCGATCCCACCAGGCGCTCTACCGACGCTGGCGTGCCCAGACGTTCGGCGAGATGGTCGGCCAGGACGCCGTTGTCGAAACGCTCCGAAACGCGGTCCGGACCGGCAAGGTGGCGCACGCGCTCCTGTTCGTGGGGCCGCGGGGAACCGGCAAGACGTCGACGGCCCGAATCGTGGCCAAGGCCCTCAACTGCACCGACCTCCATGACGGGGAGCCCTGCGACCGCTGTCCGTCCTGCGTCGCGATCCGCGAGGGGCGCGCCCTGGACGTGATCGAGATGGATGCGGCGTCCCACAACAAGGTGGACGACATCCGGGAGTTCCTCCCGCGAGTCGCCACGGGGCCATCCGACCTGCGCCGCAAGGTCTTCATCATCGACGAGGTCCAGCGGATCAAGGAGGGTTGGGACCTGCTCCTCAAGACGCTGGAGGAGCCACCCGACCACGTCGCCTTCATCTTCTGCACCACGGACGCGAGCGCGGTGCGACCAGCGGTCCTCTCCCGGGTCCAGCGCTTCGACTTCCGACCCCTCACTGTCCCCCAGATCGAGGGAAAGCTGCGTCGAGTCCTCGTGGCCGAGGGGCGCGACGCCGAGCCCGAGGCGGTGACCCTGGTGGCCCGGCTCGCCGCCGGCGGGATGCGCGATGCCGAGTCGATGCTCGACCAGCTGCTCACGTCCGGCCCGGCGCAACTGAGCGCTGCCCATGTGCGCGAGCTGCTGGGCGTCGTGGAGACCGAGACGGTCAACGCATTCGTGGCGGCCCTGGTCGAGGGCGACGCCCTTGCCGGAATCGGGATCCTGGACGCGCTCGACGATCGAGGTCGCGACACGCGCGCCTTCCTGAACCAGGTCGTCGACCAGATGCGCACCGCCCTGGTCGAACGCCTCGTCTCCCGTTCGGCTGGGCCCGGTGCTGATGGCCGGGATCCGGTCTCCGAGGGCCTCGCCTCCGCGGCCCGTCGTCTGGCGGCGATCGATCCGACCCGGCCGGGCCCCGGCGGCCTCCGGTTCCAGCTCGAGATCGCCCTCCTCTCGACATCCGGTCCCCCGGCCCCGTCGACGGACGGCCCCCGGGCCAATCCTCCGCCCGTTGCGCCGCAGCGCCACGAACAGACGCCCGCCAGACCTGTGGCGAGGCGCCCCGAGCCGTCGCTGCCCGACTCGCTGCCGGCAGTCGCTCCCCCGGCCCCGCCGCCTCTCCCGGCGCCCGCCGCAACAGGGACGCCGGCGCCCATCCCGGCCCGGCCCGCCGCGAGTCCGCCCTCGCCGGCGAGTGCATCCGCAGGCGACGGCCTCGCCGAATTGCAGCGACAGTGGCCCGAGATCGTTGCCTACATCAGCCGCAACCCGCCCGCCAAGCCCCTCATCACTGTCTGCCGCCCGATCGCGGTTGAGGGAAACGTCGTCACACTCGGGTTTCCGGAGTCCCACGCGTTCCTGCGCGATGTGGCCGAACGACGGCGTCCCGTGCTCGAGGAGGGGGTCGCCCACTTCCTTGGACGCGCCGTATCCGTCCGCTGCGTGGCCTCGAACCTGGACCGGCCAACCGCGCCGTCCGTCGACGAAGGCGCGGCCCGGCTCCTGGCGGAGGCACGACGGATCTTTGCGGACGATCTGGCCGACGCCGAAGAAGTCGGCTGAGGGTGATCAACCGGGCCAGCACGGCCCCGCCGAGGAAGGGAGAATGACGCGGTGAGCATGGCCAACCTCCAGCGCATGGCGCAGCAGATGCAGCAGGAGATGCTGCGGGTCCAGGCCGAACTTGAGACGCTGACAGTTGACGGTTCGGCTGGCGGGGGCGTCGTCCGGGCCAGCGTGACCGGCAAGCAGGAGATCCTGGGGGTGACGATCGATCCCTCGGCCGTGGATCCGGCAGACGTCGAGATGCTCCAGGACCTGGTCGTCGCAGCCGTCAACGACGCACTGAAGAAGTCCCGGGCCCTGGCTGAGCAGAAGATGGCCGCCGTCACGGGCGGGCTGCGCCTGCCCGGAATGTAGCCGGGTCGATTCATGTCCGCCCCGCTGATCGAACCCGTCGCCCGGCTGATCGAGTCGTTCGCCCGCCTGCCGGGAATCGGCCCCAAGACCGCGCAGCGCCTGACATATCACCTGCTCCGGACCCCCGAGACGGAGGCCCGGACGCTTGCGGCCGCCCTCATCGCGGTTCGGGAGCAGGTTGTCTTCTGCGACGCCTGCTTCAACATCAGCGATGCCCCGCTCTGCCCGATCTGCCGGGACCCGGGCCGAGACCAGGAGCGTCTGTGCGTGGTCGAGGAGCCGCTCGACGTGCTCGCTCTCGAGCGCACCGGTGAGTTCCGCGGTCGCTATCACGTCCTGCACGGTGCGATATCGCCGATTGACGGGATCGGGCCCGACCGGCTCCGTATCGCCGAGCTGCTTGCCCGGGCCGAGGCAGAGATGAACGAGGGCCATCCGCTGGTGGAGGTGATCGTCGCGACCAACCCCACCCTGGAAGGCGAAGCCACGGCGATGTACCTGGCCGAGCGGCTGGAGGGTCTGGTCGGGTCGGTCACGCGGATCGCCCGCGGGATTCCCGTCGGCGGCGACCTCGAGTACGCCGACGAAGTCACCCTCATCCGCGCGCTCCAGGGCAGGCGGGCGGTATGACCGTCCCCATCGAGCTGACCGTCGGACGAGCTCCGCGATGAGCAACCTGGTGTACGAGATCCTGCTCCGGCTGGTGAAGCCGCTGGTCACAGCCGTGCTCGCCGTCGTCGTCTACGCGGTCCTCGCCGGGCCGCTCGGTCAACAGGGTTCGCCCCAGCTGGCACTCATCTGCTGGCTCAGCGCCGCGGCGTTCATCCTCCTGGTCCAGGAAGGGCCCATCTGATCGTCGCGTCACGCCCCCCGTGCCGGGCCGACGTCCCCCGACGCCTCGTCGTGCCATCGCATTGACCGGCGCGCTCCCGCCGGGTACACTCCACCAGCGCCGGATCGCCCGATGCAACCCCCGACTCTCAGGTCTGCCAGAGGCTGCCCAACGGCGGCGTTTGACAGCCGGAGTGGACGCTGGCATTCTTCGCCATCGCGTCTCCCGGAGGGAACTCCCGGAGCCAGCAACCGGATTACCGTCCGTTTGACAGGTCGGGGGCAAAGCCTCACCATTGGGGAGTTGCGCTGCGGACGGCTACGGTCGCGGCGCAGAACCTTAACAACTGAAGAGTGGCAGGAAATCATCCGGTAAGGATGTGCGAGTGATCAGACCCTCGAACCAAGTCGCAGCCGCAAGGCTGTGATCCTTTTGGAGAGTTTGATCCTGGCTCAGGATTAACGCTGGCGGCGTGCATGAGACATGCAAGTCATACGGACGAGTGAGCTTGCTCTCTCGTTAGTGGCGGACGGCTGAGTAACGCGTAGGTGACCTGCCCCGAAGTGGGGAATAACTGCCCGAAAGGGTGGCTAATACCGCATGTGGTGGTGCGTTCATTCGCACCAGTAAAGCCGCAAGGCGCTTCGGGAGGGGCCTGCGTCCGATTAGCTCGTTGGTGGGGTAACGGCTCACCAAGGCGACGATCGGTAGGTGGTCTGAGAGGACGATC
>Ga0315281_10005224_pt1 | contig 18625 bp, 18 predicted proteins | sample YL17G07_0_MG_FD_204540 | JGI IMG/M metagenome (GOLD analysis project Ga0315281, IMG submission 204540) | Sediment microbial communities from Yellowstone Lake, YNP, Wyoming, USA - YL17G07_0 | ecosystem: Environmental > Aquatic > Freshwater > Lake > Sediment | place: USA: Wyoming | collected...
CAAGGCGGACTGAGCCGGCAATCCGGTCACGGGAGACGGGAGGCAATCACAATGAGTCTCATCGAGGATCTCGCTGCGGCGAACCGGATTCTGGCGGAGCACGGCGTCATCGATGGCTATGGCCACGTGAGCGTGCGCTCGGATCGTGATGCGCAGCGCTACTTCCTGTCACGGGCGATTGCGCCCGAGCTCGTGACTGAGCACGACATCATGGAGTACGACCTCGACAGCAATCCGATCGATCCGCGCGGCCGGGAGTCGGTTCAGGAGCGCTTCATCCACGGTGAGATCTACAAGACCCGGCCGGAGGTGAATGCGGTGGTCCACAATCATTCGCCTTCGGTCATTCCATTCGGTATTACGGCAGAACCATTGCGGCCGATATTTCACATGGCCGCGTTCGTGGGCCAGGGCGTGCCGACCTTCGAGATCCGGGACGTCGAGGAAGGTACCGATCTGCTGGTAAAGACCTCCTATCTGGGGCAGGCGCTCGCCAGGACGCTGGGCGGCAAACCTGCCGCACTGATGCGCGGCCACGGTGCCGTGGTCGTGGGCGAGAACCTGCCGCGCGCCGTGGGGCGCAGTGTCTATCTGGAGATCAGCGCCAAATTGCAGGTCCAGGCCATGGCGATTGCCGGACCCACGGGAAAGATCATGTGCATGGACGAGCGTGAGGTTCACGCCTCGGTTCCGCCGCAGAATTACGGGCGCGCCTGGAACATGTGGCGTGCAAAGGCGCTCGCGCAGATGCGATCGCAGACCGGCAACTGAAAAGGGAGGGGCGTGCCCCCCCTTCAACCGGCTTCCGGAATCACATTTCGGTTCTGGTATCCCCGCCTTTCTTTTCGCCAGGCTGGCGACCCGGTTCGAAGCCCCCGACCTCATGGTAGCTGACCTTGCTTTCCGCCTCGAACGCCCGGACAGTCGGTACTTGTCCAGGCAATCCAAGTTCCTTCCAACGGTTTGCGACCTTGTCGTAGACCGGCTTGCGAAGCGTGGTGCGCTTGGAGAAGACCGGCAGGTGGCGGTGCTCCTTGCAGGCGTTGATCAGCGCCTTTGACCCGTAAGGCCGCTTTTCGGGCGGATTCTGGGTCGGGTCCAGCCAGGTGCTCCAGGTGTTGCGCAGGATGTCGATGTCGTCGATCGGATTGCACCGGCTCGCCATGGCCCAGATGACCTGATCCATGTCGGTCGGATCAACGTCCTCGTCCACTGCGATGATCCACTTGGTGTAATAGGCGCCTCCGGGCACTTGCGCGGCGAGCGCCAGGACCTGGGCCGCATGGCCGGCGTGGCGCTGCTCCAGGCTGATGACGGTCATGCCAAAACCACCGGCGGCGGCGGGATGCGCATATACCCCCTGGATTCCCGGAATGCCGAGCTTGTCCAGATCGTCCCAGATCTTGGCGGAGCGGATGATCGAGAAAAAACCGCTCTGCTCGCACGACGGATAGTCCGCCATCAGGGCGTTGGTGAGAATGGGATTGGAACGATAGTGGACCGCCGTGATGTCGACGAGCGGACACCCGGCCTCCGGCCTTCCGTAATAGCCCGGGAATTCGCCAAACGGTCCTTCGGCTTTGACCGAGTTGGGCCGAATGACGCCCTCGACCACGAGTTCCGCGTTAGCCGGCAGGAGCAGGTCGGTCGTCGTGCCGCGAACGACCGGTATGGCCTGGCCTTTGATGCCGCCCGCGAACTCATACTCGGACACGTTCTTGGGAAAGGTTTGGGAGCCCACCAGCATGAACAGAGGATCGATGCCCCATGCCGCTGCGACCTGGATGGACTTGCCCTGCTGCCACGCACGGGTGATATGCAGGCGGGCATCCTTGCCGGGCGACAAGTAAAGCCCGGTCTGGGATTTCCCCTGAATCATCATCCGGTACGTGCCGACATTCAGATAGCCGCTGTCCGGGTCGCGCGTAATCACCGCGTCCGCGGTGCCTGCATAGCGGCCGCCGTCCAGGGGCCAGTGCCGGGGAATCGGCAACGCATTCAGGTCGATCTTTTTCCCCGTGACGGTGTTTTCGTAGACGGGGGCCTTGCTCTGCGATACCTCTCGCGGAGGCAGGCGTTTCTTGAGCTTGTCCTTCACCCGCCGGATCAATTCGACGGTGGGGGTATCCGCAGGCTCCTCGAGGGTCAGCGCAATGCGTCTGATGCTGGGACCGAGAACGTTCCACAGGAGCTGGGCGCCGATCGGGCTTTTTTCAAATCCCCGGGTACGCTCGAACAGAACCGCAGGGGAGGGGTCCTGTTTCGCCACCAGGTAGGAGATGGCGCTCATCTCCTCGTCGCGGTCGACCGGCTTTTGCACGCGGACGAGTTCACCGATTTCGTCGACCCGGGCCAGCCATTCGCGCAGGTCCTGTATCGGCTTCTTTCCCTGCCCCTTTGATGTCCGCCCTTTTCCGCCGCGCTCTTGTTTCGCCGGTTTCTTCGGTTTCTTCGCCATGCAAAATCCCTCTCGAATGAGTTGGTCGCCAAGCTGACTCGGTCTGCACCGGCCGGCGTCAGGCGGGCACATCGGCGCCGGCCTTCACGCGACCCGAATCGGGTGAGGCCCCGGTTCAAGTGACCGAAGATTACTGCATCGAGCGCGGGAATGCATCAGTCGCAGCGGGACGCCTGGATACGGCGACAGTCGTATGTGGTGTGCGAATCCCCGGCGGAGTCTGCGGAGCGCCGTTCCGCCGATGCGACCTCGCACCGTCGTCACGACGACCTCGAGAATGATCAGGGATTGTCGGTGAGCAGGGTCAGCTGCGCTGCAGGCCGCTGCGCAAACGTCTCGAACCAGCGCGAGATCCCGGCATGGCCGCCACGCCACTGCGAATATCGTTGAAATACCGCCAATGCGTAAACCCGCGGTGATGAACCTTGCGAATGCCTTGCTTGGTGCCCCGGCATTCCAAAATTCCATTATGCTTTCCCGCTGCAGCGATGCTGCGGCGGCTGAGTCCCCGGTGAGGGCTGTGGTGCCACGGGGCAAGGACTGCCGCGTTTGCGAGGGAGCATGGATCCAAAAGAGCGCATAGCAGTCTACCCGCTCGACGTCTACGTCGTATCGGATACGGGGCAGGAGGAGTTGAAGCGTGGCTTCACCACGCTCGCTCCAAAGGAACTCGAACTCCTGGTACTCATGGACGGCAAGGCCAACGTCCGCGAGATCACCGAGCGGGCGAAGAACCTCTCGGCGAAGGAAGTTGCGGTGCTGCTGCCCAAGCTGATCAGCGCTGGATACGCGAAGATGGCGACCATTGCTGACGGAGAAAACCTGGATTTCAGCTACTTTTTCGACGCCGACAAGCCGGCACCCGAACCCTCGGCCCAGGCCACGGAGCAGGCGGAAAAGGAAGCAGAAACCGGAACCCCGGCTCTTCAGCGGCACGGCTACTACGTGAGCATCGCGCGCCAGGCGGCACAGCAGCGCCAGCCGGTTGCGGGCGCAAAGCTCTCGGTGCTGGTCGTCGAGGACGATCCCCAGCTGTCGGCTTTCCTGAGGAACCTGATGCGCCTGGAGGGATTCCAGGCAAGGACGGCCGGGAATCGGGAGGAGGTGGTTGCCGCACTGCGGCAGGTCCCGTCACCGGATCTGGTGCTGCTCGATGTGGTGCTGCCTGATGCCAATGGTTTCGATATTCTCCTGCGCATGAAGCAGCACCCGGCGCTAAAGTCCATTCCGGTCATCATGCTGACGGGCAAGGCGACCCGCGAAAGCGTGATGCGGGGTCTCGCGGGTGGGGCTGACGGCTATGTGACCAAGCCCTTCGAGCCTGAAATCCTCGTGAACGGCGTCAAGTCGGTGCTCGGTCTGTCCTGAGTCGGACGCGGCCCCCTCTGGTACCTCATCGATGGTCGGCGACCGTGAAGCCCTGGCGCGATTGCTCGCTGAAGCGGGGGCCGAGTACCGGCGCACGCTTCCCGGCAGGCTTGCGGAAATCGAGGTTCTGTGGCTGGCGAAGGCCAAGGGGACGCTCCCTGCGGAGAAATTCGAGGAGCTGCAGCGGCTGGTCCACACGATTGCCGGTTCCGCCAGGACCTTCGGTCTGCCGGCCGTGAGCGAAGCGGCACGCGCGCTTGAACTGGCGATTTCATCTTCCGATGGCCCGGCGGAAAACATGCCCGCGGACGGCGTAGAGCGGGCGCGTAAGCTTGTCGAGGCACTCAAGCAGTCCGCCAGCAACGGCTAAGACGGCCGGGTCGAAAGGGTCATTTTCTTGTTGATTCGGCCGCTGCGAATTCCCTTCGGAGCCAAGGTCAACCTGGCGTTCATCGGCGGGTTGCTGCTGGTCGCTGCAGTCGGATTCCTGGCTTACCGCAGCATCGGTGAACTGGTCGACACCGGCCGCGCCGAAGGACGCGCGTTCGAGAACACCGCGCAGATTGAGCGAATCTTCGCAAACCTCAAAAGTGCAGAATCGTTACAGCGCAAATACCTCATCACGGGCAACCCTGATGACGCATCCGCATTTGCTTCGTTACGCGCGCTCGTTTTCGCGGAGACATCGGTACTGCGGGGAAAGGTGCAGGACGTCGGCCAGATGCGCCGCCTCGACCATCTGGGGATGCTGATCAGAGAGCGATTCGAGTTGATGGGAACGGTAGTTCGGGCGAGGAGGGCAAGCGGGCTGTCGGCGGCAGCAGCAATCCTGCGGAGCCAACGCAATGTGGAGTTGGCGCAACAGATTGAGCGGCTGATGGATGAATTCAAGGAGCAGGAGTCGCGCAGCCTGAGGCAGCGGCAGGCTGAAACCGTGAGCAGCGCGGACGCGACCTCGTTCATGATCATCTGGGGCGGCTCATTCGCCGTCGCGTTGCTGGTCTGGGCGATGGTGGTGATCAACCAGTATTACGCGCGCCGCCAGGCCGCCGAGGCGGCATTGCAGGCGAGCGAGGCACAGATGCGCCTGGTGACCGACGCCATGCCGGCGCTGATTGCCTATCTCGACACGAACGAGCGATTTCGCTTCCATAACAAGGCATTCGAGCACTGGTTCAACCGGAGCGCCAGCGCATTCGAAGGCCGGGCGCTGCGCGAACTGGTGGGCGCCGACGTCTACGCGTCCATGCATCGGCACCTCGCCGGCGTTCTGGCGGGCGAGCAGGTGCACTTCAATTTTTCTTACCAGACCGACGACGGCAAGGTCCTCGATCTCGCTGCTCACCTTGTTCCGCAGCGCGATGAGTCGGGGCACGTGACGGGGTTTTTTGTGCTGGTGACGGACATCAGTGAGCTCAAGCGGCTGGAGCGTCTGAAAGCCGAGTTTGTCGCCACGGTCAGCCATGAACTGCGGACGCCTCTTACTTCGATTCGAGGCTCGCTCGGGCTGCTTGCGAGCGGCGTCGCAGGGTCTCTCCCTGAAGCAGGGAAGACGCTGGTCGACATCGCCCGCGACAGCTGTGAGCGGTTGGTCCGGCTCATCAATGACATTCTCGATTTCGAAAAAATCGAATCGGGAAAGATGTCGCTTAATCCGGAAGTCATCGATCTCCCCGAACTGGTGGAGAGGTCGGTGAGGGCGAACGACGGGTTCGCGACCAGCCATGGCGTCACGGTGCGAGTTCTGGTGGAGACGCCCGGCGTCAGGGTGAGGGCAGACAGCGACCGGTTGAACCAGGTAATCGCGAATCTGCTGTCGAATGCCTGCAAGTTTTCTCCACCGGGTGGAGTCGTCGAGGTGACGGTGGCACGGCGCGGCGCGCTGGCGTATGTCGGGGTAAGCGACCGCGGGCCCGGCATCCCGGAGGCGTTTCAGTCACGGATATTCCAGCGGTTTTCGCAGGCGGATTCCTCTGACACCCGTCATAAGGGCGGAACCGGCCTTGGCCTGGCGATTTCGTGGGCGATCGTCGAGCGGCTGGAGGGACATATCGGCTTCCAGGCCAGGGAAGGCGGCGGAACGACGTTCTTTTTCGAGCTACCCGAGTGGCGCGAATGAAACTTCAGGACATCCTGGTTGTGGAAGACGATCCGGCGATTCAGACGGTGGCCAAGATGGCGCTTGAGCTGGTCGGTGGTTTCAACGTGCGCGTATGCAGCTCGGGCGAGGAGGCGCTCGAGGCGGCTCGGTCCGGCCCGCAGCTGATCCTGCTCGATGTCATGATGCCCGGGATGGACGGCCCGACCGTGCTGAAACGGCTGCGCGCGTCGCCTGACACGCAACACATTCCCGTGGTGTTCATGACTGCGAAAGTCCAGTCATTCGAAATCGAGCAACTGCGCGGGCTCGGTGCGCTCGATGTGATCGCCAAGCCCTTCGAGGCGATGACGCTTTCGCAGACGGTCAGCGAAATCTGGGAGCGGCAGCGCCCGGCCTGAGATCTGCGCCAGCGCCAGGACCGCAATCTCAGGCCTCCAGCTTTACCGACCGGACCTCCGTGATTGGAAGGGTGGCGATCACGCGCAGCTTCTCGTATCGTTCCGAATCCAGGTCGACCAGGCTGCCAAGCTGAGAGTAGGACGAGGCGACGAAATGCTCGCGGTCGCCTTCGTTGCGCCGGTTTATCCCGAATTCCACCCGGGCGCGCTCTTCCGGGGTGAGCTTGCTTATTAAGTTCTTGGTTGCCCAGACTGTTCCAAAGCGCGCGAAGTCACTCAGCCGGGCGGCATGGTTGATGGTGTCGCCCAGCACCGCAAACTCGATGTTCGTTGCCGACTGGAAGGTGCCGAGCCATTCCTGACCCTCCTGCAGCCCCATATTGAGATAGAGCTCGTTAAACCAATTCTTGCGCAGCTGCCAGCTCTTGCTGATTTTTTTCATCGCCAGCTTCACTTCCTGCGCGCAGGCGAGGGCATTGAAAATGTAGCTGCTGTCCGGCTGCGGGAAGAAGTAGTAGACCATGCCGTCGCCCACGTGCTTTCCATGGGTACCGTAGTATTTGCGGAAGATCGGGCCCATGACGGACCAGATCTCGTTGATGAGTTCGAAGTACTCCTCCGGCGGCAGCTCGGAGCAGATCTTCACCGAATTCTGCAGGTCGGCCACCAGCACCGCGAGTTGGGTAAGCACGGGCAGGCGCCGGCGCAGCAGATTCCTGATGACGACGTCGCGGCGCGAAAGGAAGTCCAGGAGGCCGGAGCTGGCCGATCCGCCGGGGACATAGACGAACAGAATACCCTCACGGAAATAGATCGCAAAGACGCGCCAGATTTCCGCATCCTCGGACGTGTCCCGCAGCTCGATCGGCAACTCCACGAGTCCCTGCCCGCTGAACTTTTCCACTTCGTTGTAGAGCGTTTCCATCAGTGCGGCGCTCTCGCCGCTCATGGCCCTGCAGGCTCCCATGATGCTCGCCTTCGAGAGGCGGTCTTTGGCAATGGACAGGTGCATCCGAAGCAGATCGGTCCGGCGCTCTGCGGCTTGACCTGCGCCGCCTTCGAGCAACATCATGAATACGTTGCGGGCCTCGGTACGGGGCGGCAGGGTCTTGAAGTTGCCGAGCAACTGCTGGCGAGCGAGATCGTTGTACCAGGCCACCTCGAAGTTGTAGTTGACCATGTAGGCGGGGTGGGGAAGGTCATCGATGCTCAGCTGCAGCACCCGTCGCTCCGGATCCAGAGGCAGGATGTTCGGCACGGACCGCGGCGTGACAACGCCATCCGTCCTGTCCGGTTTGTCCCCGTTTTCGTCACCCTGCGCGCCGATGCGCGCGGCAATCTCTGTCATGGTCAGCCCCTCTGTTTTCAGACGTCGCACCAGCTCGATCCTGTCCAGTGACCAATCCGGGAAATAGCCAAGCAGTTTGGCACCCCCGCCTTCGTCCCCGGGATTTTGGACAACTGGCTTAGACAGTATTCCAAGATTAATGTAATTATTTAACGTCGCCCTGGAAATACCTGTTTTTTCTATTATATCTTTGCTTGACAACATCGCAATATGGCCGAATTAGAGCCCTTTTTATACTACTGTCCAATCAGTCTAGACGATATTTATCTGTTTGTCCAATTTTATCCAATACCCCCCATATGAGGGGCACCGAGGTGGCTGGAGTCCCGGCCGGGGAAGCCGGGAGCCGCGAGGAAGGGCTAGCGTTGCGCCGGGTGCCGCCGGCCGAGGTCCTCGAGAACCTGAAGCACCCCGTCGGGTCCGGGCCCGCCGCGCGCGTCGATCTCAAGGGCCCCTGCGCGCTCGTCGTCCCCAAGCCGCTGGTCAGCGCGCATCTGATGCTCGAGTACGGCCAGCGTGGCTTCGGAGGTGTCTCCCCCGCGGTCGGCGCGCTCGGCGACGCGTTTCCGTAGCGTGGCTTCCGGCACGCGGAAGTCAAGGATCAGCCAGGGCACGCCCCGGAGCAGGGCCTGCCCCCTGAGCAGTTCGCGTTGCCAGCGCTCGGCGAAAGTGGCATCTGCGATGACCGGCCAGCCGGCATCGAGAATGATCGAGGTCAGCATCGACAGGCGCTCATAGGTCAGGCGCGTTGCGGGTCCTGCGTAGAGCCATCCACCCACCGGCGACCCGCTCGCAGCGTCGCGCCCAAGGCCGTGGGTGCGCTTGCGCTCGACATCCGAGCGTATCCGGATGGCGTCGCAACGCTCCAGAAGCTGTTGGGCAACGAAGCTCTTGCCCGAGCCCGAGACGCCGTGCGTGAGCGCGATCCAGACGTGCTGCGGAGCCGAGAACCGCTCGGCCAGACTGATAAAACGGCGAAATTCGGACTGGGCGAGCTGTTTTTCTTCCCCGCTCACGTCTGGCTGAGCCGACCGGATGAGTGCCACCTTGGCGCGCACCATGGCGCGATACACCGTGTAAAACGGGAGAGTCGCGAGCCCGGCGTAGTCGCCGGTGTGCTCCAGGTACGCGTTCAGGAACCGGCGCGCAAGATCGGGGTGGTCCCGATGCCACAGGTCCATCACCAGGAACGCAATCTCGTTCATGACGTCGATCCAGCGCAGGTTGGCGTTGAACTCGATACAGTCGAAGATCCGGATGGTTTCGTTCTCGAGGAACACGTTGCCAAGGTGCAGATCCCCATGGCACTCGCGCACGAACCCGTCGCGCTGCCGCGTCAGAAACGCGTCCCAAAGGGCGCGCCCTTTGGATTCGCTCCAGTCCCGCAGGCGCTCCAGACGCGCACGATCGGCCGCATCGGCGAGCAGCTCCGAGACTTGATCGAAGTTCTGGCGCGCCGGCTGAAGAATGCTTGCAGGCGAGCCGAGCGTGGCTCCCGCGGGGGTGCGTTCGCAGGCCTGGTGAAATGACGCGATCTGCCGCGCGAGCGCGTCGATATGCACGGGAAGCAGTTCGCCGCGCGCCTGCACGCGGTCGAGCAGACCGTCCTCCCGGAACTGCCGCATTTTTACCGCGTATTCGAGCACCCGATCCCCTCCGCCAATTTTCGGGCACTCGGGGCTGCCGGTGATGGCGACGACCTCGATATACAGGTCGGCGGCGAGCCTGCGGTTCAGACGCAGTTCCTCCTCGCAATAGAATCGTCGGGCCTCCAGCGTGCCGAAGTCCAGGAATCCAAGATTGACCGGTTTCTTGATCTTGTACGCATACGGACCGGTCAGCACGATCCAGGAGATGTGGGTCTCGACGACGTGCGGGCGATCGACCGGGTGGGGGTAGCAGCGGGGCTCCCGCAGGGCTTCGATCAGGGCTTCGTGTGTCATTGCACCTTGCCCTTGCATTGGGAACTCTGGGCGCCGAGGCTGCACGCCCGGGCGGATTTTGTTACCCTCGCCGCGGACATGGATCGAACCGACCTCTCCATCTGGCATCTGCGAGCGGCCAAAGAAAACTCACCACGCAACTCAGCGCCCGCTGGAGCCGTCTGCAGTCCGTCGGCGTCCTTGAAATGAATTCTTCGGACCACGGATTTCATTCGCTCCTCGGAGCGTTGCGCCGAATGGAGCTTGTCGGTAAGGAAGAAACCCCTCACCTAACGGCCCTGACCGGCGGTGTTTCCTCATTGATCGTACTCGCGAAAACAGCCCGGGGCTTGCTCTGCGTCAAACAGGCGCTGCCTCGGCTCAAGGTCGCGCAGGAATGGTATGCACCTGTAGCGCGTAACCAGGCCGAAGTGGCGTGGCTGCGCGTGGCAAGACAAATCGCGCCTGGATCAGTGCCATGCGTTCTGGGCGAGGACGCGCAGACGAAATCGTTTGCAATGGAGTATCTGGATCCTGCGATCTATCCGGTGTGGAAGGAGCAGCTGCGCGACGGCGTAATCGAGCCGCAAACGGCACGCGTTGTTGCCGAGAACCTCGCCGCGATGCACCGAACGACTGCCGGACGTCCCGACCTGGCGGAGCACTTCGCCAACGACGATACGTTCCATGCGCTGCGCCTCGAATCCTATTTCGTCGCCACTGCGCGGACGCATGCAGACGTTGCGGCTGCTCTTTATCAACTCGTGAAGACAACTTCGGAAACCAAGTACGCTCTGGTGCATGGTGACATCAGTCCGAAGAACATTCTTGTCGGGCCGCGGGGGCCTGTATTTCTGGATGCCGAGTGCGCCTGGTACGGTGATCCGGCGTTCGACCTTGCGTTCTGCCTGAACCACTTGCTGCTGAAGTGCGTATGGCACCCTGAGCATTCGAGCCGCTATCTCGATTGCTTCGGGATGCTCACGCACACCTACCTCGAACGGGTAAGCTGGGAGCCGGCGACGATGCTCGAAGCGCGCGCTGCCATGCTGCTTGCCGGAATGCTGCTCGCGCGCATCGACGGCAAGTCGCCGGTGGAATACATCACCGAAGAGCGCGATCGAACGGCGGTGCGGCGGTTTGCGAAAGCACGGCTTTTGGCCGCGCCGGCACGGCTGCAGGAAATCGGCAGCGACTGGGCATCGGAATGGAAACAGGAACGGGAGCGCAGGGGTTGAGCACGACCATAGAACGGCTGATCGGAAGGCGGGTATGGGATTCACGCGGCCGCCCCACCGTCGAGGCCGAAGTCGTGCTGGGTTGCGGTGCGCGCGGCCGCGCCATCGCACCGGCGGGGGCCTCGCGCGGCAGTCATGAGGCGATCGACCTTCGCGACGGCGGCAGTGCGCTCGCGGGCTTCGGCGTAAGCCGTGCCTTGGCAAACATGAACGGCGAGATCGCGGCGGCACTTCGCGGCATGGACGCACGGGACCAGACGGGGATCGACTCAGCACTCGTTGCTCTCGACGGCACAGCGAACCTGGCTCGGCTGGGCGGCAACGCGACCATCGCAGTATCGATGGCTGTGCTGCATGCCGCCGCCCATGCCGCCGGTGAGCCGCTGTGGCGCTATCTTGCTGCCGGCGGGCCGGTGCGACTGCCGCTGCCGGAGATCCAGATATTTGGTGGCGGTGCGCACGCGAGCCGGCGCATTGACATCCAGGACCTGCTCGTGATGCCACTGGGGGCGGGGAGCTTCGAGGAGGCGCTGGAGATGGTGGCCGAGGTCTACCGCACCGCGGGCGAGATCATGGCGCGCCGCGGGCGTCTTTCAGGCGTCGCGGACGAGGGTGGGTGGTGGCCCGATTTCGCCTCCAACGAGGAGGCGCTGGAAACGCTTGCGCAGGCCATAGAAGTTGCCGGGTACAGGGCACCCTCGGAGATGGCGATCTCGCTGGATATCGCCGCCTCGGAGTTCGGCTCGCGCGGGCGATACCGCCTGGGACTCGAAGGACGCGAACTCGGCCGGGAGGAGTGGCTCGACGTGTTGTGCGGCTGGGTGCGCCGCTATCCCATCGTGTCAGTCGAGGACCCTGTCGGCGAGGATGACCCAGAGGGCATGCGAGCCTTCACGGCAGAGGTGGGAGACCGGATCCAGGTGATCGGCGATGATTTCCTGGTCACCAGTGCCGAGCGCGTGCGAAAGGCCGCTCAGGCGGGGTCCTGCAACGCTGTGCTCTTGAAGCCGAATCAGGCGGGGACGCTGACCGAGACGCGGCGTGCCCTCGAAGCGGCACGGGAGGCGCACTGGGGTACGGTGGTGTCGGCCCGCTCGGGAGAGAGCGAGGATGTCACAGTCGTCCATCTGGCGGTCGGCTGGAATGCTGGCCAGCTAAAAGTCGGTTCGTTCGCCCGCTCGGAGCGCATGGCGAAGTGGAACGAAGCCTTGCGCATCGAGGCCGAACTCGGCGCCGGTGCGCGCTTTGCCGGGCGGGATGCGCTGCCAGAAGGGGTGGGGGTGGGGGTCGCGATGACGGCTGCTCGGGACGCACTGGAGTAAAGGTCGATGGGCATGCTCGTGAATGGTGTGTGGCGCGATATCGGCTACGACACGAAAGCCGGAGAATTCCTCCGCAACGAGTCGGTGTTCCGCGACCGCATCACGGCCGACGGATCGTCCGGATTGCGGGCCGAACCGGGGCGCTACCATCTCTACGTTTCGCTCGCGTGTCCCTGGGCACACCGCACCCTCATTTTGCGAACGCTAAAAGGGCTGGAGGACTCGATTTCCGTATCCATCGTCGACCCGTACATGGGGCCCGATGGCTGGAGCTTCAGCGATCGCCCTGACTGCACGCGGGACACCGCCAACGGCGCCACGCGTCTGCGCGAGATCTACCTGAAGGCAAAGGGCGACTACACCGGGCGCGTCACCGTGCCGGTGCTCTGGGACCGCAGGACAGCCACGATCGTCAACAACGAGTCTGCCGAGATCATCCGCATGCTCAACCGGGACTTCAATGCGTTCGCCTCGCGGGCTCTGCACGATCTTTACCCGGAGTCACTGCGCCCGGAGATCGATCGCTGGAACGCTCTCATCTACCCCACGGTGAACAATGGGGTCTATCGGGCCGGCTTTGCTACAACGCAGGACAAGTATGAAGCCGCGGTGCAGAGTCTGTTCGAAACGCTGAATATCATCGAGGAGCATCTATGCAGGCACCGCTACCTTTGCGGGCCCGAGCTCACTGAAGCGGACTGGCGGCTGTTTACGACGCTGGTTCGCTTCGATGCCGTGTACTACGGACACTTCAAGTGCAACTTGCGGCGACTCTCCGACTTCCGAAACCTGTGGGATTATGCGCGCGAGTTGTACCAGATTCCCGGCATCGCCGCGACCGTCGATATGGGGCAGATCAAGGAGCACTATTACCGCAGTCAAGCACGGATCAATCCTACGGGTATCGTGCCGGTCGGGCCAAGGATCGACTTCGCGTCGCCGCACGGCCGGGAGGCGCTGGGGTAGTGCACCGGTCTAGCCGTTAGCGCGGCGGACCCTTCCTGCCACCACCGAGGGCAGACAACACGCCGCTGGCGCGCTCGAACACGGCGCGCAGCGGTCCGGGCAATGCGAGCCAGTCGACGGCGTCGAGCGCATTTTTCACCACAAGTCCGAGTTCGGTATCTCCCTCGATCCTGAGGCGCCGGTTGAAGAACAGCGTGTCCGGATCCTCGATGCGGCGCGCCATCAGATAGAAATCGAAAGCGCTGGCGGCGAATACCACGTCGGGCTTGACTGCCCCGTACAGGGGCATGAATCCGCGCTCGCCGAGACGCACGCGAAAATCGATGCCCGCGTCCTCGACCCGAATTCCGATCGGGCGCCCGCGCAGCATTTCGATCGTGTCCGCAGAAAGCCGCGGCCTCAGTGCGAGGTTCAGCCCGACCGCAAGAGCGACAGAATGCGGAAACTGGGGCAGACGCACGCCAATCGCGGCAATCAGCCGCGGCAGCCTCATGCTGCGCGAGCCTGGCGCGCGAGTGTCAGGGTCAGGGTCAGCGTCAGGCGGCAAGGTGTTCGATTCCGGGTTTTCCATACCAATAGCCATCGCAATGGTCAGCGGGCCGGTGCGCGGCGAGTGCCGCTTCGAGGTCGGCACCGGACAATCCGCCTTCAAGCGCGCGATGATAAGCCTCGATGATCCCGTTCATGCCAGCAGACTGCGCGCTCAGGCGCACAACGTCGACGCCCAGCTCGCGCATCTGCGGCAGGGCTCGCGACAGGTCATAGACCTGCGCCGACTGTGTCTGCAGCCCGTTGAGTGCGAGAAACGTTTGTCCTTCGCGCGTGGCGAGCGGCAGGCCGTCCGGATGGTCCAGGCAGCGGTACTGGCAGTCGTCCTTGGAAAGATTGTAGTGCCGCGCCGTGAAACACCGCGCGGAGAAGGCAAGCGGCAGGCGCCCGTAGGCAAAGACCTCGGTCTCGATCTGCGCCGGCCGATCCCGCTGCAGCAGGGACAGAGCTTCGCGCCCCAACTCCACGGGCATTACCCACCGGCAGGCGCCCAGTTCGGCCAGCCATGCGAGGGTTTGCGGGTTGTACACATTTAGATGCGGCCCGGCAACGAAGCGCACGCGGCCGGCGAGCAGGCGCACGGCGCCCATGTCGTTGGCCTCAACCAGGAATTCTCCGTTTTCCGCGATATCCCGAACGGCGCGCAGATCGAGCTCGGATTCGATCAGCACCTGCGTCGAGAGCACGACTTCCACACCTGTCTGCGCCAGGTCGCGCGCAAGGCCGAGCCAGTCGGCGGGACGCATTGCGTGGCGGCGTCCGCAGACGACCTCGCCGAGATAGATGGTCTCAAGCCGCGAGTGAGGCAAGTTGGCGTAAAAGCCGAGCAGCGCTTCGCGCGTCCAGTAGTAGAGCACCGGACCCAGGCTGAGTTTCACGTCATTTCCATTTACGGTTGTAGGCGCCGAGCGTGTACTGCTGTCCCTCGGTGAGCCGGGTGAGAACGGCTTTCCACTGCGGACGCGCGGAGAAGCGCGTCGCATTCGCGTGGCATTCGTCTATCGCTGCGCGCCAGATGCGAGTTACCTCCGCGACGTAAGCTGGGCTGCGCTGGCGGCCCTCGATCTTGATCGCAGCGACCCCGATTGCCGCGAGCTGGGGCAGCAGTTCGAGTGCGTTGAGGCTCGAGGGCTCTTCGATCGCGTAATAGGTTTCGCCACCGACTTCAAAGCGGCCCTTGCACAGGGTCGGATAACCTGCGTTTTCATCGCTTGCATACTGGTCAATGAGAATGCCGTTCAGGCGCACGTCCATCCGGTCGCCCCTGGGTTCCCAGCGAACCGCGCTTGCAGGCGAGCAGGCGCCGAAAGTGTTCGGAGACAGACCCGTTGCGAAGGAGGAGAGGGCGCACCGCCCCTCGACCATCACACACAGGCTGCCGAAGCCGAACACCTCGATTTCCACATCGGTGTTGCGAATGACGTGTTCCACCTGATGGATTGACAGTACCCGCGGCAACACCGCGCGCCGCACGCCGAACTGATCCCGGTAGAGGTTGATCGCCTCATGGTTTGTCGCCGAGCCTTGCACCGAGAGTTGCAGACCGAGCGCCGGATACTTGCGGGCTGCATAGCGCATCAGACCCGGATCGGCGAGGATGACGGCATCCACACCGAGATCCGCGGCGGCGTCGATCGCACGCTCCCATCGCTGCCATGCGCCCGCCTGGGGAAACGTGTTGATTGCGAGGACCGTTTTCACATCCCGGTCGTGCGCATATCGGATGCCATCGCGCGCGGAGCGTGAGTCGAAATTCAGACCGGCAAAATTGCGCGCGTTGGTGTCGTCGCGAAGGCCGAAGTAGACCCAGTCGGCACCGTTGTCGACGGCCGCCTTGAGCGCCGGCAGGGCACCTGCGGGGCAAACGAGTTCGAGTCTGTGCGGGGCAGCCATGAGTCAGCCTGGCGTCACCTGTTCGTGGTGCACGGAAAAAATCACGTCTTGCGTGCGCGGCACATCATGCCGTGTCGTATTCCTCAAAACTTTGACCGATATCAAGCGCATACGGTTTGGTAGCCTGATGGGCTACGGCCTGGGTCTATTATAATGAGCCTGCAGCCAGGGCCGCGGAGTCCAAGTTCCTGGCCTAGGTTGCCCATTGATCGACAAGGAGATGGTAATGAAGATTCGCATCGCTGCATTGTCCGTGGCTGGCGCGCTCGCGCTCGCGAGCATGGGGACAAACGCCGCCATCGATGACAAGAAGGCGCAGGAGATCATGACCAAGGCGGGCTGCGGGGCCTGCCACACCATTGACAAGAAGGGCGTCGGCCCGTCGTACAAGGAAGTGGCCAAGAAGCACAAGGGCCAAAAGGATGCGGTTGCCGTCGTCACAAAGAAGATACGGGAAGGTGGCACGGGTGCGTACGGCCAGATTCCCATGCCGCCCAATGCCAAGGACAGGATCGGCGATGAGGACCTGAAGGCGATGGTCGAGTGGGTGCTGTCGAAGTAATCGTTCATCTCATGCTGTAGTGAACCATAAGGGGCGACAGGGTCAGAGGAGAGGTCGATGTACCGGGGAGAGCGCTTCAATGGCTACACGCACCTCGGTGGCACCGTGCTGGCAGCGGTCGGCGCGGCCGTACTCATCGGAATGGCCGCGCGCGACGGCGATCCGTGGAAGCTGGTCGGTTTTTCCATTTATGGGTCGGCACTTCTCCTCCTGTACGGCGTTTCGACCCTCTACCACAGCACCAAAGGACGGGCAAAACCGGTCCTGCGCAAGCTTGACCACTGCGCGATCTATTTTCTCATCGCCGGCACCTACACGCCGTTTTCCCTGGTGACGTTGCGCGGGCCGTGGGGCTGGACGCTATTTGGTCTGGCCTGGGGCCTGGCCGCGATCGGTATCGCCCAGGAATTCTTTTTCGGCAGGGGCGCCCGTATCGTATCGCTCGTGATCTACGGGATCATGGGATGGATGGGGCTGATCGCAATCGTGCCGCTCGCGCATGGCTTGGGTACGGCAGGGCTCGCGTGGTTGCTTGCCGGAGGCGCTCTATATACGGCCGGCATCGTCTTCTACGCACTTGATGAGCGCGTCCGCCATTTCCACGGTGTCTGGCACCTGTTCGTCCTGGGCGGCAGCGTGTCGCATTTCCTTGCCATCGCCCTGTACGTCGGTTGAACGCAGCCCCGATTGTCAGACATCCCCTAGGTGGTGCGCAGTGAGTGCGCCGCAAGCAGCGCCGCTGCGAAGACCAGCACCGCCCCCGCTTGATGAGCCGCGGCGAGCGGAATCGGAACCAGCAGCAGCAACGTCGAGATGCCGAGCGCGATTTGCACGGCCAGCGTGCCGAGCAGGAGGTGGGCTGCCAGGCGCACGCGCGGGTTCAATGCCCTGTGGCGCGTTTTCCACCAGAACCACGGCACGAGAAGCGCCAGGAGCCAAGCGAGCAGGCGGTGATCGAACTGGACTGTCGCCATATTGTTGAAGAAGTTGAGATGCCAGGGCTCGATCATGAAAATCTCGGGCGGCACGACGTGTCCGTTCATAAGCGGGAACGTGTTGTAGGCGAACCCGGCGCGAATGCCGGCGACCAGGCCGCCTGTAAGCACCATTGCGAAGACAAGTGCCACCAGTGCAGCCGCGAACCGTCCCGTGCCACGCAGCCTCGGGTTCGTTGACTTCGCGGTCCGCGGGAACACCAGGTCCAGGGCGACCCAGAACATGGCCGCGAAGATGATGAACGCGAGACCGAGATGAGCAGTCAGGCGATAGTGGCTGACGCGAGGGTCATCCACCAGGCCGCTTTTCACCATGAACCAGCCCATGCCGCCCTGCAGTCCGCCAAGAACGAAGATGCCCAGCAGTTTCCACGCCAGCGGACCGTGCACCTGGCGCCGTATCAAGAACATCAGATACGGGATGAAAAACACGAAACCGATCAGGCGACCCAGCAGCCTGTGAACGTACTCCCACCAGAAGATGCCCTTGAACCCGGCAATCGTCATGCCGAAATTGACCTTCCCGTACTCGGGCGTAAGCTTGTACTTGTCAAACGTCTCCTGCCATTGCTGCTCGTTCAGGGGAGGGAGCGTTCCGAGGATCGGTTGCCATTCCACTATTGAAAGCCCCGAGTGCGTCAGGCGCGTGACGCCGCCGACGACGATAATCAGGAAGACCATGAAGCAGCAGACAAGCAGCCAGGTCGCGATCTGGCGTTCAGTGTGTTGTTGCACGTGATCCCCGTTGGCTGCTCGAGTCGACGATGCGCGGGTTATCGGATTTCTGAATAGAGGCAGGACGGACATGAAAGTGATCGATGCGCGTGACTTGGAGCCGCCCGAACCATTCGAGCGGGTAATGGAGGCGATTTCCGTCCTGGAGCCGGGCGGGCAGGTCATGCTGATTCTGAATCGGGAGCCGTTTCCGCTTTACCGCGTGCTCCAGCTCAACGGTTTTCAGCACAAGACGACAGTGTTTCCCGACGGCCACTTCGAGATCGTCATTACCGAGGGAGGGGGCGGCAACTGATGCGATCTGCATGCCGCTAGGGTTGGTAAGTCCGCAGCTTCTGTACGCCAAGAATGACGACGGTGCGTCCCCGGACCTCGATCAGACCCTTGGCGACCAGCTCATGGAGAATTCGCGAGAAGTGCTCCTGCGTCAGGTTGAGCCGCGAGGCGATGACGCCTTTGGCTGCGGGCAGCGTGACTTCGAGCCTTGACTCCGGGGGGGTGCCATCCCCGTCATCGCGCAGCAGAAAGCCGATGACGCGCTGGATGCCGGAGTGCATCGAATAGCCTTCCAGATCCTCCATCAGGTAATGCAGGCGCTGTGACAGGCCGGCGATCATGCGCCGGGCAAAGCGGGGATCGCGCTCCAGCTCGTCGAAAACGGCGGCCTTGGAAACATAGAGGAGCATCGAATCGGCCAGAGTCTGGGCTGTGACCACGTGCTGCTTTTCCATGAACATGACCGCTTCACCGAAACTCTGCCCGGGGCCGAG